>Ga0209636_10007075_pt1 | contig 11444 bp, 11 predicted proteins | sample DeeMarSWOR152_54_FD_187464 | JGI IMG/M metagenome (GOLD analysis project Ga0209636, IMG submission 187464) | Marine sediment microbial communities from White Oak River estuary, North Carolina - WOR-1-52-54 (SPAdes) (version 2) | ecosystem: Environmental > Aquatic > Marine > Intertidal zone >... | reverse complement strand
GTCCCTGGAGTCGACCGCCGGTATCAAGGCATACCCTTATGTCGGCGATTTGAGCAAAACCGATATGATCCCCAAATACGTCAAGGAGATTCTGCACCATTGCGGGAAAATCGACATTTTGGTCAACAACGCCGGGGTTCAGGTCCGAAAGCCCGCCCTCGAGTTTACCCTCGACGAGTGGAACACGGTGCTCACTGTCCACCTCACCGCATCCTTTGCCATGGCCCATGCGATTGTCCCGGGGATGATCGAGCGGGGTGGTGGCAAGATCATCAACATCTCCTCCCTCAACTGCGTCATGGCCGTTCCCAATATCATTGCATACACGGCTGCAAAGAGCGGTGTTGCCGGCTTGACCAGATCTATGGCGGTTGAGTGGACTCAGCACAACATTCGCGCCAATGCCATCGGACCGGGCTTTGCTCGGACTAAACTGACGGAGAAGCTCTTTCAGGACCCTGAAAAAACCAAGTGGGTCATGGGGCGTATTCCCATGAAAAGGCTGGTTGAACCGGAAGACGATTTGGGGTACGTGGCCGTGTTCTTGGCTTCAGATGCCTCTCGTTATATCACCGGACAGGTCATATTCGTTGATGGCGGCTGGCTGGCCTCATAGGCCGCGATGGCACGATTTCATCCCGCCGGGAACCGGAGAAGGGGGAATCAATGAAGGATACGCAAAAGAAGAAATTTGTGTTGCCCGATGTCAGCCACATCGGCGTGGTGACCAATAACTTGGACAAGACCATGAGGGAATTGGAAGATCTCTACGGGTTAAAGCCCTTTTTGGTCATGGAGCCGGGATACGTAAACACCTCTATCAGGGGGAAGCCAGCTGATTTCAAACTCAGATCAGCATTTTACCAATCGGGTCAGGTTATTTTCGAGGTGATCTCTGTCCTTGAGGGCGACACGATCTACGGCGAGTGGCTGAGGGAAAAGGGAGAGGGCCTCCACCATTTGGGCTACGACATTGAGAACATGGGGGAGTGGATCGATTACTATAAGGGTAAGGGCATCGGGGTCCTCCAAAGCGGGGAGCGGCCGGGGGTCAAATGGGCCTACCTCGATACCACCACATACACCGGAATGATAGTGGAGCTCATAGAGAGGACCGAGGAAGGAAAACTCATCACGTAGAAGGAAAGGATCACGAACAATGCCAAAGGGAAAAATGAAGGCACTGGTTTGGGTAGCCGCCCGTACGATAGGCCTCCAGGAGAAGGACGTGCCCGTTCCCAAGGAAGACGAGGTGCTTATCAGGGTGAGGGCCGCCGGAATCTGCGGCTCCGAGGTGGAGGGCTTCCTCGGCAAGAGCGACAAAAGGGTTCCGCCCCTGATAATGGGTCATGAATTCGCGGGAGACGTAGAACACTCGGGAGCTGGTGAGGACGATTCCCTGAATGGTAAGCGGGTAGTGGTCGAGCCCTATCTATCATGTGGAATATGCGAGGAATGTCTCCAGGGACGGGACAACCTATGCCCTTCCAGGCAGCTCATCGGGGTCCATCGGTCCGGGGGATTTGCCGAGTACGTTGCCGTTCCCCGAAAGGCCGTGTATGTACTTCCCGAAAGTCTTGACTACATCGGGGCAACCATTGTGGAGCCCCTCGCGGTGTCAGTTCGCCTTTTCCACCAAAACCAGAGGGGATTGCTCAAGTGGGTGGCCATCTTCGGTGCCGGGGCGCAAGGGCTCCTCGCCCTCCAAGTGGGAAGGAACTTCGGTGCTGATACCATCATATCGGATATCAACCCCCCTCGTCTGGAAAGCGCGAAAGCAGTAGGGGCTTCGGAAGTGATTCACGCCAAGGAAGAGGACCCTGTTCAAAAGATTCATGAAATCACCAAGGGAAGGGGCGTTGATTTGGCCGTTGATGCCGCCGGGCTTTCCATAACGCGGCAACAAGCCCTCGCCTCCCTCAAACAGGGTGGAACCGTTGTCTGCGTTGGACTCGGAGCGGATGAGGCCATGACGACCCTCAACTTCCTCGACGTGGTTAACAAGGAGCTTCGCGTAGTGGGGACCTACGCATACTCCACCTGGGAATTCCTGCAAGCAATGGACCTGCTTGCACGCGAGAGGATCGATAGAACAGGATGGGTTGAGGAAATACCCCTTGAGGATGGTCCAAGGGCTTTTGAGGAACTCGCCCGCGGCGAGGCCCGTGCGGCCAAATTTGTCCTTATCCCGTAAAGGGGACAGGCTACTTTTCTCAGGTTCCCCCCATTAGCTTATTTTCAATTGTTCGATCAAAAAGTAGCCTGTCCCCTTTTATGATCAAATGGAGGTGACTGAAAAGCCCCCGTCAACAACCAAATTTGTCCCCGTGATGAAACTGCCCGCCCGTTCCGATGCCAGCAGCAGCGTTGCGCCGATCAGCTCCTCCGGCTCACCGAACCGTCCCATGGGCGTGTGCCACATGATTGCATCCACCCGGGATTTGTCCAGGATGGCTCGGTTCATCTCCGTTGGGAAGAACCCGGGACAAATCGAATTAACCCGGATGCCATGAGGACCCCACTCCCGGGCCAGGTTCTGTGTCAGGTTCAAGAGGGCCGCTTTTGAGAGGCTGTACATGAAGTTTCGGCTCAGAGGTCGAATCGCAGCCATGGAGGCGACGTTGATGATGCAGCCTTTTTGCTTCCCGTCAATCCAATGTTTGCCGATGGTCTGGCATCCCAGATGAACCGACTTCAGGTTAACTTCGATCAGTCGCGAGAATTCGTCCTCGCTGATTTCACCATATGGCGTTGGCGATAGTACCCCTGCCCCGTTAACCCAGATATCGATCTTCCCATACCAGTCAGAGACAGCGGGGATGATGCCTTCGACCTCGCCACGCACGGTAACATCGGCTCTCCAAAAGCGCGCAGACTCGGGGCCAATGCCCCATGCCTTGAAGTGATCCTGGGCTTTGCCCTCATTTCGCCCGACCAGCACCACCTTGCACCCCGCTTGCAAGAGGCCTCTTGCCATGGCACCACAGAGGTAACCCGTCCCGCCGATGATGACGGCCACCTTCCCTTCGAGGTCAAATAAATTCCTGAAGAACTCCCCTCCCCCAAGATGTGTTGGAACAGCTTCCATAACTTTTCCCCTTCTATTGGGTTGTGAGAAAGGCACCGCGTGTTTTATGATAGCATCAAATCGACCTTAGGACCCTATCCTCACCCCACTCCCCGTTCATTTCTTGATTGAATCGGGCTGAACGACTTTTCCCTCCCTGTCGGACCTCAGGATTGCATCCAAGACCAGCATTGTCGTTCTCACTTCTTCACCGGAGACAATGGGGGGTCGGTTGTCCCGGATTGCCTCGAAAAATTCCCTTAACTGAACCGTATAAAGGCTAGGAACTTGTTCCCCGTCAAGAATGGTTTTACCGTTAATATCCAATTGATAGGAAAAGCCAAACGTTTTTCCTGTCGGAAACTCAAACAGCCTTATGGTTCCTCTCGGTCCTACAATGATAGTTTCATGCAAATCCGGCGATGTATTCAGTGAAAGATGGACCGTCGCCAATTCACCAGAATCGAAACCCAACACGATATTTGCCTCGTCCTCCCCTTCCCACAGGGGATTCTGTCTTCGAGAGATTGAGAAGACCGTTGATGGGATTTTGTTCAACAACCAAAGGATCGTGTCGACGGAATGGCTGCCCTGGAGAAGGATAACCAGCCCTCCTGCTTTTTCAGAACTCTTCCACCAGTCAGTCGGAGGTTGAGGGAAGCTAACCAAGAAGTTGATGTCGATACGAAAAGGCGATCCAATGTCATCCAATCTTCTGAAGATTTCCTTCATCGCATCGGAAAACCGCCTGCTCTGGCCAACCATCAATGTAACTCCATGTGCCCGGGCCTCCTCAATCATTTCGTCCGCTTCTCTTAGGTTCATGGCCATGGGTTTTTCAACCAGGATGTGTTTCTTGGCCCTTGCAGCGTCTACGCAGACGGGATGATGGAGATAGTTCGGTAGGCAAACGATCACAGCCTCTATTTCCCGGTCTGCCAGGAGATCACGGTAGTCAGGGTAGACATTTTTTACTCCGAATCCTTTTGCAACCTCTTTGACCCGATCGCCTCGAATATCAGCGATAGCCATCAACTCCACTTGATCCCTAAGGTCCATAGCGGCGTTGAGGTGGGCCATGGCGACTCTTCCCACCCCAATGACGCCGACTTTCAGTCTTCTTTGGCTCATCTGATTGCCTCTCTTTTATGGATTTCAGTCATGCATGATTCGAGCACTGTCGATGGTGCATCATCCCGCTAGCGCATGAGGAGATTTGGCACCAACATGACCGCATGGGGAACGTAGGAGATGAAGAGCAATACGCAAATGGAGGCGATCAAAAATGGGACCGCTGCGAGGGCAATTCTTTCCAAAGGAGTCTCCGCGATGGGCGAAGCAACAATCAGGCAAACCCCGAGAGGTGGTGTCGCGAGTCCGATGTTGAGGTTAACCACCAGGATCACCCCGAAATGCACGGGATCAAGACCGATGCTCTGAGCCAATGGCAACAGGATCGGGGTTAAAAGGATAATCGCAGCTAAGGTCTCCATAAAGGTTCCGACAAACAGCAGCAGAACATTAATCAACAACAAAATGAGGATGGGATTTTGCGTTACCGAGGTCATGGCCTTGGCGACAATCTCAGGAATCGATTCGGCCGCCAGTATCCATCCAAACAAATGAGCCATGGCCAGAATTATCAGGACAGTCCCGCTCAGGATGCTCGTTTCATACAGGATGCTCAACAAGGTCCATACCTTGAGTTCCCGATAGATAAAAAATCCGACAATCACAGCATAGAGCACTGCGACTCCCGCGGCCTCAGTAGGGGTAAAAACACCGCTCAGAATACCTCCCAGTAAAATTACCGGCATCAAAATGGCCAAAAGCGTATTGAAGAAACCCTTAGTTACTGTCCTAAACGATATGATTTTCTCCCTCACAGGAAATTTTTGTCTCCTCGCGTAGTAGGCTGCCACCACCAACTGAGCGAACCCCAAAAGAAGACCTGGAATAAATCCCCCGAGGAACAACCTGGCAATTGAGGTCTCGGAAATGGCACCATAGACCACCATGGCAATGCTCGGGGGAATTGTGGGGCCAATGGTAGAGGATATGGCGGTTACAGCACCGCTATATTCAGACGAGTAGCCCTCCTTTTTCATAGCGGGGATCATGATCGACCCGATCGCGGCCGTGTCGGCAGCCCCGGCCCCCGTAATGCCCGCGAAGAAAATGCTGGCAATGATATTTACATAGGCCAACCCCCCCCGAATGTGGCCTATGAGGATATAGAAGAAATTAACTAACCGGCTCGTGATCCCGGATGCATTCATCAATTTCCCGGCGAGGATGAAGAGGGGTACGGCCAGCAAGAGAAAATTATCCAGGCCCACAAAGACCCTCTGGGAGACCAAAACGAAGGGCATCTCAGTTTTCAAGAGGTAGAGGACGCTGCTGATTCCCAAGACAAAGGCGATGGGAATTCCCAGAATCAATAGGAGTGTAAAGAGAGAGGCAATCATTCGTACGTTTCCTGAGCTTTCTCCCTTGCTGGGCGTTTCAGGATAATCTCAGCGGTATTAATGGATACGAAAAAGAGCATGAATATGAAACCCAAGCGCAAAAGATGATAGAGGTGTACCATTGGGATGCCTAAAGCCGGACTGATGGTCCTTGTGATGACCGCCTTTTGAATCAGAAGAGAGGGTGACCCTATACAGATGACGAGAAATATCGCAATCAAAACCTGTGACCCCACTGCTATAATCGTTCGCAAGGGGGAAGGCAACACATTGGAGAGGGCCTCCACTTTTACGAATTGATTGTGCCGCAGCGCAATGGATGCGCCGAAAAGCACCGTGTAAACCAAGAGATAGCTGGATATCTCGGTAGTCCATGTCAGGGGAGATGCCAGTACATACCTGAACAGGACAGCGAGATTGACAAAGAAGGCAATCGCTCCCAGGCTGGAGATAACGGAAATCTTCAGGATGATCTCCAAAGTGTCGCTGATTTTCTCAACGCCCCTCCACACCAGCATGGGTGGTTTCCTCCAGCCTCAAAATCCTCTGCCTGACCGTAGCCTCGATATTTCGATTAACCCTGAAAACGAAAGGAAAAAATACGGAGGTAACAATCAACTCCTGTTGGAAAATACAGGCAGGCTTCAACCGCTGATGATGAAGCCTGCCTATTTCGCGATTTTTTTCAAAATCCCCCAGCCTTCACTTGGTTATATACCACTCCTCCTTCTCGATCTTGGCGCCAACCTCCCGGATTTTTTCAACCATTTCCCTCGTCCAGCTTGAGGTCTCCTTTGGGAGGTCATTATAGAGCCACTCATACGCCGGTTTGGTGGCCTCTATAAAGGGACTCAGATCGGCGATGGTATCAACCTTTAAACCCGCTTCCTGCATCTTCCCAATGGCCCATCCTCCTTTTTCCAGGGCATCCTGGTCCATTTTCTTTCGCCACACCGGGACGCACTTCGTTAAAGCCAGCTGGTGGTCGCTGGATAATTTATCCCAGGTGGCCTTACTCATTAAGAAAATTCCACCATTGGACACCACAGGGAGCAGGGCCATGTACTTCTGAACCTCATAAAACTTCTTCCCATAGAGGGTCAGAGGTCCGTTCTCGTTCCCATCCACCACACCGGTTTGCAGGGCCGTATATAGCTCGCCAAAGGGAAGAGGAACGGGGCTTGCGCCGATGGCGGCATATGCTTTCATATGGAGTGGAACCTGCATCGTCCTGATCTTTTGGCCTTTAAAATCCTCTATGGACTTCAAGGCCCTCTTATTGCTCATGGGGAGTCGAAAATCCGGCGCGGCGACGGCCAGGACCTTGAGCCCCACCTGCTCGCCCTGCTCTCGTGACTTCCCTAAGATGAGCTGTCCAACAGGTCCATTCATCACTGCCATCCAATGCTTCGGTCCCTTGAAGAGGAATGGCAGGTTCAAAATGCGAAGAGCCGGGATAAAGGTGCCCGTAACCCCAATGGAGGTGGCTTGAAAATCCACGCTTCCAAGCTGCAATCCCTCGGTAATATCCCTCTCTCCACCCAATTGCCCTTGAGGATAAATCTTGACCTTCAAGGCTCCGTTGGTCGATTTCTCGAGACATTGGCTGAAAGCCTCCCCAGCCGTATGGTAGAAGTAGATGGGAACATTCGCGTGGCCATATTTGAATGTCTTTGCCGCAGGACCGGAATTCGCCCAGAAGATGAAAAACCCCAAGAGCAAAACGATCCAGAATGTCTTCCCCGAAACATTCATTACCTTTCTCATGATCATCCTCCTTTCTTTGAAAATAGAATGTCCATAGATTGTCCTTACTCAATTTCTCCTTGCGACGCCTCGTTCACCTCCTTTTTTCAGGATTAAGGATGATGGCTTCGTAAAAAGTCCAACTTCTGCGTTGCGCTGCATCCTTCGTCACTGCAGCGTACTCTAAGTACGCCTCATTCCTCAGGATTTGCGCGCCTTGAATTTAGAGCTTTTTACTTTGCCATCGAATTAAGACTTTTTACGAAATCATTAAGGATAGAAAATCACCTTATGGTATAGAACTGGAGATTTGATGTCAACAGTTTCTCAAAGGGCGCCTTTCCCCATGGAAACATCCCATTAAATATTCATTTTTATTTTTATTTATCAATAGCTTATATATATAGTTCTCATGTAAAATGTAGATATTAATCGCCCTTTATTGGTCAGGCTCCATTGGGTTTGTTATCGACCAAGGTTTCAAAAAGAAGGGATGTCTCTGAAGTCGTAATAGAGGATCCGTTCACGCTGAAAAAAGCGCTTCGGTGCAAAAATGAGGGTGGAGTTACGTATGCGAAAGTTGGCGCCAAAGGGGCTTGCTCCTCATTCCTAGAGACCAGCCCTGCTTTTGCCGAGGACCTCGCTGTTTACGACGGAATCGGGGAGTTTCCGCTCGAGGACGGCGCGAACGCTTTCCGCCGCACGCCTTTTCAGCTCTGATTTTGATTCCTCTGAATAGAAACCGATGTGGGGGGTAAGAATGACATTGTCTCTCTTCATGAAGGGATTTTTCGCATCGGGAGGTTCCTTCTCCAGCACGTCGAGGGCAGCCCCGCTGATCCATCCCCTTTCCAACGCCTCGATGAGGGCAGCTTCATCTACCACGGGCCCCCTGGATAGATTTATCAGCAAGGGCCTCCGCTCCATTCTCTGAAACTGATCCCTCCCCAAAAGGTGGTAGCTCAATTCCGTCAGGGGACAGTGGATTGAAATAAAATCCGATTCAGCGAGGAGCCTCTCGAAGGGAACCAATTGAATCCCCTCGACCTCGGTGAGATAGGGATCGTAGCCGATCACCATCAAGCCGAAGGCAGATACCCTTTTGGCAACGCCCTGACCGATCCTTCCGCAACCCACGATACCATATGTCATACCCCGCAAACGGTGGATGGGAATAGCCACTCGAAAATCCCAGGTTCCCGATCTAACGGATTGGTCCAGTAAGATGACCTTTCGGACCCAGGCAAGAAAGATCGCCAGGGTATGCTCGGAAACCTCGTCCATGCAATAGTCCGGTACGTTGGCAATGATGATTCCTAACTCGGTGGCAGCGGCCAGATCAATTCCGTCAACGCCCACACCATACCGGCAAACGACCTTGCAACGAGGTAAAGCTTCAAACACCCTCCTGGTGAGGTGGGCGTATTGACTGAGGAGGCCATCGACATCATGACATCGGGCTATGATGTCGTCCTCTATCGATATTTGCGCCAGTTCCAGATCCGCTCCGAACTCACCGAAGACAGCCCGTTCCTCTTCGAAGGATCCATGGTCACAATCTGTAACGAAGACCTTCGGACGCCCCATGGCCAATGAGTTCCCCACGTTCAACGAGGGCCTCCATATAGGATAAGCCAATCAGTCCGAGAATACATTTCTCCCATTATCCTTGCGTGGAAGGCGAATGTCAATATCACAGGTAAAACTCTGATTGAGTCGTCGTTCCCATCCCCATCCATCTATTCCTGGGGGTCATATTCGTGGATGGCATATCTCGCGAGTAGGAAATCTGGTTGTGAAGTTCCCCTTTTCCTCTGGCTTACCATTATCGGAGAGCTCTTGGCTATGGCTATTCCCAGTCCCTAAATAGCTTGCCAGCATGCATCATGGTCTGCTATAGTTTGGGACGGAAAAACTCTTATTATAGCTGTATTTTTGGTAGTTAAAGCAAAGGGGGGATTGTTATGACATTCGAAGGCCGTGTCGCCCTGGTGACGGGCGCGGGGCGAGGAATCGGGAAAGCCATAGCGCTTGCTTTCGGGCGAGAAGGGGCCCATGTAATTGTTAACGACATCTGTCCAAAAGATGAATTAAAGAAGGTGGCAGATGAAATCTCTGCCCAAGGAGTCCAAAGCATGGCCTCACAGGCCGATGTGACCGAACGCGACCAAGTCCAAAGCATGATCGACCAAATAGGAAAGACCTTTCAGAGGCTGGATGTCTTGGTGAATAACGCCGGAATCATCCGAAGGGGAACGATAGAGACCGTCACGGAAGATGATTGGGATGAGGTCATTCGAGTCAATCTGAAAGGAACGTTCAACTGCTGTAAGGCGGTAGTCGCCATCATGAAACGCCAGAAAATGGGGAAAATCATCAACGTCTCATCGGTTGCGGCGAAAACGGGTGATATAACATCAGCTCCGGGTTATGGACCATCAAAAGCCGCTATTGATGCCTTGACCAAGACATTGGCACGGGAGCTCGCCCAGTTTCGGATCAATGTCAATGCCGTCGCACCTCATGCCATTGAGACTGAAATGAGCGCCCAGTGGTCAGAGGAAAAACGCAAATCCATCATTGAGGCGATTCCTCTGAAGCGACTCGGCACACCTGAGGATGTGGCCCACGCCGTCCTCTTCCTCGCCTCGGATAAGGCCAGCTTTATCACTGGAGAGATACTGGATGTAAACGGTGGATTTCTTATGGATTGACCAATACAAACCTACCGCACATGGGCTATTCTCTGCTCGGCTGACTTTACTAAGTGATGCAGATGGTAGTCGTTTTTTCCGTCAATTTCAAGAAACTTTTGAAATGGTTGACAGATCATACGATAGTCTGAAATGCTGAAAATATCCGTCACAACACTAAACGCCTACCGAGAAATCATGATCACGTCTAAGAGGCTTAATTTGAACTGGAGAAAAGGGGGAGAATATGGAATACAGGAAGATGGGCAGGACTGGGCTTAAGGTCTCTTCTTTCTGCCTTGGGACTATGACTCTTGGACGCCAGGTGGACGAGAAGGAATCCATTCAGATCATTCATGCTGCAATGGATGCGGGAGTGAACTTCATTGACACCGCAGACATGTACGTGAATGGGGTCACCGAAGAAATCCTTGGGAAGGCAATCGGCGGTCAGCGGGATTCCCTTGTGATTGCATCGAAAGGTGGACACATCAGGAAGCTGGACAAAAAGTATGGAGAACAGAGAGATTATGGCCCCATTGATCTGGCACGACCAAGGCCTTTTCATCCATGGCCTGCTGGTGAAGGAGTTGGTCACAACGACATGGGGCTTTCCCGCAAGCACATCATGCAAGCGTTGGAAGGGAGTCTCGGTCGACTGCGGACCGACTATATCGACCTCTATTATGCTCATATGCCGGATTACAGCACTCCTCTAGAGGAAACCCTTCGAGCCATGGACGACCTGGTCCGGCAAGGAAAGGTACGATACCTTGGCTGTTCCAACTTTCGTGCCTTTCAGCTCTGCAAGGCGCTTTGGATCAGTGATAAGCTCAATCTGGCCCGCTGGGATTGCATCCAGCCCCCCTACAACCTGCTTACTCGAGACATCGAATATGAACTGCTTCCACTGTGCGCTGAGGAAGGGGTGGGGGTATGTGTATTTAGCCCAATGGCAGCCGGCTTCCTGTCCGGTAAATACAATAAGGACACAACACCCATTGAAGGGGCCCGATTCAGCCTGGCCCATCTGGGCTATCGCTACAACCAGCCATACTGGACTGATGCAAACTTTTCGGCTGTTGAAAAGTTGGAAAAAATCGCCGAAGATCATGGAAAGGGCCTGCCGGAATTCTCCCTGGCATGGGTGTTGAGTAATCCCACAATCACGGCGGCGGTATGCGGGGCAACCTCTGTAGAACAGCTACAACAGAACATGAGGGCGACTGAAATCAGTATCTCAAAAGAGGAGCGCGATGCCTGTGATGAGATATGGCATCAGCTTCGCCCACCCCGTCTGTTTTATGGCAGATAATTGATGATCTCGTAAAAAGTCTTAATTCGATGGCAAAGTAAAAAGCTCCAAATTCAAGGCGCGCAAATCCTGAGGAATGAGGCGTACTTACAGTACGCTGCAGTGACGAAGGATGCAGCGCAACGCAGAAGTTGGACTTTTTACGAAGCCATCAA
>Ga0209636_10007074_pt1 | contig 11444 bp, 11 predicted proteins | sample DeeMarSWOR152_54_FD_187464 | JGI IMG/M metagenome (GOLD analysis project Ga0209636, IMG submission 187464) | Marine sediment microbial communities from White Oak River estuary, North Carolina - WOR-1-52-54 (SPAdes) (version 2) | ecosystem: Environmental > Aquatic > Marine > Intertidal zone >... | reverse complement strand
AGAAGAACTGGCTGTAGAGTTATTACCGCTCTTATCTAACAGAAGTGCTTGCGTCCGGCGGGCAGCAATCGAAGCAATGGGCAACCTCCGTTCACGACAAGTGATCTCAGCTCTAATCGAACACTTGAACGATCCTGAGAAATCAATCAGGAAGGTTATTCTTGACACCCTAAAAAGAATCACCGGTAAGAAAATGAGTGGGCCGGTACCAAGGGATGAGAAAGCACTTCAATGTTGCATTGCCCGATGGCGCGAATGGTGGAAGGGGGAGCTCTTGGGATGATAAGACTGTGTCAAAAAAATGGGATACGAGAAGTGTCTATGTTAACAGAAATTTTCGATAGAAGTTGCGGGAGTGGTGTTATAGTTTCAACCAATCCCGTGGAGATTAGATTGAGGGTTGCAGAGGCCACGCGTACAACATTGAGTTATGGTTCTTGTTGGAATACGGCGCTTATTGAAACTCTCGCTAACGAGTAATAAATTAAGGAGGTCATCTAATGCCAAAAAGCCGGAAACAAAAGACAAAAGTAAAGAAACAAACCAAGCGGAGCACAAAGAACACTTACGAGCGAATACCTGCCGTATCCCTTTTGGAATCACCCGCAGAGGAAGATTTTGCGGATGTTTCCGAGGAGCGGACCAGCATTCTTGCCATTGTCAAGGATCTCGAAGGACAGGTCGATACGGCATATCAGCTGAAAGAGATTCTGGAAGCCGAGCTTGATGTAGCTCAGAAAAAGCTATCCGAAGAGTCGACAGCTCGTGCCCAGTTAGAGACCCAAGTCGAGTCGCTTAGGGCACAGGCTGTTTTGGTAGACCAGTTACGCGAGGACATTTCTTTTGCTGAAGAGGAGCGGGATAAATCTGCCAGCTTACTGGCGGAGATCCAGCCACAGCTTCAGGCAGTAACTAAGGAACGTGACTCGCTTGCCGAGGAAGTAGACTCTGCCAAGTCCCTCACTAAGGAATTTGAGGGTGAAAAAGTAGCCCTTGAGGCCCAAGTGATGAATCTCAAGGACAAGATTGCGGACATGGATAATCTACGCAGCGAGCTCGACGAAACAATAGAAACTCGTAAAAACTTGGAAGAACAGATCCGGGCTCTCTCCAGTCGTCTGGAAGGTGCCGAAAAATCGAACAAGGCCTTTGAGGAGGATCTGACTGCGGCACAGAAACAAGTGGAAAGCCTTCAAGAGAAGCTTATGGTTGCTAACAGCCGAGTGGTCGAAATCCGTGCTCAGCTTGAGGAGCAACAAGCAACGAACAGGGATCTCATGGAGGCCAATACACGGCTTGAAAACGAGCTAAAAACGTCGAAAGTCAGTTTTGATGCTGCCAAAAATGAACTCAAAGCTTTCAAGGTAGCAATGCACGACATACATAGTGAGGCAAGTCGCACCAGTGGGCGTGTCCGCCAGAGGTACTTCAAGCTAAAGGATAAGGAATAGCTCCTCGTGGTTGAACATTTAAGCGTTAATTCCAAGATGTAATCGGTTCTTGCTCGTATCTTTGAAGACAAGTTGGAGGGTAGTGCCTGAAGGGTGTGAGAACACGCCTATTATTTCATATTAAACTCATCCACCATTTGCTCAAAAAACTCCCTTATAAAAAACAAAAGAGTTTTCGGCAAGCCTCAGACCATAACCAGATTGTCTTTATAAATCCTCACACACTTTGAGGCTTAATCCAAGCATCTAAACTAGCTGCAGTAACATCAGAATGTAGACCGATAACATACAGCCTTCTTGGTAATAAACACATATGAAATTGTATCTTTCCTTGAAAATATGTTGGCGAGAGCATCGTCTTATTAAGTGGGGTAAGAATATTGCCGAATAGGTGGTAGCTGTAGCAGCGTCAGAAACAAGGAAAAGACTGAAGTTGTTTTAAGTAATGCTCGGTTCAATATAATTTCAGTGTAGCCGAACTAAGTGTAGATAAGGAGGAGCTTTTAGGATGATCAGGCTGTGCTATGATCTGCGTCGGCCTATGTTTTCGGGTAAATGTTGCGAGTATGGTTTTGTGGGTCCTAAACCATACTCAAAAAGATTAGAATTAAGGATTGTAGAAGGCGTGCTTTTCGGTCTTGACTCATGATACTTGATGGAGAGTATCGCTAATCGAGACCCTCTCTGACAATAACTTAAGGAGCTTATCTGATGCCAAAAAGCCAGAAACAAAAGACAAGCATAAGAAAAAGAACAACCACAAAGAAAAAGAAAAGGACATATGGGATTGATGTAGTAGACGATGCTTCTGAAGAGAAAGTCAGTATCATCTCCACTGTCAAGGGTCTTGAAGGACAAGTTGAGACAGTATTCAAGCTAAACGAAATTTTGGAAGCTCAACTTGATGAGGCTCAAAAGAAGTTGTCCGAAGAGTTGGGTGCTCGTATTCAGTCAGAGGTACAGGCGGCAAGGCGCCTGGAAGCTTCAGAGGCATCGAAGGTGGCCCTGGAAAAGGAACTGGCTGAAACCATTCAAGACGCGCAAGCTCTGCGAGAGGAAGTGGAAGAGCTTGGAGCGAAAGTGGAAAAGCTTCGAGATGAACTTACCGGTGCCGAGAGTCGAACAGCCGATCTACGTATTCAGCTCGAAGATCAGCAGGCCACCAATCGAAAACTGATGGAGACGACCACGCGCCTTGAAAACGAAATTAAGATGGTGAATATAAACTATGATGCGAACAAGAAGGAGCTCGATGCATTCAAGAATGCCGTGCGCGACATACGTAGTGAGGCGACTCGAACCAGTGGACGCGTCCAGCAGAAGTTCCTTCAACCCAAAAAAAAGGACTAATTCCTCACGGAAGCGGCCGCAGCCTCCATCTACTAAGACCTAATTAGTGACTATAGCGAGACTACCTAAAGAATGCCGGTTCAGGTATACGTGTATGCTACAAAGCAATTGAGTTTTAGTCGTACAACATTTTCTTTTTTGCCAACGTTACCCTCCGTACAAAATATATGATGAGTCGCTTTGCTTTTTGCAGATTTGCTTTGTTAGTTTTTGCAGTGTTTTAATTCGCGATAACGTACAATATTGTATGCACAAGATTATTGACGCTACCGAAATACGTGATCTTGCGCAAAATGGTTTGTCAAAGAATTTTATTTTTGCCGAGGCTGTTTCGAGCGAAAATAAAAGAGGATACCCTTTTTCTTATAGGATTGTTATGAAGAAGGGATGGTTGGCAAAGTGGTGACGGGATGGGAATATTATTACGTGCCTTATTTGCTATGTCTGGATATACTCCAGCCGGTCTTTTTTCTGTTTGGTTGACCAAGCGGTTCTTTTCCAGACAGTGGGAAATGCTGAGGTTCTCTCCATACGCAGATATTGGAAGCTATCTGTTCGTCCATGGCAATGTTGCTGCCTTCGCACTCAACTACATAGGACGGGTATCTTTGGTGCAATGTAGCAATTGCCCCCGCTCTTATACATAGGCTGTATATTTTATGAAGCTGCCGGTCACTTTTGCAATTAATATAGGCAATTCGTGCGGATTGGCCTACCTTTAATTCGACTAACGGTACAATAGAGCTTTGAGCTGTCCGGCAAGATTCCTTGCAGCATTGACCTTCTGGTATCGGCGATCCATGTGGACAAGCCTTTGGATGGCCACCAGCTCTTTGATACGTTTGATTTCTTTAGATTGTAAAGGGACGTCCATCAGGTTGTGGAGATTCTTACTCAGCAATTCAAAACCTATCTTTCCGACTAAAATTCCCACAAACAGTGCTGCCAGCGGATCCAGCGAGCGAAATCCGAATTGGGCGCCCAAAACTCCGAAAAAGACCGGCAGCGATGACAAGCAATCAGCACGATTACCGCGTAAACCAGGTTAGGTATTAAATTCTCCTTTCTCTGAAATTCGCGCTGTTTTTGGCAGGAACTCACAACAATTTCAACATTATACACAAACCGCCATGCAGAACAGTAAGTTTACAAATTCTATTCGTGCCCTCAAAAAATTGTGTTATTTTGTTTTGTGTAAGTTTCCTCTTGTCGTTTGCCGAAAGATTATCACCGCAAAAAAAACAGCCGGTTATCTATTTGGACAACCAGCTGAGTTAAATCTTTTCGAGAGGAGGTGCTAAACGCCGGGGGCTTCGAGAACCCCGACAATTTCTGCCTACATTTACCAACACGCGGTATAGCAGATTAGCATACATAGGCAGATTGAGCAGCATTATACTGTGTTCCGAGCTGATACTTTTGTCAAATACTTTTTATACCATCTATACGCATCTTCAAGGGCGGCTATTACCGCTCTTCTTGTGACGTTAAAAAACCTCCTGTCTAATTGAGTTATGGCTTTTTCAATTCCTTCCTCGACTGTGTTCCCCACAAGTGCGTTATGTAGTATTTTTCCTCCTAAGGAAGGTACTAAGGTGCAGGAGAAATCAACGATTGTAGAATCGACAAGGTCTATTTCAAGCTCTATTGTTACACACCCAAAAACGTGTTTGGCAGTAACTTCTTCAGGTAATCTCGCAGAGCCGGCAACTATGATTGTCTCCGGCCTTAAGTTGTATTTCATGTCCTTTGTGTATGGGTCTTCATTCATTCTTGATATTCCCCTTTTTCTTCCCAAAGTTCATCTCTATCTCCTCGGACTAACACAAAAAATATTCAGTTGTTAGTCAATTTTTTAATACTCTTAGGCTCCCACAACAGAAGCACAAGAGTGAAAAAAAGCCTTTCTCGAAAAACCCATGCAAGTAAATTTATCCGCCTATCTGCTTTTCTAAAAGCACCTAAGATAGTAGTCGTTATTGGGCCACCTCCTTGTGGCTTAAAAGCCACAAACTATACTCTTTTTGCCAAAGATTCAACTGTGGAAACTACGGGATTTTAGTATGATTTTGCCCGATTTAGGGCCTGTACATTCGGGGAAACTACGTGGTTTTAGGTTTATGAAGCACAACCGGCCATTCGTAAGCGGTTTTCCCAATTACACGATGGCTGAGTGTCGCCTATTCATCTCCAGCCAGGTCGGGCATCCTTACCACAGCGACCAGTCTAACCAGATGCATCAAGTCGTTAGCACCAAGCTTGCGCATAATGTGAGTTCGGTGATCCTCAATAGTCCGAGCTGAACGGTGCAATAAGCCGGCTATTTCCTTGGTACTCTTGCCGTCCAACATTAAGCGCAGAACTCTCATCTCTGTCTTGGTGAGCACCTTGCCCACGAGCGGATGATTCTGAGTATTTCGCTTTAGCACGGAATCAACAGCCGATAGAAAAGATTGCCTGTCCAGAGGTTTTTCGATAAAGTCCGATGCACCTGCCTTGAGGGCCTTGACCGCCATTTTTATATCCCCATAACCGGTTATAACCAGAACCGGCAATGATGGAATAATATGTTTCACCTTGGTTAATAGCTCTATGCCATCCATTTCGGGCATTTTCACATCAGTAATAAGTAAATCGCACGTTTGGGAATGCAATTGTTTAAGGCACTCAGCTGCACGGTTAAAGCAACTGACTTTCAAGCCGGCTTGTTCAAGAGTTCTACCGACCACCTTACGCACCTTTGGCTCATCATCAACTAAAAAAACATATTTAGTGATATTTGTCAACATCACTCAGTTACTCCTCATCTTTGTTGATCGGCAGGGTGACAAAAAAAATTGAACCTTTGCCGAGTTTGCTTTCGACGCGAATTTTACCGCCGGCTCGGTTTACGATACGCTCCGCAACACAGAGACCTAAACCTGTTCTTTGACCTGCAGGTTTAGTAGTGAAGAACGGCTCAAAAATCCTATCAAGATTTTCCGGTGCAATGCCGCCGCAGTTATCGGATAATTGCAATTCGATGTGCTCATCTTTTACAACACTGCTGATAATAACCTGCCGACTCTTTTTGCCGTCGGCCGCCTGTATAGCGTTCTCAATAAGCGAGAAAAATAATTGTTCTAATTCTCTCACACACGAATATATAGGTGGCAGTTTGTCCATCTCTTCGATCTGCAGAGTCACTTTGGCACGCCAAGCGCTTTCATCTAACAACTCCACAATTCTTTCAGCAACAGCCTTCAGATCTACTTTGCTGACAGTGCTTTTTAAGGACATCTTCGCGAAATTGCGAAACCTATTGATCATCGAAGTCATAATCGTAATCTCACTTAGGCCTTCCTTGAGGTTTTCTACAACACTACCCGGACACGACATTGTCTCCAGCTCTGCCAGTGAATTCCCAATTGATAGACTAAGAACCGTTAGAGGCTGGGTCAGCTCATGGGCCAGGGTGGCGCTTAAGGTCCCCACCGTGGCAAGCTCTTCAGCTTGAACCATGTCCTCACGATACTTATTTATTTTCTCCTGTGCTTGCTTGAGCTCGGTGATATCCCAGAAAATGCCTAACACTCCAATGGTGTTACCTTGTTCATCTTTGACAGGCGTTTTAACCGTATGGATAATTCTTTCCTCGCCTTCCTCCATATATTTCTCCTCGATAGTTTTCGTTTCCCCCAATTCGATAATTCTTTTATCGTCTGCTCTGTATTTGTCGGCCAGCGCCTTAGGGACGAGATCGTAATCTGTTTTTCCAGTAATTTCCTCAGATTTAATCTTGAAATCTCTGGCGAGATTGTCATTACAGGACACATAAACTGAGTTCTTATCTTTAAGGAATATCTTTTGAGGAAGATTTTCGACAAGAGTTCTATATTTACTCTCACTGTCCCGCAGCGCTTCCTCCGCATTCTTGCGCTCGGTGATGTCCACGTAGGCCACCTGGATAGCGGGCTTTCCCTGGAACTCAATCCGGCTGGAGTTGATCTCCAGCCAGCATATCGATCCATCCTTGCGTATCCCGTGAAACTCATAACGCTCCGGCAGTTCTTCACCATTCAGCCGATCCCTATGCCGGCTCCATACAAGCTCACGATCATCCGGATGCACAAATGTCTCTACTTGTTCATGAGGCAAGGTTAACATCTCCTCCACCGTATAGCCGGTGATATCAGCCATGGCCTGGTTGGCAAAGACAACGCGCCCTTTCTGGAAGATTGCCAGCCCCTGCAGCGAATGGTCCACGAGCGAACGATAAGCTTCCTCTGCTCTCTTGCGCTCGGTGATGTCGCGGATGACACTCAGATAACCTACTAATTTCCCGGCCTCTTTGATTGTTGTAGTATTTGCCTCTAATAAAACAGTATGTCCATCCTTATGATTGACCCACACCTCAGTTACATTACGTCCGTCTCGGATGTCCAAAAGCCTGCCTCTTTTAACCGACTTTTTGAAGAGTTTAACGATCGTTGCGGCGTTTTTTTTGGCCAAGATGCCTGATGTCAGGATGTTCTTGCCGACCAGCTCATCAGGCTTGTATCCCAGTATGTCCTCAATCTTCTTGTTTACTTCGAGTATCTTTCCAGTTTTGGTCACTGACGCGATTATATCGTTGGCATTGTCAAAGATAGATCTGAACTTTTCTTCGCTTTCCGCCAGCGCTTGCTCCACCTCCTTGCGCTCCGTGATATCTTCAATGATACATATGCCCTCCACGTATTTGCCTTGCTTGTTCTTTATACCCGCAGCATTTATTTCAACGTCGATTACCTTGTTATCTTTCCTGACCATCTTGTATTCTTTGTGGCGAGCAAGGCCTGCAGTAAGCACCTCATTAAGACAGGTCTTCGCCTTTTCCATATAATCCGGATGGATGATTTTCGCTATGGATTGCCCTACAACCTCATCTTTCTCATAACCGAGAACATTTTTAATCCTTGCGTTGCAACCTACAATAACTCCATTAGTGCCGATCGATGTGATAAGACTGGCTGCGGTATTGAAAATCGAACGGTATTTTTCCTCACTCTCCCGCAGCGCCTCCCTCGCTCGTTTTTCCTCTGTTATCTCACGCTGAATCCCAAAGTGTCCGGTTATTCTGCCCTGACTATCGTACAGGCAAATATAATCTCCATCAATCCATATAGGTGTCCCATCAAGCTTGCGCTCATCTGTCTCAAGATGCAACCTCCCTGCATCTAAGAAATCCCTCCAAACATTTCTACCATAAGCAATATCATGTGCATAAAGGTCGTTCGGCGTCAGACCGATAAACTGCTTCTGGGATGCCCCGTACTGCTGGAGCATCGCATCGTTGACTTTGGTTATTCGATGATGAGCAAAGACATAATCGAGCACTTTTTCTTTATCGACGGTATCATCCCAGCGTATCGGCTCATCAAACATCATATAGAAGAAACCATCAAGCGACTGGCTGAAAAATAACTCATGAAGCTCTTCGCGCTTGCGTAGGGCCTCCTCCGCCCGCTTGCGTTCCGTGATGTCTTGCACTATACCTTCATAATACAACGTTTTTCCGGACTCATCTCGAACGACCCATGCATTTTCAGTAATGAACAGGGTTGTCCCGTCCCGTTTTCGCCAGGCAGACTCCAGCCCAACGACCTTTCCTTCTCTTTCGATAAGGTCTTTGAATATCGAGCGCGGATACTGCGGTGCGAATTCCTCTTTTTCCAGATTCTGTTGAGAAAGCTCCTCAAAAGATGAATATCCCAGCATTCGCACAAGCGCAGGATTTGCCATAGTAATGCGGCCATCAGGAGTGGTTCTATATACCCCCACAAAAGTATTTTCATTAAGCTCTTTGAATTGCTTCTCCGAGTGCTTCAGTTCCTCTTCCACTTGCTTGAGTTTTAAGGCACAGCGGCGCAAAGCGTCCAACTCTTGTAATAGTTCTGCCTTGGTTTTCTGCTCATCCCGTGTCATATTCTTTGCTCAACCTTTCAGCCTTGATTGGCACTCACTCCAAAGAGATTTTGAAGCAACAACCTAAGTACTTGGAGTTGCTTACTTTAGATGGCCTGCCTTAGTCAGTATATAACCCCAGCTTATATTACAATTGACTGGAGTATTCAAGATATTTTTTGTGCAATTGTCTATCTTTTCAACAGTAACTCCTTTTCCTATATGAGCTTATGGCTCAGAGCGCGCTGGGTCGAAAAACCTTCCAAGAATTCTGGATTCAGCATTAATAGAATCTGAACTGTTTTGGCAGCGGTGAGTTGAGCGCCTAATGTTACATAACTTTCTAAGGAAAAATACGTGATTTCCAGGCCTCGTTCAAAAATGCTGGTTTTTGGGTCACAGTTTCAACAGGCTGAATCTCTCGAATCCGAGCAACTACAGCCAATGAAAATGGATCTGAACACATGATAAGGGCTTCAATAGCGGGGAAGCGTTTATGAGGCTGTCACGCATTGATGGTTAGTGCGGTGTTATTCACGGTAGGCTATTACTCTCTTTTCCTCCAAAGACTTTTTATACCATCTATATGCATCTTCAAGGGCGGCTATTACCGCTCTTCTTGTAACGCTAAAAAACCTTCCATCTAATTGAATTATGGCTTTTTCAATTCCTTCCTCGACTTTGTTCCCCACAAGTGCGTTATGTAGTATTTTTCCTCCTAAGGAAGGTACTAAAGTGCAGGAGATATCAACGATTGTAGAATCGAAAGGGTCTATTTCAAGCTCTATTGTTATACACCCGAAAACATGTTTTGCAGTAACCTCTTCGGGCAATCTTGCGGAGCCGGCAACTATTATTGTCTCCGGCCTTAAGTTATGCTCCGCAGCCTTTGTCTTCTTAGCAAGTACATCATCTGACTTTTTTACCCGAAACTCAGAACTCTCAATCCCAAAATCAACAATTTTACCATTTCGTCTGTCCACCGTTTCCCACCTCCCGGGTTCTTGGCCTATACTTACATTTCAATTCTGTTTTTAGCCCTTACCCGTTCTTTAGACTTTTTATACCATCTATATGCATCTTCAAGAGCAGCTATTACCGCTCTTTTTGTTACGCTAAAAAACCTTCTGTCTAATTGTATTACAGCATCTTCAATTGCCTCGTCAAATTTACTACCTAAAAGTGCGTTGTGCAGTATTTTCTCCCCTAAAAAAGGCAGCAAGGTGCAAGAAACATCAACGATTGTATCATCAACAGGGTCTATTTCAAGTTCGATAGTCACGTAACCAAAGACATGTTTTGCAGTAATATTTTCCGGCAATCTTGCAGAACCGGCAATTACAACTGTCTCCGGCCTTAAGTTGTATTCCACATCCTTTGTGTATTGGTCTTCATTCATTGTTTACATTCTCCATTTCCTCTTAAACTGAACATAAAAAATATAACCTATAAATACCGTATCCTCAAGAAAAATCAAAAATATTGTTTGTGTGTAATTTTTTTAAGTATATTTTTGTTCTCAACCCCAAAGCCTCGCGGGTACGCTAAATCTTAAAAAGTTTCTCTCCTACCAACAATCTTGGCATATTGATAATAAACCAAATCCCGAATAGTTTTAACATCTCTATCTGGCATTTTTGCGGAATTCTTCGAGTGTCGTACTAATAAGCATACTAATTTTCCGCCTAACGTCTTTTCATAAAACATATTGTTCTCTAATATTATTATTGCTTGTTTTTACAGGACTTACGATTTAACTTTTTATCTTTCCAAGCTGGACGTCGAGGATTCGAATCCCTTCGCCTGCTTTTTTTTTAGAAACTCCCTGGTCTTAACATCGCTCAGACTCACCTTCTCGGTTGCAAGAGGGTCCCTATCTATCTGAGTTTTACGGTCGGCCTGGATGCGGGCAATTTCATCGGCGGTGGCTTTGACCTGGCCTCTGCCGGCGTGAAGGGCAAAATCTATTGTGAAGAGACGGCTTTGATGCGGGGCAAGCTTGGGGACACGGCCGAAACGGCGCTCGATGGCTCTGTTGCGGGGAAAGCCGGTTCCCGGTTCCAGGCCTGTTACATAACCGTCCTCGTAAGCCACTGGATTTTTCCAGAGCGTAAAGAAAGGTAGCTGCTCGATGGAGAAGGCCATTGATACGGCTTTGTCGGCTGCGGCGTTACGAAGCATGACCTTCGTGCGGTTTTTCTTGTCGGCCCAGAGCCGCAGGCAGAAAACCTGTTCTGGAAATCCCGGCATCGGGGCGCGGTAGAGGTTGTACGTGGTGACATCTGAGGCCGAATGCTCGTTAATCGGCGTTACCTGATGCGCCGGAGCGATGAACTTTGCGCCTTTTTCCATCAGAGGTGTGCCGTAATTTGCGTGGTAAAGAATGCCGAATTCCTGCTCGACGGCGCTGCGGTTGGTTATCTTGTCCGAGATTCGGAGAGTATTGGAACCGGGCACAGTTGATACTTCTGCTGATAGTTCGAGCTTTGGTCCGTGCATGCAGGTCTCATCGACCCTGCCGAGTATTCGGATGCGATATGGTGGCTGCCGTTCGACAATCACTTCGGCCTGCGATGCCGGGGTGTTTCCAATCTTGCCGTGCAGCGTTAAATCCATTTTTGCCTTTTGGCCTGTGTTGTCGATGAATTCGTCGGTGCCGGGCCCGCCGAAGAACTCCAGGCCGCATCGAACCATCCATTCGTTAAAACCTTCCAGCCA
>Ga0209636_10007073_pt1 | contig 11445 bp, 6 predicted proteins | sample DeeMarSWOR152_54_FD_187464 | JGI IMG/M metagenome (GOLD analysis project Ga0209636, IMG submission 187464) | Marine sediment microbial communities from White Oak River estuary, North Carolina - WOR-1-52-54 (SPAdes) (version 2) | ecosystem: Environmental > Aquatic > Marine > Intertidal zone >... | reverse complement strand
GCATCTTTCATTTAACCTACTGATATTATGATAATTGAAAGATGCTCGGACAGACACTAATTAGTGTCGATCTGAGAACGTAACATAAGCTTCCAGCTTGTTAGTCGAGTTCATATTTTTCAGTACAAGCAGGATGCTTGCGTTACGGATAATAGTCCTTTTCTGACGAACACTAATTAATTTGACCGTTCTCAAAATTAGACAAAATTAGTTAGTAAAAATCTCAGATTCTCCTTTGACTGTTTATAAACGGTTCTGTTCGGGGAATGGTTGACATCACTAAACATGAGGAAGAGAAACATGGAAGATGAATTTAAAGTCGATCTATTGTCAATTCGAATTTACAGGGACAAATACCAATTAGGGCGTGCCGCGGCTGATATGGCCGAAAAATACATGACAAATGCTATTAACGAACGAGGAGAAGCTGTCATCATTTTAGCTACGGGAGCATCCCAGTTTGAATTTTTAGATTCCCTTTCTGGAAGACAGATTGAATGGAAGAAGGTAATAGCATTCCATCTGGACGAATATGTCGGAATTAATGCAAATCATCCAGCCAGTTTTCGACGGTATTTACGGGAAAGGATAATTGACAAAGTAGGGATAGGGACCTCCCATCTTATTGAGGGTGATAATGAAGACGTAGAAGGCGAGTGTAAACGCCTTGGAAAGCTTATGGAGCGGTATAAAGTAGATGTAGCATTTGTCGGGATCGGAGAGAACGGACACTTGGCCTTTAATGATCCACCGGCAAGCTTTAATGATAAAGTAAAATATAAGGTCGTAGAATTAGATGAAACAAGTAGAAAGCAACAAATGGGCGAAGGTTGGTTCAAAACCTTAGAAGAGGTTCCTAAACAAGCTATTTCGATGACAATTCCTGCAATTATGGAATCTAAAGCTATCATTTGCTCTGTACCTGATGTAAGGAAAGCAGAAGCCGTCAAGAAGACATTGGTATTTGATATTTCGCCTGATTTTCCAGCTTCAATTCTTCGAAAGCATCCTGATGCCACACTTTTCCTGGAAAATTATTCCGCTTCATTATTAGATAGGAAAACTGGATAACAAATTATTGGGAGCTACTCATGATGACCAAAGATTTAAATTTTGCCAAAAGAATTAAATTATTGATTTTCTCAGTAGGACCAGGAATATTTTTGATTGGCTACAATATCGGCACAGGAAGTGTTACGACAATGGCAGCTTCTGGCTCAAGGTATGGTATGTCCTTGTTTTGGGCATTGCTGCTTTCATGTATTTTTACGTTTGTCATGTTGGTGGCTTATGGTAAATACACATTAGTCAGTGGGCAGACGGCAATTTCAAGTTATAACGAATATTTCGGAAGGTGGATCAGCATCTTTATCATGATCGGACTTATCATAGGTGAAATTGCGGCATTGATGGGAATCATGGGAATAGTAGTTAACATGATTGATGAATGGGCGTTATATATGACCGGATACCATATAAACAAAATAATTGTAACATTGGTGATTATAGGTGTTTTATACTATCTTCTTTGGTTTGGAAAATATGTTAGATTTGAAAAACTTCTTATGATATTCGTTTCCATTATGGGAGTCTCCTTCATCGCAAGCATGATTTTAGTCATACCTGATGCGGGTGAACTGGTAAAAGGGCTTGTTCCCAGAATACCAAAAGAGGAAAATGCTCACCTTATTGCCGCAGGTATGGCAGGCACCACATTGTCTGCTATACTTTTTGTTATGCGTAGTATCGTGGTCCAGGAGAAGGGTTGGAGTATCAATGATCTCAAACAAGAAAAGAGAGATGCCTTCGTATCAGCTTTACTGATGCTCATTTTGAGTGCTGCGGTAATGGCTTGCGCGGCTGGAACATTGTATCGACTTGGGATTCCAGTAGATAGAGCTGTCGATATGGTTAAAACCTTAGAACCAATAGCCGGAAAATTTGCCATTACATTCTTTGTGATTGGGATTGTCAGTGCTGGCTTGTCAACTGTATTCCCCATTATCTTGATTGCTCCCTGGTTAATATCCGACTATACGAATAAGCCACGGAATATCCAGTCATCTATGTATCGTGTACTGGGAGCGATTGCTATTTTATTGGGTCTAATTGTTCCGGTGTTTGGTGGGCGCCCGGTATTCATTATGATTGCATCCCAGGCATTTCAGGCACTGCTCATGCCAATGGTAACAATCACCATTATTATTTTGCTGAATCGCAAGACAATAATGAAAGAGCATAAAGCAGGATTATGGATGAATATTGGTTGTTGGGCGACTTTCATATTCTCACTGGTTATGGCTTATTCAGGAATTCTGGGCTTGATCGATATGGTTAAAGACACCTTTTGACCTGATGCAAGAGACTTAAATATTATTTGATAATGGTCTCTGGAATTTTTTTTCTTATACTCATTATAGGTAAAAATTTCATATTTCTTGTCATTCCTGTTCACTGGTGGACAGGAATCTCCTTACAAACAAATGGTTAGGAGATGCCTGTATCCTCCAAAAAGATGGCGGACAGGTTCACAGGCATGACATGAAAAAATAATCCTGAACAAGTATACTTAATGAATTTGACGGTCTACTTCTTTTCACTTATATAAATGATAAGACATGACTTCACGAGAACGTTTATTAACTACATTAAACCACAAAGAACCTGATCGAATTCCTCTCGATCTTGCAAGTACTCAAGTAACAGGTATTTCTATCAACGCTTATAAAAACCTCAGAAGATTCCTTGGTTTTAAAATGACCCAACCAAAAATCTGTGATGCAATTCAGCAGATTTGTATTCCTGATGATGATATCATGCAGATGTTGGGAGTTGATACAAGAGGATTATGGCCCATAACGAATCATAATTATGATTTCAATGATAAAGACGACGCTGAATATTTATCGCATGTGGATGATTGGGGATTGGGTTATCGATTTCGCAAGGAAGATGGATTATGGTATGATTTGTACTTGAGCCCATTAGCAGGTAAAAATCTATCGCCAGTATTGATTGATACTCATGTATGGCCAAGAGGGGACGATCCGACACGAATTAAAGGCCTACGAGATCAGGCTATCGCTCATCATCAAGCAGGTTATGCGGTAGTGCTTAAGAGTATTTGTGCGGGACTCTTAGAAATGGCTATTCGATTGCGAGGTATGGAGGATTTCTTGGTCGATTTACTCGCGGACGAACAAAATGCAGGACGCTTATTAGATAAAATTCTACAAATTAAAAAAGAATATTGGCAAATGACGTTAGAATATTTAGGTGATGTGGTTGATGTGATCGCTGAAGGTGATGATTTTGGTACACAAACATCACAGCTTATATCCGCCAAGACTTTTCGCAAAACGATTAAACCCAGACAGGCAGAGTTAATTTCTTTTATAAAGCATAAAGCGCCCAAGGCGTTCATCTTTTTCCATTCGTGCGGTAATATTCGAGAACTTTTGCCCGATTTCATAGAGATGGGTATTGATATTATTAATCCTGTTCATATTACAGCGACCGGCATGGAACCGAGTACGCTGAAGAAAGATTTTGGAGATGACATAGTTTTTTGGGGCGGCGGAATTGATACACAAAAAACCTTGCCTTATGGTTCTCCACAACAGGTCAGAGAGGAAGTGAAACGTAATATTAATACTTTAGCGCCAGGTGGTGGTTTTGTTTTTAACACTATCCATAATATTCAAGCCGATGTGCCACCAGCTAATCTTATTACAATGTATGAGGCATTTCAAGAATTTGGGAATTACTCATAATTTAAGAACTTATAATAAGCCAGTAAATTAATCAGATTAGAATAATTTGCTTTAGATAGGAAAGTAATAGTGCAAGATGAGGCAGGAACAAATTATCGCTGGATTATTCTCTCACTTCTTTTTGTCGCAACGACTATTAATTATTTTGACCGAATTGTAATTTCGGTTCTTATTCCTGAAATCAAGAAGGAATTAAATATAAGTGATATTTCATTTGGACATATCATAAGCGCGTTTCAAATCACGTATACCCTCGGTTTTCTTGTGACAGGAAAATTTATTGACTGGGTTGGTACGAAACTGGGATACATGCTCTCTATTTTATTCTGGTCTATTGCAGCAGCAATGCATTCTCTGTGTGGAACTGCATTATGTTTAGCAACATGGAGAGGTGTACTCGGCATTACTGAATCAGGAAATTTCCCTGCTGCCATAAAATCTGTATCTGAATGGTTTCCAGTACGAGAACGATCTTTTGCGACTTCGTTATTTAATAGTGGGACCAGTATTTCATCGATAATTGGGCCGCCAATCATCGTAGCGTTGGCTCTTGCAGCGGATTGGCGGTGGGCATTTTTTATTTTCGGCATTATTGGAATTATCCTGGTGGTGATATGGCAATTTACCTATAAGAAGCCAAAACAGAATTATAATGATTTGAGCCAAAATAATTCTTTACAGGAAAAATATAAATGGTCGATCCTGCTCAGGCACAAAGAAACCTATGGCATCATGTTAGGCAAATTTCTAACAGATCCAGTGTGGTGGTTTTATCTCTATTGGATGCCAAATTATCTTGATTCACAAAGAGGATTCAATTTAAAAGATATTGCAGTGGCAATTCCGCTTATCTACACAATAGCTACTTTACTCGGTTTTGTCGGTGGCTGGTTCCCTGGATACTTAATGCATCGGGGTTGGTCAATCGGTAAAGCACGAAAAACAACGATGGCGATCTGTGCGCTCTTTTTACCCATATCTGCGACGGCAGTAATTGCCCAAAATCCATGGGTTGCTATTCTATTAGTGAGTCTTGCTTGCAGCGCACACAATGGTTGGTCGGCAAATATATTTACACTGTCCAGTGATTGTTTCCCATCTCGTGCAGTCGGTTCAGTCACTGGTCTCGCTGGATTTGCCGGTGGGCTTGGCGGTTTGCTTATCGCTACGTTAGCTCCGGGTTATATCATCACATATTTTGGTTATATACCAATTTTTTTCTTGATGGGGATATTGCATCCTTTGGCATTTTTAGGTATAAGTTTATTTATTAGAAAGGTTAGAGTTATAAAAATCGATGATTAGAAGATTTAAAATACAATCCATCAAGATCGATTTAAAATCTATCTGGATTGCAAAACATATTTTTTTCATAATTTTGATATTTGTCACTAATCTGCTTAGTCAATCAGAAAATCTTGACAGCAATTTCAAAGACCCTCCTCTGGAGTATAGTATGTTTCCCTTTTGGGCCTGGAATGGAACATTGGAGCCAGACAAGCTTATATGGCAGATGCAACAAATGTTAGAGAAGGGGATCTATGGAGCCTTTATCCATGCTCGCTCTGGTATTGATAGCAGTGAAACGCCTTATTTCTCAGAAGGCTGGTGGAAAGCTATTGAAGCTACAGTTAAATATGCAAATAAAATTGGATTTACTACCTGTCTTTATGATGAAGACAAATGGCCCAGTGGTAGTGCTGGAGGACGCACAGTGGCTGCTAATCCTCAGGCATTTGCAAAAAAAGGATTACGATATAAAAAATGGGAGATTACAGGTCCGAGAACATTGAACATCGATTTCGCTGGTGACATTGTAGCTGTTATGGCAGCAAAAATAGTATCGGAAGCAACAATAGATCCTAAAACTATCGTTGATATTTCTAAATATCTGGGGAAAGAATGGAATGTCCCAGAAGGTAAATGGACAATAATAGCATTTGAACAAATTCGAGATGAAAACCAAATTGATTACCTGGATAGAGATGCGGTAGGTAAGTTCATCGAGATCACTCATGAGGAATATTTTAAAAGAGTTGGAGAATTTTTTGGGAATACAATACCAGCTATTTTTTTTGATGAGATTTATGCTAATATGAGAGGAGCAGATTTAGCCTGGACAGATGATTTTTTAGAAAAGTTCTACGGGATGAAAGGCTATGACTTGAAGAAATATCTTCCTTTATTAATCCTTAACGGAGGTAGCGAAACAATAAAAATTCGGTGTGACTATTTCGATGTTTTCACAACCCTTTATTGTGAAGCTTGGTTCAAACAATATGCTGATTGGTGTGAACAACACAATATCTGGATGACCGGCCATACTCTGGAGTTTTATAACAGCTACATGAGCCAGGGTAGCTATTTTCGAACCTGGGCTTATCCTCAAGTGCCCGGAACCGATAATGAATATTTTCGTTACGGTTTTCCTCGTCGTATTCATTGGTACAAACCCAAACAGCTTAGTTCAGTGGCTCATATCAATGGGCGTAGACGTGCTGCTGTTGAAGCCATGGGTGGTGGTGGTTGGATTATTCCTCTCGAAGAATATCGATATGGCACAGCCATGTTAGCAGCCTATGGCATCAATATGTTTATCCCTCATCTTTTTCATTATGCTATAGATGCCCCATATAAGATGGACGATTGGCCCCCCAGTTGGTTTTACCGAAATCCGTACTGGAAATATTTTAAATCTTTAGCCGATTTCACCAGACGAGTCTCATACCTATGTTCACAAGGACATCACGTGTGCGATGTGGCTATTCTTCATCCGATTAGCAGCCAGTGGGCGTCGGGTATAATTAATGAAGAAAGTGAGTTTGATGATCGGTTGGGTATACAGTATAATAATTTACAAGACATTTTACTGGAAAATCTTTACGATTATGATATCATTGATCCAGAATCTTTAATCCGAGCTGATCTTCATAATGGAAAACTGTCTATTGCAAACGAAACTTATTCAGTATTGATCCTGCCACCTTTGATGGTAATTCGACGACAGGTGGCTGAGAAGATCAAAAATTTTGTCAAACATGGGGGAAAAGTCGTCGCTTTAACTACCATCCCATATTCATCAGTGGAAATAGGTGAAAACGATCCTATTGTTATAAAGAATTTGAAAGAGGTCTTTGGATTTGATCCTCGTAAGATTCGCAAGAGATATTTTGAAATTAATGAATCCCATGAACACTATTTTATCTCCCACCCTCACACCAAAGATGGAAAAGCATATTTTACAAAATGGGTGAGAACTATACCCCAGTTATTATCAGAATTTATCAATGGAAATGTTACTGTTTCAGGTGAATGTAAGACTGGACTTCGTGTCCTGCATCGGCAGGCTGCTAATCAAAGTATATATTTCCTGGTCAACGAACAAAAAGTTCATCGTACCTGGAGAGTCAGTTTTAAGGAGAACGGTAATCCAGAATTATGGCATCCAGAGACAGGGGTGATAACTAAAATTGAAAACTATATGACTTGTAGAAATCGAATAGATATTCCTCTTAATTTCAACCCCTGGGAAGCTTATTTTATAGTGTTTGATACCAAGAAAGTAAAACCAGGAAATGTATTAATTATTGATACAGACCTCAGGGAAGCCAGAATAGAAAAAATAGACGATGATAAAATTAGAATTGAGGGTTGGGGTAGAACAGACAGTAAGCAACATTTTATAGAATTAGAAGAAAAAAATAAAAAAGTTCATAAAAAAAGCTGGAATTCCAAATCAATCCTTCCTACTCTGGAATTAGGTTCTGAATGGGAATTTTTAGTAACATCGAAAGCTCTGGATTATTCATGGACGTCACAGATAGATTCCGCTGAACTTGAACTTCCAGTCATGAATTTCCGTGCTGAACGAGAGGGTGAGAATGGTGAAAACCTTGGTTGGGCTGATGTAGATTTTGATGATAGCGACTGGAAACGGGTAAAAATCAAAGATACCTTTAGTCATCAGACTGGATGCCAGCGATATTTGAGTAGCTGGGATGCTTCGTGGATCAATTACTATGATTACACTCAACATTGGGGAATCCTAGGTGGTGCTAAGGTCTTTTTTAAAAGAACGCTGCGCTTAAATAAAGATGTCGTTTCTGCCTTTGTTTGTCTGACCGCCGATAGATCATATAAGCTCCAAATCAATGGAAAAGTCGTTGGTGAGGATGATAACTGGAAAAGCGCTGAAAGTTATGAAATCACAACCTATTTACATGAGGGCGAAAATATCATAACCGTTGAAGTTTCTGCTGCTAAAGGATTATTACTGCAGGGACTGGTCAAAATGATTGATGGTGAACAACTTAAAATATACTCTGATGATGGGTGGGAAGCATCGTTAGATAAGGAAATTTGGTTACCTGCTTATAAATACATTGATCCTCCGCAAGGAACCTGGGGAGAGGTTTCGTTTAATGGAAAGGAGATTACATTTCCAGCGACATTCTGGTACAGGCAGGTTTTACCCATCGGTATTAAAGCGATAAAGTTACCTTCAATCAATGGAAATTATCAACTTTTTGTAAATGGTCAAAAAATTGAAATTCCTGATGGAGCAAATCGACTAAATATAGTCAATATGATACAACAGGGCAAAAATGTTTTAACTGTTAAAGTGGAAGCTAATGATTTTTCTAATGGTATATTGGAACCGATTGTTTTGGTGTGTAGATGTGAACAAGTAGAGTTGGATTCATGGACGAAGCAAGGCCTGGATTGGTACTCAGGACGAGGACTTTATTCAAAGAAGATAACTATTCCCAAAATCTATTTAGGAGATGATAAAAGGCTCATCCTTAGTTTAGGTGATGTTCGATTTTGTGCCGAGATCTGGGTTAACAGCAAGCTTGTAACTTATCGACCCTGGCAACCTTATACTGTGGATATAACCGATTTCGTTAAAGTGGGCGAGAATACCATAACAATTGTCGTGGCTAATCTTAAAGCAAACCAGATGTACTGGGATATTTATGATGCAGCATTGACGAATCTTCGTAGCCGTTGGGTACATCATGGAACGGTCTTAAGACAACCCTATCGACTCCTATCAGGACTCATTGGACCCGTTAAAATTGTACCATATAATAAACAAATACTTCAGGTAGATATGAAATAGCTAACAGGATTTTGATTCTAATTTTATAAGATACAATTATAGAGTTGGAATGTCAGCAGGGAAGAGAGGGCGGCGAATAAAACGCAATATATAGGTGCGGTTTCACGATGAAGAAGATAAGCTGACTTTAAATTGATAAATTAGCAATATAAAAATAAGGAAAAAAGACATGTTGACATATCATCATATAGAAAAAATGATGTGGGAGAGAATGGTTTTGTATTGTTTTCTTAGTATGCTGCTTACACTATTTTTGTCATTTTCTCTCTTTTTTTTTGATAATGCTATCGCTCAAAGTGAACCGAATATTTGTCTGGTTGAGTCCAGAGCGTATCCTGGTAAAGACCCAACTATGTGGGATGGACTATATGCAGCTAGCGATGGCAAAGTTTATTCGGCACTAATTACCGAAGGAGGAAGTGCGCACATCTATCTCTATGACCCAAAAACAGATACGCATAGAATGATTTGTGACGCGGCAGAATTCCTCGGTGAAAGAGGACAAGGTATAAGGCCTTCTAGCAAAATTCACTGTCAACCCGTCGAAGATAATGACGGCAATATCTATTTTGTTACCTTGAATAACGGCTCCGGCCCAAGAAGTATCGACTTTACAAGCTGGAGAGGGGGACACTGGATTAAATACAATCCAAAAACTGGAAAATTTGAAGACCTCGGACTCGTCGCCTTAGGTGATGGCCCATACCCTTTGGTTATCGACAAGGAGAGAATGTACCTCTTTGGAATCAGCTTTACTGGGTATCTCTATCGATGTGATATTAAAAATCGCACAACCAAGAATCTGGGAAGGGTTAGCAACTGGGACATTTGCCGAAGTCTTTTCTGCGATGACCAGGGAAATGTGTACGGTAGCTTCCCAACAGCCAAGATATTCAAATACGATGCTAAAGATGAAAAGGTTTATGACCTGTCAATTTGTATGCCTTATGACCCTACAATTTTTCCCGGAAGATTACATAATCCCGTAGTTGACCGCACGCATGGCTGGAGAAAAATACTATGGGACCCGACAGAGAAAGTTGCATACGGAGTAACCGGCGGAAGCGGCTCTATACTCTTCAAGTACGACCCTGATGACGGTCCGGAAGGGAAAATAACCGAATTGACAAAATTGTGTGATAGCAAGTTCCTCGCCACCGACAGAAAAGATGTACCTTATTCCACACTTACCCTTGCACTTGACATTAAAAGACGCAAGATTTACTTTGCACCGTCAGCTCGCAAATATGCACTTGACCGTTACATCGAAACCTTTGGCAGCGATGCGCCTCATCACCTCATTATGTATGACTTGAAAATAAAAAAACGAACCGATTTAGGAGTTATGCGAACTATTGATGGACGAAGGGTCTTCGGCTGTGAAGGCGCCTCCGTCGGATCTGATGGAACCGTTTATCTCTGCGGACAGGTCGAGATGAAAGACCCAAAAAACGCAACCCGACATACAAGAACTGATAATGTCCCAATCGCTTTGCGATTGATAATTTATAAACCAAATCCTGATTGATTAAATTGTTCTGTGAATCCTTGGGAGATATAAAATGACAAACCATAAAAAGAAATTGCTTGTATCATTTGTTTTTGCTACTTGTTTGCTTTTACTCCTGTGTCCGGAGCCGGTTATAGCCGATTCTACAAAAACAAAGAGTAAGTTTCCTTCAGCAGATGAAATTCCTGCAAACAATAGTGCCACCACCTCTCTTATCACCATCGGTGATTTTGCAAGAACAGAGATTAAACATCTTCAGCGTGCTGACCTGCGGCATTTAGGCCTTCCTTTGGTAAATGAAATTCCTGCAAACAATAGTGCCATTACCTCCCTTATTACCGACTGGTCAAGCGTGCCAGCCTCCAGGATAGCCTGCTCAAAGAACTCTATGCCACCCTGATAGAGTATATGCCCCCACCAATCCACTGTTGGCTCACCATAGGCTGCTATGAATCTATCACAGAACGCTTGGGCTCCTGGAGTAGAGCTGCAGTTCCAGGCACCTTCAAACATTACTCCTTCCACTATCTCCGGGCTAAAAACGACGTGCGGGAAAACACCGAAACAGCCCCCGGGGCCGAGTAAAATGGCATCAAAGTTAATGCCCATAGCCACTGCCGTCCCGATGGTCAGGAAGACCTGATCAGGATAGGCAAAAATGCACAAGGCATCGACATCGAGGTCCTTAGCCTGCAGCAAGATTAGTGAGACATCGCTGATGTCCAGCGGAACGCTCTTGGACATCGCCACCTCGATTCCCGCCTTGTCAAATTCTGTACCCGCCACACCGGAGTACTCTATGCCGTGAAGGTCTTGAAGCCAGATCATCCCCACCTTCTTAACGCCCAGTTCCACACAAAGGTCGGCGAAAACTGGAATCTGGTAGCGGTCGGAGTAATTCAATACGCCGAAGAAGTACGGTAGACCCGCTAGCTGGTCCGTGATGGTGGTGGCACCACCCTCGGCTCCCAGCAGGATGTACTCGTACTTATTGAATATGGGAGCGGCGGCGAAGAGAGAGGCGGTGCTGGCGGGGGGAA
>Ga0209636_10007072_pt1 | contig 11446 bp, 8 predicted proteins | sample DeeMarSWOR152_54_FD_187464 | JGI IMG/M metagenome (GOLD analysis project Ga0209636, IMG submission 187464) | Marine sediment microbial communities from White Oak River estuary, North Carolina - WOR-1-52-54 (SPAdes) (version 2) | ecosystem: Environmental > Aquatic > Marine > Intertidal zone >... | reverse complement strand
GCTGTCAGCCAACCGGCGGCCTGGTATTAGGCGGTGGTGGATTTTTCATTCCAATGCGGAAGTATTCACCGGTCGCCTTGCGCTTCCAGCCTGCCCGCTGATTTAAGGGATGCTCCATTCTAATGGCTCCCGGCATAGGGCAGTGGGCAACACAACAGCCACCAAACCAGCATTCATCAGGATACAGCACTATGGGTGGCTTGCCTTTCTCCGAATTGGGTACCAGTACATCCGCCCGGCACACGTCCACACAGCTGTTACAGCCGTTGCAGAGCTCAGTATCAATAAATATTGCCTGGTTTGGCGTCATCGGGTTGGGTACCATATAGGCTTTGTTATACATAATCACTTACTCCCTTCAATGTGGTGGTTACAGCCCCATAAGCTTTTTAAAGACCGCAATGCTTCTGGTAATTCTCTTCATATGTGGGGGCATTAGGTGACATGAGCCAGTAGTTGAAAGGCAGCTCTCCCGCCTTAACATCCCCGTTCTCCAGCCTGATGGTGACGAACTTGTTCCACTCCGGTGGATCCATTTCGGGGTAATCCAGCCTCTTGAATTCTAGGGGCAGGCTACTCGCCTTCCGGGCTAAAGAGGCATGCATTACGATTTCCCCCACGGTAATATGTGTGAGGCATTCCAGGATGCGCTCTAACTCATGCGGATTTCTGGCGTAAGCCGTTGAGGCCTCACTCTCTCTAATGCTGTTGAACCATCTCAGACCCGTTTTCAGCGTTTCCTCACTCTTATATTCGCCGCAATAGTCCTGCATAATTCGGCATAACCCAGCCCGTAACTCCTTCCACCCCGTTCCATCCTTTCGCCTTACCGGGGCGTAGACACGAGCCTTCTCCTTGTCCACCTGCTTCCTTTCAATGACGGGCTCTCCGGCTGTTTGCGCATACTTGACTGCCTTTCTAGCCGCATATCTTCCGGAGCAGGCGGCTACAGAGTGGTCTCCACCGGAGTATGTTGTCATTCCCGCCACGTATAAACCCTCAAGACTGGTCTTGAGATCCCAGTCAAAGGCCAGTCCACCGCCAGCAGCAAATCCTCCCGTTCGCCACTGCCGCGGCCCATATGCCCCCCACCAGGCGCTAAAGACATAATTTTCGGGGGGCATAACATTTGCCTGAAGCATATCCTTGTCGGGGTCAAACCCGGCCTTTGAGTACCTATCGTATATCGGGATGCGTGTCCTGCCTTCATTGCCTACCATGAGGCCCCATATCGCCCTCCGCTCGTGCTCAGGCATGCTGGGCAGGTCGGCATAGAGTGGGAGTTTGAACTCACCCTTCATAATGCGTTCGGGTAGGTCGGGGATAAGGGTTGGTCCCCACAGTTCATAGGAGGGAGCCATGCGGCCGTAGCCAAAGGTTTTCTGCCCGGGTGCCGGGCGGTATCGCTCTGACACCGTTTTCAGTATTTTCCCGTCCCGGTCAACCCAGGGGATTTCCTTGCCATTGGCATCAACTATGGTGCAGGCATACCAGGTATTGTGTGCATTACCGGTGCCATACATCGGATAGCTAAAACCACCGGAGGCTACCATCGACGAGCTTCTCTCCAGCATAGTTAACTCTGCTCCAGCCTGCCAGGCCATAGCCGTGCCTTCACCGGTGAGGTTGGGCTCCTGGAACAGGGCAGCACCGGCCAATTCTGTGGAGAATATCCAGAGCCCCGCGGGCGCGCCCGTAGAGAGCAGGGTAGACTTTGTCTTGAAGATGTAGAATTCGCCGGTTCTCACGTTCACCCCGGTTGCACCGACCACCCTGGCTCCTTGCTTGCCTCCTTCAGTGAGCAGGCTGGTGGCCATAACATGGTCGTAGATTTTGACACCGAGACGTTTAAGTTCATTGTAAAGGGCAACCTTGATGTCCGCCCCTCCGTTAACGCGTATACAATATTTGTTCTCGTAATCATAGGCAAACATTAATTTGGTCTTTTCGTCTCTAAAGGGGGCTCCGACAAATTCGTCATCCACATCTCTAACCTTCACCCCCATCTTCTCGCAATCAAGAAGGGCATCGTAGCTTTCCTTACAGGTGATGTAACAGGTAATACCGTTGCCAAATTCAAGGTAGAAATAATCGCCAAATCCCTTAAGTAGCCCCACCATCTCTTCCGGCGTAATCTTAGAGCACGGGTTGGTGCAGGCGAGGTGCCAGTGATCAACCCCGGTGCCACCGAGACCGCTCCTTATCACCGCTCCCTTATCAAGGACAACCACCTTTGCACCCCGTTTAGCGGCGCTTATAGCCGCGTGGCATCCAGCTATGCCACCACCAAGGACCAGGACATCGGCAACATCTTCATTTTCCTTGCCGTAATTTACTGGGTAAGGCCATTCCGTTGATTGAGTATATTTGGATTCAGTCATCACAATTCCCCCCTATTGTAATAAGATCTGGTCCAGGTCGTCTATTCCAGCCGACTTTCTTCCCTTAGATCACTTTCAAGCGGCGCTTGTCCAACCAAGATTGCGTTCAAAAGTTAGTGAGATTTTTCGGCCCACTTGAAGAAATCTACAACACTCCCCCCTCACGTGTCAAGAAAGGGAAAGCCGTTTCTCTCAACAGGATTTCAGCCTATATCAAGTCGAGTGGTTCCGTAATGAGGGTATGCTTCCTATGCGGCGCTGGGTTCTGTGGGGTTCTTTGTGGGATTTCTGCCCTTTGGGAACTTAGGCAGTTGTTGCATGCAGCCAAAAGGAAATATATTTTTCCCATGTTAATAGTCCAATAGGTATATACAAGCTCAAGGATTACTCAGTTGGGAATCCAGATACACCTCCCGAAAATTTGCTGTACCAGAAAAGGAAGTGCTAATATTTAACTGTGGCGGGCTCTGTCAGGGGAAACTGGGGTACCAGGGGTTCTAAACGTTCTTCCCTCACTGGTTTAAATCTTGTTTCTCCCCCTCCCGTGTTGGGTAGCCCCAGCTGTAATCGGGCAAGTGGCATCCCGCCTTTCTGGTTATAACTCCCAAGTCAACATTGAACAAATGCTCGTATTGTGCAGCAGCGCGGGTTACTTTGCCGAATTCCTGGGCCCCGATCAGCAGGATATAGCTGCTATCACGGGTGCCACTATCAGAAACGCAGGGTAGCATGCCTTAAGAGATACCCAATGCTTGGGCAGCTTTGCCGATATTGCGTGGCTTAACCCAGAGGATGGCTCCATAACGCCAGTCGCCGGTTTCGATGGCTTGCATGGCTGTGACGTTGACCCCGGCTTGTTCAAGTTTGCTAAGTATGTCAGCGACAGCACCTAAGTGCTCCCACTCCGAGATCAGGAAAGCAACCTTTGGTCCCACCAGCTTGATCCCTGCTTTTTGTGCCGCCGCAACGAGGGCAACTCCGCTGGACGGCACGAGGTCGAGCTGAGAACTCTGCGCGCTCAATGGGAAACCATTGAAAGCAAGCAGATTGACATGTTGTGCCTTGAGCTCATTGAAAACCTTAGCACCCGCTCCAACCCTATTGGGAACCACAGTATAGTAGTACTCAATACGCTCAATACGCTGCACGGGGCCTTCCATGGCATGCGCCTCCTATGAAGAAATTCCACTTGATTTATCTTAGCTTATCATAGGGGGGTTCAGGTTGTGTAGTCAAGCAAAAGCGTCTGACATTTCTAGCGGAGAGACTGAGAGATTTTACCAAAGGCGAGGAGAAGGCTCAGGCTGCCGGCGTTTAGCATAGCCTTGCCAACATGCTCTAAAGGAGACACGGCAAATTTCGGGGCTCCCTGCGCTAGCCATACAGCTAATACGCGACATTTATTTACTCTTGTCGTGCGGCACGACGACCATGACGCTAACGGTAGTGGTGTTATCTGAAGCTCATAACAACGATCCCTCAATTTCAGCCATAATATGTTCAGCGGTGAGGTTTTTAATGCTGATGGCCCCACTGGGGCAGGTGCTGGCGCATAAGCCACATCGTTTGCACTTAATATCATCTATAGTGGCTACCCGCCCGCCGTCGGATTTAATTAGCTCAAGGGCATCATAAGGGCATACGGCAACACAAACGCCGCAGCTGCTACACAAATCCTGGTTGAGCGCAATCTGCGGTATCTCAGACTGAAGCCCCATTACCACACAAGCCTTACAGCTGGAGCAAGGGCCGCAGCATAGACACCTTCTGGCCTCGGCTATCGCCTCTTCCAGGCTGTATCCCTTCTCAAAAGTTTCAAAATTCAGCCTGTCCTCAGCCGGCGACCACAAGACCTCAGGCTGAGGCTTGTATTCCGGGTGCTGGGGGAAAGCAGCATCTTCATACTCTTTCTCCCTCCCCACCCTCAGGTCCACACCCCTTAGGTAGCGGTCTATAGACTCGGCGGCAATTATGCCGTCTCTCATCGCCTCGGCAGCAAGGCCCACCCGCTTCACATCGCCCCCGATGAAAACCCCCTCCTGGCTCTGGCTCATAAGGGTAAGCTGGTCAATATCAAGCCGGCCTTCTGCATCCAGCAAACCCTCCTGCCTGAAGAATGTCCGCTCAGCACCCTGTCCGATGGTAACCAGCAACACATCCCCTTCCAGGTAGACCACATCATTTCGGTCAAACTTGGGATTAAATCCCTTCTCATCAAAGACCGAGGTACAGCGGGGGCATTTTATTGCCTTAAATCTTCCCTCCTCCCCGATAATCCCCTCCACTCCCCGGCTGTAATTTATCATAATGCCCTCTTCCACAGCACCTTCAATCTCCTCAACATCGGCCGGAATCCCGTCCTTGGAAGACTTATCCGCGTTCTCCAGACAGACCATAGCCACATCTCCCCCCAGGCGCCGGGCGGTTCGGGCGACATCAAAAGCAACGTTACCACCGCCGACCACTATCACCTTACGGTGCCGGAAGAGCTGGCGATAGAGCTGGGCCGGCACCTTCCCCTGGTTTATGTCATAGAGAAGATACAAACCGGAGATAACCCCGTCCAGGTCGGCCCCCAGCACCGTCTCCCTCTCCAGAGTGAGAGGCCGTGGCGCGTGGGTGCCGGTGGCCACAAATACTGCCTTATAACCATCACGGTAAAGACTATCCAACGTGTTTCCCTTTTCGCCCATCTCTACGCCGAATCTAACCTCAATATGAGCAATCCTCACCAGGTTATTTAAAGTGCTATCAATAACTCGTCTGGGAAGGCGGTATTGAGGGATATATCTCATGGCACCCCCCAGCCAGGAACTCCTTTCCAGAATAGTGACTTTATAGCCCCTTTGCCCCAGCATATAAGCACACATCAATCCCCCCGGCCCCCCGCCAACAACAGCCACCTTTTCTTTGGTGGGATGAGGAAGCGAAGGCTTACTTTCCAGATAGGGAAGATAATACTCGCTGATGAATCTCTTGAGCATTTTTCTTCTTATGGAGCCGGTATGGTCTTTATAATTGCACTCCCGCTCACAAAGCCCGCAAATATAGCTGCATACCGGGAATAAGGGGTTCTTTTTATAGATTTCGTCGCCTATTTTAATTATCTGGCTATGAGCTTCCTCGGCATCCAGAGGCAGCAGCGAAATCATGGCATTAGTGCGCTGGATATCCTCTCCAACCGGGCAGGCTATCTGACAGGGCGGTAAATATACCTTCCCGGTGGCTTCATCAATCACTTCCTCAACCCGTGCCGGTTCTTCTACCTCCACCGCCAGCGGTTCAACCTTAGTCGGGGCTACGGTAGCCTTAGGCTTAACCTCCACCTGAACCGGGCCGAGGGCGTCACGGATTAATGCCTCCAGCTGGTTAAGCTGGACTGGTTTGGATAAATAATCAACCACCCCTTCTTTCATCGCCTCCACCGCCGTCGGCACCGAGGCATAAGCGGTGATAATTATCCCCTTAAGATGCGGGCTCTTTTCTTTAGCCTCCCGGAACACCTCAATGCCGTTCTTCCCCGGCAACATCAGGTCGAGAATGGCGACACCAAATTCCTGCTGAGCCATAGCTTTCAGGGCTGCCTCTCCATCCTCAGCTATTTCCACCTGATAGCCGTCGTCGGTCAACCAGTCCCGGAGCGACTCCCTCATAATAGCCTCGTCATCTACTACCAATATCGGTTTCAATTTTCTGCTTCCTCTTCTTTCTTTTACTTTTATCACCCGTTTTGTAGCCTGCCATTCTCTTGCCCAAAAAAGAGGGCTATACATTAATTAGTATAGCCCCTTCTCTGCTTTAAGCAGAACTATAGCTGTAAAATATTTGACCATATCTTAATAACCTGATTGTCCTGACTGTACTCAAGCCAAGGGTAACTTCTCTTTCTTGACGAAGTGGACCGATGCGTACCGGCACAGCCTTTGGTTGGTCGGCAATTTCTTGAGTCTGTCCACTTCTTCTTCGCCGATGACCGCTATCGTGCCAAATCTGTCTTGTATGTCCTGGGCAAAGGCACAATGACCACACTCATAGTTGCGGTCGCAAAGTCGATAGGAAACGGCACCGAGTTCAAGCCAATGGTGTTCCTTCCCCTTTTTCCCCTTGGCCACTTCCCCGAGTGCGGCTCCAATCAGCTTTTCTAAATCATTAATCTTAAAGGGCTTCACCAGATAATCAACAAGTCCTAACTGGCGCGCTTTATCCAGTGTTTCTTTGGAAGGATAGGCGGTGATGATTACCCCTTTGGTTTCTGGTTTAAGTTCTTTGGCGTGCTCAAAAACCTGTAAGCCATCAATACCGGGCAACCTTAGGTCAAGAACAATAACGCCAAACTCTTCTTGCTTGATTCTTTCCAATGCCTCCTCCCCGCTATCAACACACTCAACATCGTATCCATCCTCTATGAGCCAGTCCCTTAGACTTTCCCTTACTATTGCCTCATCCTCTACCAGTAAGACCTTCTGTTTCTTCGCCGTCATTACTACCTCCTTTTTCCTGATGCACTGGCAGGTAAACAGTAAAGGTGGAACCCTTTCCCTCTACGCTCTGAACATCTATTTTACCACGATGGCGCTGGATAATTCCATAGGATACAGCCAGACCCAAGCCTACTCCCTTTACCTCTTTCTTGGTGGAAAAGAAGGGGGTGAACAGCTTGCGCATATTCTCAGGAGCAATGCCATAGCCTGTGTCCTGAACCTCCATCTTTAACTGGCCTTTGCCCAGCGAGGTGAGAAGGGTCAATTTGCCTCCTTGGGGCATTGCCTGAATAGCATTCACAATGAGGTTAGTGCAGACCTGCTGGAGCTGGTTGGGGTCAGCGGTGAGTTTTGGCAGGGAGGGGTCAAGTTCTTTTACCACCTCGACTTTGTTTAGTTGGGCGGAATGAGCTGTCAGCTCAAGAGCGCGATTAATGATATCGTTAAGGTCTGTTTCTACTAGTTCTGGAGCCGACTGCCGGGCAAAGTCCAAAAGGTTTCGTACCAATCTAGTGCTGCGAGTGAGTTCCGATTCCATTTTCGATAGATAGTCAAGAGCGGACTCTTTGGAGAATTTGTCGCTGTTGATTCTTTTAGTCAGCAATTGGGTATAAGTAAGGACGCCAGAAAGAGGATTATTAACCTCATGGGCAATAGAAGCCGCCAGCTGACCGAGCGAAGATAATTTCTCAGATTGTATCAGCTGTTCCTGGTTGTCCTTCAGCTGTTGTGTATATTCGTTAAGCTTCTGGTAAGCAGCGTTCAATTCGATGCGGGTCTTTCTTTCCTTTTCAAATCGGTTTAACGCAGTGGCTATAAAGAGACCAATGAGTGCCGCAAAGACCACAAAGACCAGTGCTCTAATTAGGGGGTTGGGGTAGCTTGAGAATACTAAAGCACGGGGCAGCACAGCCACCAGGAAAGTAAGCGAAGTGATAATGCTGCCACGAACTCTAAAGGCTAAGGCTGCGTAGATTATGGGAATGAGGAACAATGCTCTATTCACATCGTGGATGCCGGTAAAAAAGCTGTGGCTGAAAAGGGGCATACTGGCCAGAGGGGTCTGGTCTACATAGTACTGGAATATGCATAGCGCCATCAAGGCGGCAACTATTAATAGATGGCGGTTTCGCCAGCCTTTGCTAGCATCCGTTCCCCTTTGCCATTCAGCCGCTCTGGCCACTATATTATCTTCCAAGTATCGCTGGATGTTCTTTAAAGTTAACTTGGCTGTCATCCTACTTCTCCAAGGTCAGGCTTAAGGGTCAGAATGCTTAAGATAATTCTTCAATCTGCTTCTTGGCAATTTCGATAAGCTGAGAACTGTTGGTTATGGTGACGAACTTTTCAAAATCGTTTAGGGCTTCGGTTTTCCTGCCTAGACTCCGGTATGCCATACCTCTACTCAAGTAGGCAAGAGGCAGGTCAGGCTCAAGTTGGATCGCCATATTACAATCATCTATGACCAGGTCATATTGACCCTTCATGCTATAGGCACTGGCTCTATTGATGTAGGCAATATACAGGCGCGGATCAAGTTGTATGGCTTTGGTGCATTCAGAAATTGCCATATCATATTGACTGTCATTTAGGTATGTATTGGCTCTATTCACATGTGTCTGAGCTAAATCGTTCTCATTATCCATAGCTCGGTTTATCCTCGTTTGTATTAGGACTAAGCAGAGTGTCTAGCTATGATGTCATTCTATGGGTCTTGAGAATCTTTGTCAATGAAATGAGTCTATCAGAGGTTACCTCAAAAACAGGCAAGGCCAAACGTCAAAATACACTTAGGGGGCTGGGTAGCCAAAGCACTGATGAAATGCCAGATGAAGTGCCGCCCAGAGCCTGTTGGCACTGAAAACTTCTGGCTAAGCCGGTTGATAAGGAAGACGAGCTTTATATAGTCCGTGTCATCGCTGGCGGTTAGAATATGAGCGTGAGCTTGGAGATTGGACGTCATGATTGCTAACTACGGACTTTTCTAATAAACTATCATTGAAGTAATTTTATATGGGGGTAATTTCATGTACAAAGGCGGTTATATGGGAAAGATACTGAGGGTGGACTTAACCAATCAGTCTACAAAAGAAGAGGCAGTCTCTGAAGAATTGGCCAAGAATTATCTTGGCGGTGCCGGTTTTGCCATAAAATACTTATACGATGAGCTAAAACCGGGAACTCCGGCCTTAGACAAAGAGAATAATCTAATCTTTGCCGTAGGCCCGCTGACAGCCACGGGTGCCCCTTGTAGCAGCCGAATGGCCGTCGTGGCCAAGTCGCCGCTGACAAATGCCGTAGGGATGGCTCTGGCCGGAGGTCATTTCCCGGCCGAGATGAAAAAGGCCGGCTACGACATGATAATTATCGAAGGCAAGGCAGAGAAGCCCACCTACATAGCCATCAAGGAAGGCGAGGTACGCTTCAGGTCGGCGGAAAAGCTGAAAGGCATGATGACTACCGACACCCAGCTTTTTATTAAGGAGGAACTGGGAGACCATAACTACCGGGTTGCCTGCATTGGCCCGGCCGGGGAGAGGCTTGTCCCCCTGGCCTGTATTGTCAACGAGCGCCGGGCGGCGGGCAGAAAGGGGCTGGGGGCGGTGATGGGCTCCAAGAACCTGAAAGCCATTGCCGTACGCGGACACCAGAGACCAGCTATAGCTGACGCCGAAAAATTTAAGAAAGCGCGTCAGGCTATGAACAAGGCTATGCGAGACAGCGAAGTGCTTTATCCCCATTTCGCCAAGGACGGTACTCCCATGATCGTTGATGACATGACCGAAATGGGAATTTATTCGACCAAGAACTGGTCGGCCACCGGTGAGATCGATTGGGTAAAAGAGCAGGGCCGCGATGCCCAACATGAAATGATAGTTACCAAGTCGCACTGCGCTGATTGCCCGGTGGGCTGTACTCAGGTCAAACTGGTCAAAGATGGCCCCTATGCCGGTTACCTCAGTGAAGGGCCTGAATTTGAGACGACATATTCCCTGGGGAGTACCGCCGGCGTAGGCTATCTGCCCGCCATCATTGCCGCCGACCGAATCTGCGACGAGTATGGTATAGATACCATGTCGGCCGGTGTCACCATCGGCTTTGCCATGGAGCTCTACGAAAGGGGCATACTGACCGAGAAGGATACCGATGGTCTGGAGCTGAAATTCGGCAACCATGCGGCTATGATTGAGATGCTGCGGCGTATAGCTTATAAAGAGGGCCTGGGGGCACTGCTGGGTCAGGGCACCAAAAAAGTGGCCGAGAAAATAGGCAAAGGCTCCGGGGATTATGCCATGCAGATAAAAGGGCTGGAGCTGCCGGCCTATGATGTCAGGGGGGCCAAGGCACACGGTCTGAATTACGCCACATCCTACACCGGAGCCGACCACAACCGGGGCTACGCGTACCAGGAAATCTTCGGTGTACCCCATCCGGAAAAAGTAGATAGATTTGTTATAAAAGGAAAGGGCAGGCTGACCAAATGGAACCAGGACGTCCGCTGCGTAACCTGTGATTGCGCCACGATGTGCGCTTTTCTCCTCGATATGGCTGTGCCCGACATCGCCTGTCAAAACACGGCCGACTTAGTGAACGCCGCTACCGGGATGCGCCTCACCGCGGATGAAGTCCAGCAAATCGGGGAAAGGATAAACAATGTGGCCCGGTTGTTCAATATTGGTGAAGGCTTCAGCCGCAAGGACGACACCTTCCCCAAACGCATCATGACCGAAGCTATTAAGGCGGGAGATTCGGCCGGGCAGCTTATCAGTCAGAAAGACCTCGATACCATGCTCGATGAATACTATGAGGCGCGCGGCTGGGATAAAAAGGGAAACCCGACGGCGGCTAAACTAAAAGAACTGGGGCTGGTGTGAAAATCTAACTGCCTCAAGCTGGTATACGTAGCAGACTCCGGGCATTGTCGGCGAATATCTGCTTCTTTTCGTCGTCGGTTATCTCCATGGCTTCGATAGCACTTATCGTCTGCCGATAGCTTCTGACACCCAGATCATAGTCCCCCAGAGGCATGTCCGCCCCAAACACTAAATGGTCGGCGCCCCAGAAGTGATAGGCTAACATCAGGGCCGGGGTGTTGCCGTGAATCGCCGTGTCGTTGTAGAACATCTTATAGTATTCAAGCGGAGTCTTGGTGAGCTCGTGCAAGTACGCCGCCTCTTTTTGATAGGTCTTATCCTGAAAACCATAATGCTGCAATATCCTCTGTTCATAATAGGGGACCATTCCGCCGCAGTGATGGGTAATCACTTTCAGGTCCGGATATTTTTCCAGAATCCCGCTAAATATTAAGCGGGTCATTGCGGCCGTAGTCTCATACGGCCAGCCGAATATACTGGCTATCATGTAGTTCGATGTTTTTTCAGTTTTATAGTCGGCGAAGTCATCGCCCCTCCAGGGATGGATATATATTGGCAGATTGTATTTAGCCATCTTTTCGAAAAACGGCATGAACTCCGGGGAGTCCAGGGGCTTACCGTTGATATTGCTGTGTAGATAGATACCCTTAAACCCCAACTCATTGATGGCCCGGTCGGCCTCTTTCAAAGCCGCTTCGATGTTATTCAT
>Ga0209636_10007071_pt1 | contig 11446 bp, 15 predicted proteins | sample DeeMarSWOR152_54_FD_187464 | JGI IMG/M metagenome (GOLD analysis project Ga0209636, IMG submission 187464) | Marine sediment microbial communities from White Oak River estuary, North Carolina - WOR-1-52-54 (SPAdes) (version 2) | ecosystem: Environmental > Aquatic > Marine > Intertidal zone >... | reverse complement strand
TGTCAAGGACGTACTACGTCGACTAGATCAGGGCCAGCAGGATCATTCGCAGGATCAGAAGGTGGTGGCGCTCATTATGGCAGCGATGGCGTCGATGGCGCTGGCAGCGCCGCAAGGCCAGGAGGCACCGTGCCCCAGAGCCATCGTGGCTGAGCCGAAGCCGAGCCTACAGGGTGAGGCCCGAAGGCAGGGGCAGGCTGCACCGTGGCTGGCACCGGCACAATCCGAAGCGACCGTCCTGGCGGCGGGGGAGGAAGGCAGGGGATTGAGGGCGTGAACAAGACGAAGATCGACTGGTGCGACTACACCTGGAATCCCATCACGGGCTGCTTGGGACCGGGCAACGACGGCGTCCGCTGCCGCGGCTGCTACGCGGAGCGCGAGGCCAACGGTCGGCTCCGCAACGTCTACCTCAGCCAGAGCCTAGTCCTCGTCGGCGACCCTGCCGACCCCTTCGCGCCGCGCTTCTGGCCCGAGCGCATGGTCGAACCCCAGAGGGTCAAGAAGCCCTGCACGATCTTCGCTGGCAGCATGGCGGAGATCTGGAGCCCGCAGGTGCCCGACCCCATCAAGGCGGCGATCATCGAGGTCGCCCGCCGCTGCCCCTGGCATACCTTCCAGTTCCTGACGCACCAGCCAGCAGAGCTCGCCCGCTGGAGCCCACTTCCCGACAATGTCTGGGTTGGGGTGACCGCTACCCGCCACTTGGAGGCGGTGACCGCTGCTAAATGCCTCTACCACGTTGACGCTCCGGTTCGCTTTCTCTCACTCGAACCGTTGCGTGGCCCCGTCGCTCTTCGCCTCCTGCCACCTTCTGCTATTGACTGGATCATCGTCGGTGCCCAGACCGGCCCTGGCGCTCAGCCAGTCGAGCCTGGGTGGGTCGAGAGCATCCTATATTGGGCGGATAGGGTGGGGCTCCCCGTACTGCTAAAGCGCAACCTGGGCTGGCACGAGCAGCGCCAGCAGTGGCCGGACGCTTCACGAACCATTAGGAAGACGAAGTAGAGGAGGCGAGCGATGCCCGGAATGAGAGTTGAGCAAACGAACGTGATTCAGTTGGCCGTCTCGCTAGACGCCATAGACTGTCCCAACTGCGGCGTAGTGTTCGCTGTCACGAGTGAGTTCGACCAGCGGAGACGAGAGGACGGAGAGACCTTCTATTGCCCTAGCGGGCATCCCATGAGCTATAGCGAGACTCTAAAGCAAGAGAACCGCCGACTCCGAGACAAGAACGCTCGCCTTCTGGCAACGGTTGACCAACTCCAAACGGACACACGGCAACTACAGAACGATGTCATGGACAAAGCCAAGGAGGTCCGTCGGCTGAAGCAGCGGAGCAAGGCTGGGCTATGTACCGAGTGCCGGCGCCACTTCGCCAACCTACAGCGCCACATGGAAACGAAGCACCCAACATCGGAATCGTCAAAAGGCAAGGGAAAAGCCTGAAAGGAGGCATACCAATGACTACACAGGTACAACAGCGACCCTTGGCTGAGCTACAGCAAGGTCGGGGCATGGCCGCGTGGGTGGCGATGTACCAGGCCTACAACGCCATCTTCAAGCGGGCCGAACTCGCCATCCTGTCGCACGGCCTTAGTTTGCCCCAGCTCCTCGTGCTGGCGGCGCTGAGGAGTGCTGGCGAGCCCATGACGATCGGGCACCTCGCCCACGCCATAGTGAAGGAGACCCAGACCCTGACCGGCCTGGTCGATAGGCTTGAGGACTCCGGCCTGGTGGAGAGAGCCTTCGACCGCAGCGACCGCCGCAAGGTGTGGGTGCGCCTCACCGAGGCCGGCCGGCAGCGGTTCGACGAGGCCCTGCCGGTGTTCAGGGGCAGCGTAGAGACGGCCCTGAACGGCCTCAGCGATGAGGAGCTGGGCCAGGTCGAGGCGAGCCTTCAGAAGGTTGCGTCCTGAGATCGGTCGCTAGGAAGGAGGGCGAGGGATGCTAACCAGGGCGGTTGTGATGACCTTGCCTGAGTACCAGAAGTTGCGTTGGGGCACCATGCGGCGCGTCAACGGACGTTGGTATCGGGTAGGCACCTTCAAGGAGATCGGCGTGTTCTTCCATCGCTCGCCAAAGGTCGTTGTGAAGATGACGCTGAATCCTTGTGCTGAGGAGCCCGCATCCTGAGATGGTGGCACGCCCTGGCCGCCTGCGCGGCCATCATCGCGCTGGCGTGGGCGGCCACGGCGCTAAACACAGGAGGCCATAGCGATGCCGAGCGAGTGGCTGATAGTCGTGGTCCTGGGAGTCCTGACCTTCTTAGCCGTCGCCGCCTGGTTGACGGAAACGGCGTGGCCCGCCTTCTGGCGCTGGCGGACCGGGCGCAGGAGGAAGCGTCAGCAATCGCTACTGCGGGCCTGGAGCTTAGATCGGCTCCAGCGCCACGTCCAGCAATTCCGCCGCAAGTCGGCGAGGGGGCGCTAGATGACCTTTGGTACGTCAGTTTCTATTCCTGCGTCCCGGAGGGCTACTGCGGGGGCACGGCATCGGGGGTACAGGTTGCCCCTGGGCATTGTGCTTGTTCGCCGTACTGGCCCTTTGGGACACGATTCCTGGTGGCTGGCAGGTACGCACTGGTATGCCAAGATAGAGGCTCAGCAGTCTCCGGCCCTACGCATTTGGACGTTTTCTTTCACACGGCTGAGGAAGGCTGGGCGTGGCTCCAGTCGCTCGGGAGCAACCGAGTAGAGGTCAAGGTGCTGCCATGAGCGAACGCTGTCCCTTCGCCGTCTGGAAGCCGGGACCCAACTGGAAGGTGGGATACATTGTGCTCGGCCGGACGAGCAACAAGACCGGCGTTGTCTACCACAGCGCCGAGGGTCCGCTAGACCCGACCTTCGGAGTGCTCTACGGCATCCGCAACGCCTCGTGGCACTTCACCAACGACGACTCCGGCCTCTACCAGCACTACGACATCCGCGACATCACTTGGCACGCGGGCATGAAGGCCAACAAGATTTGTGTCGGCGTCGAGAACACAGGGGCTAAGAATGAGCCGCTGACGTCCAAGCAATTCTCCCAACTTGTGGACCTGACCCGCTGGCTCAAAGAGCAGGGCGTCCTCACCGTCCTGGAGCGGCGGGGCGATCTCTGGGAGCACAACGAATGGATGAACACCGACTGCCCGAGCGGGCGGATACCGTGGGCCGAGATCGTGCAGGCGGTAAAGGAGGCCGAGGTGCGGCAGTGTCAGGACGACTTCGTAGATCTGCGGGTCATGGAGGCGAGCTGGGTCAAGGAATGGCAGGACGCGCACGCTAGGAGCCTGGCCGCTACAGCTCAGACGCTCATCTTCATCCGCCACAGCCGGCATGAAGATATCGACGTAGAGGACTCCTGCTGGGGCGAGGAGAAGAAGTGTCTGTTGGCCGAGCGGCTGGCGCTGGACAACCTCATCCAGCGCTGCGATGCGGCTGGGCGCAAAGACCGACGCGAGAAGCAATCCTAGAGGAAAGGAGGTCCTTGCTCTCAGGGGGACGGGGGGCCTTTCCCGCCGGCCCTCCGTCAGGGCGGGTGAGCTGAGGTTCGCCCCTCCTGACGGGAGGCTGGCTCCCAGGACGAGCCCAGCCCCCGGGCGGTGACTAAGCGCCGCCCGGCACGTGCCAAGTCCTTAGCTGGCTTTCATAGCTGCCGCGCCCGGCGGATAGGGGTTTTGTACCTTGCGGCTGGCGGTGCCGATAGTCGCCGCTGTCCCGAGGCGGGCGGGCATGCAGTCAAGGTCAACCATGACCCATAAGAAAACCAACAACCGAAGAGATAGCGATGCTCTGAAGGAGGGTAAGGTGATCCAGCCTACCCACCCTGGGGGGGTGCTATCCCAGAGGGCGCTGGCGGTGGCGCGGATGACGGGCTACCGGCGGGGGGAGTGGCTGGGCGCCTTGCAGAAGGCCGACGCCGAGGCCAGCGACGAGACTTGGCGCTGCGCCGTGGCTTGGACTGAAGAGCGAGCGAGGAACGGGGGCAAGCCGCCGCTGAACTACTTTTTCCAAGCGCTGAAGGGCGCGATGGGGAATGAGGAGGCTGGCATGGAACTGGAGTGGCCCGCGTTGCCAGAGGAAGAAAAGTCGCTGTCCGGTAGGTATCGGCACCTGACGTACCATTGAGCGGGGTAGGCGGTGGCAGACAGGCCGATGAAGAAACATGCGGTAGGTGGCGCCATAGTGGATGGCTATGGCTTCACACTCTGCGGCCACGAACTGCATCATCGCTACCTGACCGACGATCACATGCAGGTGACGTGTGAGAACTGCCGCCGGGAGATCGTGAGTCAGTTGCGGCTTAGGAAGCGCAAGGCAGAGAAGCAGTCCACGATGCCGGATAGCCCGTTACGAGATGACATCCTGGCTCAACGGGACGGCTATCTGCGCCTAGACGCGATTCAGGCGTTTCAGAACAAGGGAACCCTGCTGTACGTCTCCAGCAAGAGACTGAGCAAACATGACATCCCCGTTCGGGTGGCTATCCGCAAGCAGCGAGCGGGGTAGGGTGGACGGAGGGGTGGACAAAAAGGGGCTTCGCAGAGGAGGGGAAGGGCGAAGTGAAGCCCTACTACAAGCGCGGCAGACAATGAATAGAGCATCATACGCTAGCTTCTTGGCAGCGAAGCGTCAGTTGGTTATTAATCACGGAATTGCCGTGGATGCACAGGCTATTCATCCAATGCTCTATTCCTTTCAGCGCGATATTGTGCGCTGGGCAGTGAGGAAAGGCAGGGCTGCGATATTTGCGGACTGTGGCCTTGGCAAGACATTCATGCAGTTGGAATGGGCGAGACTTTCTGGCAAGCGAAGCTTGATTATCGCCCCCTTGGCTGTAGCCCAGCAGACTATTCGGGAAGGTGAAAAACTTGGCCTTGATGTGAACTATTGCCGAGAACAAGGTGGCGTAAAAGATGGACTCAACATCACAAATTACGAGATGATAGAGTGCTTTGACCCCTCGGCCTTTGGGGCCGTTGTTCTTGATGAATCTAGCATCCTCAAGAGTATCGCTGGCAAAACGAAGGCCAAGTTGATAACGATGTTTAAAGATACGGACATGCGTCTCTGTTGTACGGCGACACCAGCACCCAATGACATAGCGGAATTCGCGAATCATTCAGAGTTTTTGGGTATCCTACCGCGGCCTGAGATGCTGGCTACGTTCTTCGTGCATGATGATAAGGGTTGGCGGTTGAAAGGTCACGCGGAGGAACCATTCTATCGCTGGATGGCCTCTTGGGGGATGAGCCTACGGCGACCAAGTGACCTCGGCTATTCAGATGATGGCTATATCCTTCCACCCCTGAATATTCTACCCGTCTTTATAGAATCAGCCTACCGACCAGAAGGCATGTTATTCAATATAGGACTCAAAGGCATAGTGCACCGAAGCCAAGTTCGGCGGGCGACACTCATTACAAGGATTGAGGAAGCAGCGCGACTCATTAATGCTAATGACGAGCAATGGATAGCATGGTGTGGACTCAATGAGGAGGGGCGCAAACTGCACACAGCGGTCAGAGATAGCCTACTCATCGAAGGCCAACAGTCGCCAGAGCAAAAGACCGAGGCGATTATCGCTTTCACCAAAGGAGAAGCTCGCGTGTTGATAACGAAACCTCGTATCGCGGGCTTCGGCATGAACTTCCAGAACGCGAGTCGCATGGTCTTCGTTGGCTTGGGCGATAGTTACGAGCAGTATTACCACTGTATTCGGCGGGCTTGGCGTTTCGGGCAAACGGACCCAGTAGAGGCCCATATCGTGCTCTCAGACGTTGAAGAGCCAATCTACCAGAACATCTTGCGGAAGGAACGACAGGCTGACCGAGCGGCGAGGAACCTGATAGGTCAAGTCAGCCAATTTGAAAAGACCGAAATTCAATCTAAGGAAGTGGAAGGGTGGCAATACATGGAAGATGATAAGCAAGGCAAGAACTGGCAGCTTCTCCTGGGCGATAGCGTAGAGCGAATGAAGGAACTGGAGGAGAGCAGCGTCGATCTCAGTATCTTCAGTCCACCATTTCTATCGCTTTATACATATACGGCGACGGAGCGTGATCTGGGCAATAGTCGGACTCAGCAGGAATTTTTTGAGCACTTTGGGTTCATCATTGATGAGCTTCTCCGAGTAACAAAGGCTGGGCGTAATGCCTGCGTCCATGTTGCCCAAGTGCCAGCCCGCCTAGTGAACGATGGCTACATTGGCCTGAAGGATTTTAGAGGGGCCACAATAGCAGCCTTTGAGGAGCGGGGTTGGATTTATCATGGGGAAGTCTGCATAGATAAAGATCCGCAGGCACAGGCCATCCGAACCCATTCAAAGGGTTTATTGTTTGCCCAACTTCGGAAGGACGCATCATGGCTCCGGCCTGGGCTGGCCGATTATATCCTCGTTTTCCGCAAGCCCGGATCTAATACAACACCTATCCAGCCAGAAATCACCAACGATCTCTGGATAGAGTGGGCGCGACCTGTTTGGTATGGGATTCGGGAATCGGACACTTTGCACGTCGTAGAAGCTCGGGGTGATAAAGATGAGCGCCACATCTGTCCTCTGCAACTTGAAACCATTCGTCGGTGTTTGCTTCTGTGGAGTAATTCTGGCGATGTGGTGCTCTCGCCCTTCGCTGGAATTGGGTCAGAGGGTTACCAGGCCATCCTTGAAAAGCGACGATTCATAGGTATTGAGTTGAAGCCCGAATATTATGACGTGGCTCTACGAAATCTTGATGATGCAGAACGGCGGGCCAATGCACCTAATCTATTCAATTGGCGTGAGCAATTGGAGAAGGCTGCCGACGTGGTGAAAGAAGCAGCGGGGGAGATGCGGCAGGATCGTGATAGCTGAGCCTGGACGTGGTGCTGTGGCTTCGCGAGTTACCACGATGACGACTTCGCACTTGCCCCTATCTGAGTCGAGCGATTGCGACAAAGTTGACAGGCGCTCCGATATAGCGTCAAGATGAAGATGGCTAACTAGTGGGTTCGTGACGAAGATGCCAACCTAGATACTGTTTGCTGTACTGTGGGCAGTGGGCCCGTCCCGAAGGACGGGCCTTCTGCTATTTGGCGACATGCGTTACTGCGACGAGTGCGCCATCCGCGACTGCTGTGAGGGGGCGTTCCTCAAGCTGGGCGCTAACCAGGAGGGGCGCTGCCTCGCCTTCTGCGAGCCAGTCATACCGTCCGGCAGGCGGGAGGTAGTGCGCGACCTGTGGCCCGACTTCCACGTGATCTCCTTCTGGCTGAGCCTGCGCGACGCCTATGAGGCCTACGACCCCGTGACGCTATGAAGGAGTCCGTGACCGTGCGTTGCTGGAAGTGCGGCCACCCGAACGAGGTCCGCCTTCCGGTCTGGCCGGGCCGCATCATCCGCTGCCAGCGGTGTAGCAGGCGCAACGGGCTAGAGCTGCGCTGGATGGCGGTGAAGGTGGACAGCGAGTGAGCGACGACGCCAAGAAAGGCCAAGATTTCAGCGCTGATCAGATACGATTCGCGCTCTGGCTTGCCCTGCCTCGCTACAGCCGCAAACCGCGTTCGCAGGTTCGTTGGGCTGAGGAGCACGGCTTCAACGCAACAACGCTCTCAAAGTGGAAGCGCAAGGCCGGGTTCGCCGACGTGGTCCACGAGTTCACGATGGCCGAGCTGGGGGGCGAGTGGCCGCAGACCGTCCATGCGATGGTGCGCGAATCCATTGCTGGCAACGTCGAGGCTGCGAAGTTCGTGGGTAAGGTGGCTGGCCGCTACACCGACAGGCTGGAACTGGGCACCCGCAAGGATAGGCCGCTGGCTATCGAACTGGTGACGAGCCAATGACCGTAGCGACGCTCGAAGCGACCGCCGAGAAGCGCAGGATCGAGCTGATGCCCGGCGGGCAGTCCGAGTTCTTCAAGGACGACGCTCGCTATACTGGGCTCTTCGGCGGCGTCGGCGGCTCCAAGACCTTCTCCGGCCTGCACAAGGCGTTCCTCTTCGCCGACGAGTACCCCGGCGCCCGCATCCTCTGCACCGAGCCCCGCTTCCGGCTCGTCAAGCAAATCCTCATCCCCACGATTCGCCAAGAGTTCGGCAGCGTCGAGGGCTCGGCTTGGACTCTCAACAAGCAGGACTTCGAGATCACCTTCTACAACGGCTCCGTCATCATCCTCTCGTCTGCCCTCCTCATGGCTCCCCAGATGCTCTCTGGCCTGTTCTTGGCCGCCTTCTGGATGGACGAGGTAGCCGTAGGGGATCAGGAGCCGACCTTCAAGATTCTCCAGGCGCGGCTGCGGCAGCCGGGCAACTTCCCCTACCAGGGGTGGGTCACGGGGACGCCGAAGGGCATGAACTGGGTGTACCACACCTGGGGTCCCAACCACAAGAAGGCCTACTCGCCTCACCACGTCCGCACTCAGGACAACCCCCACCTGCCCCATGGCTACTACGAGGACCTGCTGGAGAGCTATGGCGATACCCCGTTTGCCCGACAGGAATTGTTCGGGGAGTTCGTTGCTTACCAGGGTCTAATATACGTTATGTTCAGCACGGCCAGACACGTCTGCGAGCCGCCAGCAAGGGGCGAGTTCGAGCGCGTGGTGGCTGGCGTGGACTTCAGCGGCGGGGTCTCGCCGAGCGTGATCGAGGTCTTCGGGCGCCTGCCGTCGCGCCGCTGCTGCGGCATAGACGAGTTCTACCGGCGGGCCTGCCCCATCGATGCCCTGGTCGAGGCTGCGGGGAAGCTTCAGGCCGAGCACGGGATCTCCACCTTCTACTGCGACCCCTCCGGCAAGGAGGAGATGGAGACGATGGCTGCCGCTGGGTTGCCCGTGTCGCCCGCACCCGTGCGGGACGTGAACCTCGGTATCAAGCTGGTCAGCGCACTCTACAGCAACGACGCCCTGACCCTCTCCTCGCGCCAGGTCCAGCTCATCGCGGAGAACTACATGTATCAGTGGAAGGAGCACCGAGTCCACGAAGGGCAGTTTCTGGACGAGCCCGTTAAGGAGAACGATCACTGCGAAGATGCCAAGCGCTACGCCCTGACGGCCCTGGTGGAGCCGCCGGGCACGAGGCCGCTGATTATCCCTACGAGCATCAACTAGGAGTTAGACATGCCACTACCGAAGCCCGACTTCCCGGCCATCAAGAAGGTCTACGAGGACGTTAAGAACGAGTGGACGGAGCTAGGCGACCAGGACGAGGAGATGCTTGCTCTCCACGAGATGCGCTACCACGTGCCCTACCACGAGCCCAACGTCGAGGGCTACGAGGTCAAGCCCATACGCTCGGGCTGGACGAAGCGGGCGGTGAAGGCCTTCAAGAGCTACTTCGCCGACAAGCCTGTCTTCCGCCACAAGGCGGGCATCGGAGCCACGCAGCACCGGCAGTCGGAGCGCATCGAAGCCATGCTCAATGTTCTGCCCTGGGCGGTCGCCGCAGCTTTCGGTTCGTTCTGGCCCGAGATTCTGGAGGACTGCGGCAAGTTCGGCCGGGGCTGGACTGAGGTTCTGCCGAAGCGGGCGCGGTGGGTCGAGGCATCGGACTACCCACGCAAGGGCAAGGGCATCGACCCGGAGACGGGTCAGGAGATACCGAAGAACGAGAGCAGTGAGGACTACAAGAAGCGGCGTGAGAGCTGGAAGAAGACGGCGCTGCCCGCCGTCGCCATCCGCCACCTGCCGGCGGCGGGTGTCTATGCCGAGATCACCGAGAACTACAGGGTGCTCAAGGCCGTGCGCTACGTCGAGATCTCCCTGGCGGAAGCGGCCGAGAAGTGGCCGGAGAAGTTCGAGGAGCGGTACAACGACCCGACCAACGACGGCACGGAGAAGGTGAGCTGCTACGAGTACGTTGACCGCGAGTGGGTGGCCCAGGCCGCCGAGTATGACGACATCCAAGAGCTGGTGCAGAAGCCGTGGCGCCACGACATGGGCATCTGCCCGTGGGTTCTGTTCGAGGCGCTGACGACCTCGGCGACCGAGCCGCACAAGCGCTGGGAGCCGGTGCTGCTGGAGATCAAGGACGTGGGGATAGAGATGGACGCCCAGCTAACGCGGCAGGCCATGATCACCCACCTCTGGCCGTTCCCGCAGCCGGTGATCGAGGACCCGGACAACCCGCCGGAGGGGTTGGAGAAGGGCTACGAACACCTAGCTCTGAAGCCGCCGCAGGCGCTAGTGCTCTACAAGGGCAAGACCTTTAAGATTGAGAACTTCCAGCTCGGCCAGGCGGACACCGAGCAGCTATGGGACAAGCTGGAGCGGGCCAAGGAGCGGGCGCTGCCGGACGTGGGTGCCGAGATCGCCGAGGGCAGCAGCGGCACTCCTGCGTGGACGTGGAGACTCCGGGGTCAGATGCTCGAACGGGATATGAAATGCGCGACCGACAACCTCAGCCTGTCCGCCAAGCGGCTCGGCCAGGCGATTCTCCTGGCACTTCAGTCGAAATGGCTGGGCAACGAGACGCTGTATATCGGCAAGGAGACGAAGGAGGGCACCCAGACCATCCAGCTCTCGCAGGACGACATGAAGGGCCAGGTGGACCGCATCGAGGCGTCGGTGAAGCCGTCGAAGCTGGTTGACCGGAACGCCAACCTCGGCGCGATGAAGATGGCGATAGACATGGGCCTCGGCAAGCGTTGGGCGCTGGAGGAGCTGGGCGAGTACGAGAACCCGCAGGAGATCCTAGACGAGGCGCTGCTGGAGGAGATCGAGTACAGCGACCCCATCAAGCAGCGGCTGGTGATCGACGTGATGGAGCGGGCCGACCTGATCGAGGAGCGGGAGGCCAGGGTGCCGCCGGGCGACATCGCGGCCATGACGCCCTTCCTGCCGGTGGGCTTCCAGCAGGCCATCCGCAACATCCAGGGCGGGATCGCCATGCCCGGCGTCGGGCGTGGCGGCGTGCCGATGGGTGCCCACCCGAACACGATGACGCGGACCGGGGTGGGCACCGCGCAGCAGGGAGGCCCGAAGCCCTGGGCCGAGGAGCCTGGGGGAGCGACGGAGGTGTAGCGATGTTCGAGGCCAAGTATATCGTCGTCACCGAGCACGAGGATGGGAGCCGTTCGTACCAGCGGCCATTCTACGTGCTAGTCCATTGGCCGTCAGTGCATGACTCTCAGGCCAGCCTCATCGGAGAGTTGGGCTACAGGTTCGTGAGGAGCGACGTCTATCGGCCCGTCTTCTACTACGCCCGACCGTGGGCGTTCTGGGGCCTGCTACGCCTTTGGGACAAGCTGCGGCAGGGCTTCTGGGCTGGCATGGGTTGGCTCTACCAGCACGGGCTTATCCACGTGAACAGCGACCCGGCCGTCAGGTGGTACTGGTACAACCTTCGCTTCGGGCCAGACCCGCGAAAGAAGGCACAGCGCTAGGAGATAGGAAAGAGAGGAGGCTAGGCCCGCTTCGGCGGGCCTTTTCTTATGGGCGAGGACAGTAGGTTCGCGGAGCGCTACGACGAGCGCGTGGAGAAGGGAG
>Ga0209636_10007069_pt1 | contig 11447 bp, 11 predicted proteins | sample DeeMarSWOR152_54_FD_187464 | JGI IMG/M metagenome (GOLD analysis project Ga0209636, IMG submission 187464) | Marine sediment microbial communities from White Oak River estuary, North Carolina - WOR-1-52-54 (SPAdes) (version 2) | ecosystem: Environmental > Aquatic > Marine > Intertidal zone >... | reverse complement strand
GTCTTACCCCGGTGCTATCAATCACATAACGCAACATGCTCCAGGAAAAGAAATACTTTTTGCCGAAGACAGCGATTATCTTTTTATGCTTCACCTCATGAAGACCGCGGCCAGTAAATTCAATCTTAGATTTTTTTCATTTGTCCTCATGCCCAACCATACCCATTTTCTATTCCAGCTCCGAAAGGATAATTTATCCTCCTCTCTGCAGTGTGTATTCAACAAGTATGCATTTTATTTCAACAGAAAATACGAGAGAAAGGGGCATGTCTTTTGTGGTCGTTTTCGCCAGGCACTATGTTTCGATGAATCTTACCTTTTGGCATCATCGGTATACATACACATCAATCCAATTGTTGCTGGCTTAACCACGAACATTTCAGACTATCGTTGGTCATCGGTGCTACCATTTATGAGGAGATTTGACAAAATGACCTTTGTTGACTACAGGTTCATTCTTGAGATCTTGAGTAAGGATACAAAAGAAGCAAGAGACATGTATAGACAATTAATGGAAAGGTCGATAGAGGCCAAAGTGAAAAACTTCTGGGACAACCCGAGGGCGATAGAGTTGTTCAGAAATACATTGGTGACATCGCTAAAAGAAATTCTCAGTTTCAAGAATCGATTTAAATCTGCCCTCCTGACTGATTCGCAAATCGAAGGCATTGCACAGAAAAAATATCACCGAAGTGCTGAAACAATTGCTGCAAGGAAATACGTCATTGAACAACTCATGGCCAAGGGCTATAAAGCCCCAGACATTGCAGAGAAACTCGGTCTTACACGTCAGGCTGTATACAAAATCCTCAAAACAAAATAGAGTTAACATTTCATGCCGTGCATGAAATGTTAACTCTCAATCAGTGGGTCAACGCGCATGGAATCAAATGGCGATTGGATAGATCCAACCGCCATTTTTAAGAACAAAAAATACTTTTTATTTCTTTAGGTGATCAGGATCAGGAACGCACGCATCCACTGGACAAACTGCGGCACACTGAGGTTCGTCAAAATGTCCTTCACATTCAACACATTTGTTAAAATCGATCTTGTAAATAGGATCACCTTCACTAATTGCCTGAACCGGACACTCGGGCTCACAAAGCCCGCATGCAGTGCATTCATCAGTAATCTTGTATGCCATATTTTGCCTCCTTCATTGGTTGGGCTATTATATAAATATTCTCGGCAATGTCAAGTAAAAGACCCTCTCTCTTTCTTCTTCTTTAAAATGACAAGTGCCAGAGGTTTGTTTTCGATAGGAGTGTAGAGCCTGTCTAGCTGTATCTGATATCCCTTTTTTCTTAACTCCTTTTCTGCAGCATGTATCTCGCCTTCGACCCGATGAGATTTATAGAAAATGGCGCGGCCTCTGGGTGCAATCAGGTTATCGATTATCTCGAGTAACTCCTTTATCTTACCCACCGCCTTTAAGAGAATGACGTCGAATGTCTTCCCCGCGAAACATTCTGCTCGCTCATCGATGATGTTCACCTGAGAAAGTTCCAACTTCTCAATCAACTGTCTCAAAAAGCATGCCTTCTTTTTCTGAGACTCAAAAAGGGTACACTCAATGTCCGGCAGCACGATCTTGAGAGGCAGCGAGGGAAAACCGGCACCTGCACCAACATCACAGACAGTGCGGCACCCTTCAAGGTAAGGTATTGCCATGAGTGAAGTCAGGAAATGCCTCGTTGCTATGTGGTAGTAATCTCGATGCGACAAGAGATGAAGCCTGCCTTTGTAATTGTGCAGTACCTCTATATATATTCTGAATTTTTCAATGACTTGTCTGTTATAGGTGATGCCTGCGAGTGTTAATCCACGTCTTAGTTCAGTGAGTTCTCTATCGACGTCACGGGGTTGATGTCTTGTCACCTTTCTTTTTGATTTCATCCCATATCGCATCCATCTCCTTGAGTGTCACATCATCCAGATCCTTGTGCTGCTTTTTTAATTCTTTCATGACTTTTCTGAATCGTTCGATAAATTTCCGGTTAGCATGGCGTAATGCATCTTCAGGATTGATGGCAAGATGCCGGGCAAGATTAATACAGGCAAAGAGAAAATCACCATATTCCTCAAAAATATCTTCTGCATCGCTACTCTTCTCAATCTCTTTAACTTCTTCGTATATCTTTTCAAGTGGCCCTTTATGCGAATCCCAATCAAATCCAACCTTACTCGCACGTTCTTGAATAATCTTCGTCGCTAGGAGAGCCGGCAGCGTTTTGGGAATTCCGCCAAAAATATCGCTTTTACTCTTGTGCCAGAACTTCACGACTGCATCCTGGTCAGCTAAGGTTTTTCCTCTAAATACATGCGGGTGTTTGTCTCTGTATTTCTTGACCGTCGAGGCCACAAGTTCTTCAAAGGGGACATTATGTTCCTCTTCAAAAATCTTTGCTAAAAAAAATCCGAGAAAGAGAATGTCGCCGATCTCTTCGCTTACTGCTGCAGTGTCGTTTTTCTCGATTGCCTCCACAAGTTCATATGATTCCTCGATGATCTTGTCCTTGAGAGAACTGAGCGTCTGCCCCTTATCCCAAGGACATTTCTTGCGTAAGGTCTCAACTAATTGAATGAGTTCACGAAGAATCATTATTACATGTGGGTATTTCGGCAGGGTCAATCAGAGCTATTCTCTTCGTCGATGTGTAGTTGTTCAGAAAAATCAGAATAGAGATCTTCTTCAAAATTTAGGCAACACAATAATCGTCCACAGAGTCCTGATATTTTACTCGGTGATACATAAAGCTTCTGATCGCGCGCCATGCGTAACGAAATGGACTTTAACTCACCCAGAAAGGTTCTGCAGCAGAGATCCCTCCCGCAGGGACCAATGCCGCCAAAGAGTTTGGAATAATCGCGGCTCCCTATCTGTTTGATCACAACCCTCTTATTCAATTTTTGCGAGATATAACGGTGCAATTTTCGGAATTCCAATCTCTTTTGTGCGGTAAAATAGAATACCACTCTTTCTTCATCAAATTGACAGTGAGCAAAGACAGGTTTCATTGCAAACTTAAATTCCTCAACGGCGCGTTTAAATTCAATCAAACAAAATTCTTCATATTCCTTGAGCTCTCTACACCTTTCCATATCACCGGCTGCCAGTCTCCTCAAAAGATTACCATAAACAGCAACATCCTCATGCTCTCGTATGTGAATAATCCTCCCATAATCAATGCCCTCTTTACTGCGAATGACGACCGATTCACCCTGTCTATAGTCGTAATCACCTTCACTCCTGCACGGTTCAGTACGAAATGGTGTTATCTGAATGTAGTAGATCATTCTTTGGGAACCAAATATATCTTTTCGCCGCTTCTCATCATACCTAAATCATCGCGTGCCTTAGCCTCCAAGAGTACGCCCCTTTTGTATTCGTTTATTCGATCCTTCAACATCTCATTCTCGGCTTCCAAAATCAAAATCTGCTTTTTCAGCACGGTTTCCTCCTGTCTTGATTTAGCCAAGATGAATACTTTCCTGCTCATATAGAAAAAAGGTAGTGCAATGATTACGAGAAAGATTATCCAACGACTTCTCTTTGATAAATGCCTTCGGGATCTCTTCATTGAATTATTGCAGCATTTGTCTTTTGGCGTGGCAGTTTATTAAAAAACACTCCCTCAACTACTTCGAGGGATAATAATAGTAGTAGTGGTAACGGTGGCGATAGTAATGGCGAGTGAAATCAATACCATTCAAGACAAACCCTATTATCTTCTCTCCACTACGTTCTAATTCCTCTTTCACTTCAACAACTGCATCACGACCTGTCTTCCTTGCCATCACGACAACAATTATTGCATCACAAATCTTACCCAATACCCTCGCATCTGCCACACCTAATGCAGGCGGTGCATCTATTATTATATATTCAAATCTCTCCTTTAGTTTCTCGAGAGTATTGCTCATCTTTTTTGAACCCAGCAGCTCTGCAGGATTGGAGGGAATAGTGCCGCTCGTGGCAAAATGGAGATTATCGGTAGTACTTTTTACAATCGCATCTTCTAACTTCAACCTCTCTACCAATACATCAGAGAGGCCATGTTTATTATCCCGCACGTATTTTGAGAAGTAACGATGTAGCATTGGCCTTCTAAAATCACAATCCAAGACAATAACTTCGTGACCCTGTTGTGCTAATGTAATACCGAGATTGATGCAGGTTGTTGTTTTGCCTTCCTGCGGTAATGTAGAGGTGATGAGTAGCGACTTAATCGGCTTTGCAGTCGCAGCAAAGGCAACATTGGTCCTTAAAATCCTATACGCCTCAGCTATCTGGGAGTGCGGCTCCTCGATGGTTGGAATTTGAGGACGCGCCTTATCCTTGATAAGGGGTATTGATGCTAGTACGGACAATCCTGTCAGTTCCTCAATCTCTTTCGAAGTCTTCAGTGAGGTGTCAAGATATTCTAAGAGAAATGCACCACCAACACCGATAAGCAATCCCAAAAGAAACCCCAGTACCGTGTTCTGCCTTGTCTTGGGTTCGACCGGGTCATCCGGTATTGTCGCAATGTCAATAATTCGTGCTTCGCTTATCTGCATTGCCTCAGCTATCTTCGATTCTTCGAGTTTGCCCAGGAGCATCGTATAGATCTCTTCATTCGCCATTTTCTGACGCTCAAGCTGAGCAAGATTCACCTCGGCTTCGGGCAGTTGTTTCAACTTATAGTTTTGCCGCGTGATGATCACCTCCAACGCATCGACACGACTCTGAAGTGCAATTGCCCGTGTTCCATTGTTAATGATTTGCGAAACAATCGATTGAAAAATAGGGTCACTCACCGATGGTCCTGCAAGAGCTATTTGCTCGGTAGCCCTTTGCAAGTCATCTTCAGTCCGTTTTATCTTATCATCTATTTCTGATAATTCACTTGATGTTTCTCCACTGAGGAGCTTCTCTTGTCTCTGTACCTCGAGTTCTTTTAGTCTTTCTCTGAGAGAAATGATAAGCGGACTCTGCGATATTGTCGGAAACGACGCCATCTTTTTATATGCACCATAGGTTGCTTCATCCTTTGAGAGTTCTGTCTCGAGATTTTCAATTGAACTCTGTACTTCATGTAATTCGACGACTGCTCGCTCTCGCGCCACCTCAAATTCTGCTAGTGATGAAATAGTCTCCTTTGCCGACTCATCGAGTAAGAATATACCTGTCCTCTCTTTATATTGACGAAGCTTATCTTCAGCGACATTAAGTTCTTCGCCAAAAATCGCTATCTGGCTCTCAATAAATTCTTTGGAACCTCTCGCGACCTCTCTCACTGTTGCCAAAGAGTAATTTATATACTCGTGAGCAAGGGTATTCGCGATCCTTGCGGCCAATTCTGGCGTATAAGACTTTGCCCTGAGCAACACGAGTGCAGTATTTTTTATCTGACTGGCACTCGTCTTTTTCTGCAAATCCTCTGCACTGTCATCGAGGTTCTTGATAGTAATCTCGATGTCTTCGGGTGGTTTTTCCTTGATAAGAAATCGTAATGAACCATTGTCAAACGGTTCACCAACATAACCAGACCCGACCGTTTTACCATGCTTGGTCATCAGTGCGTATTGGCTATCCTTGAATCTCAAATAATACTTGCCCGGAGGAAAATCTTCTGAGACTGTTACTGAATCAAAATAGTAGTATAAGTCTTGGTTCTTCACCACAAAATTCAAATTCAAATTCTTTACCACAGACAAAGCAAGCGTCCGACTCTTTATAATCTCCAATTGACTCTCTACTGGATCGATTCGTTGTGGCGTATAAATTTCCGAAAAGAAAGCAGGCTTTGATTCTGAAAGATCAAGTTTAAATCGCACCTTCGCCTCATACACCTTTGGGAGGTTGAGACTTGTTATTGCAGCACCGAGCGTGGCGACAACAACACAAATGATGACCAACAGGCGGCGCTCCATTATGACGCTGATATAATCTTGTAGTGTAGGTTCTGATTTCATTTGGCCACTGAATAAATTTGCAAGATAAGGGTCCCCAGAGTAAAGAGCACAGACCACTCTTGAAGTCCTGCGATAAATCGCCTCGGGACAATCACAACATCACCAGGGCGTAGATTCAATTCATCGATATTGTCTCCGCTCTTCAAGATTGTCTCAAAATTAACAGTCCTGGACATACCTAAATTAAGGATACGAATCCCTCCAAGTGAGCCCCGGTCAGTAGGTCCGCCAGCCTGAGCTAACAGATTGGCTAAATTGTCTTCTCGTCTCACATAATAGAAACCAGGTGCCTTGACTTCACCAAATACATTGATGCGGTAGTAGAAATTCACATTAACGAGTATATCACCATAATAATTCCGAAATCTATTGATCAGCAACCTATCGAGAGAGTCAATCGGTATATTATTAATGGGGAATTTACCGAGGAGCGGAATATTAAGATTGGTATCAGCATCGACATAATACCAACCGCTCACATCTTCTTGACGCCAGATCTTTACCTCAACCGCATCATTGGGCAGCAAGAAGATGTCTCTCTGGACGAGCAGTACTAACATAACAAACGCCATCATAGACTTAAAGTATATCTAAAAATAGGTCGATGTCAAGGTGCAAGTTTATACCTTCAATCTATTCTGCTCGAGCGTAATTCCTTGCTTACGTACAAGTCTCTCGATCTCATTAAAGAGCCTCTGGCAGGCTCGATAGATCTTCTTTCTCTCTGTTGTCGAAATATGAAATACAATCTCAAGAAGGCTCCGATAATTCTTGGGTAAGAGCGGAAAGGTAAAGACTGTCTCGAAGAGATATCGTTCACTCTTGTAGTAGCGCTGATTGATGAGGCCCAAGAACATGATTGATTCCCATCCCAAAAATGAAGTGAGCCACAAAAATAGAAAGTAATCATTGTGAAAATATGCGTTCTTGATCTTACCCATCAACTCATTGAGCCATACGAGCGATTTTCTAATGGCTGCCTTAAAATCCTCTGGGTTCTGTGACAGAACAGCTCTCTGTAATTTCGTGAACCAAGCGTCTCGTTCATAGAGAATAAGATAACTGCGGTAGAAGTCGGTTACCAGGGCCCAATCCGGATTGATCTGGCGTGCCCTCTGCAGCATCTCCTTTTCTGGAATATAAGAAATCTCGACCGGCGTGCCTCTATACACATACCGGTGCTCACGTACCCCCAGCTTTCGCTTTGTAATGACATACATCTCTAAATCCGAATATCTGCGGTCTTCACCCTTTGCTACTGAACCGTAAATGGCTATTCCAAGAACGTGGTTTTTGTATCTTTGGAGAATTTTCTTCTTGAGTCTCTGTGCAATCTCAATCCGTGCGTTGGTGGGGTCAGGCCTCATGCGTTGGATGGGGTCAGGTCTCACATTACAGTATGAGGCCTGACCCCATCAGTGACTCCAAAAACACTCTTGATGTGTGCTTCAGAGAACGGAGCTGTGAGCAGACTGCCAACAATCATGAGCACAAGGCCGACGATAATACCAGGGATAAAACCATGAATGCCAAATGGTTTACCAATCGCCATCCAGAAGAGTGCCGTGATGCATCCGCCAACCATGGAGAGTGCGCATCCCCATTGTGTTGCTCGCTTCCAATAGATACCACAGAGAATCGGCCAGACAGTTGTCGAGGCAATTACTGCCCACGCAAATGCAGTCAAGGTCAATACCAGAGCAGGTGGTTTGAAGGCAATGACCAGCGAGATGACACCGACTGCCACGCTGCTGATCTTGCCATAGGTGAGACTCTTGTCCTGCGTCAAATTCATGGTCAGGGCCTTTTTGACAATATCTTGTATCATTGCACTCGAGAGGATGATAAGGACGGACGAAAAAGTAGACATGCCCGCGGCAATGACCGCAGCAAGGACTACAGCAGAACCAAAGGGAGGAAGGACGTGTTTTGCCAATGTGGGGATAGCGAGGTCTGGGTTCTGGAGGTGAGGAAACAGAATACGTGCAATTGCACCATTAAAATAAGGCAGGAGCGCCATGCAGGTCCCAACCGTCGCAACGACAGTCCCGATCTTAAACACCTTAATATTCTTTAATGAATAGAACCTGACAACCAATTGTGGCATTCCCCACACACCAAAACTGACAATGAGGGCAAAGGAGACAAGACCTGGCCAACCCCATAGACCCGGTGTACTGATTAACCCTGGATCAATGAGGTCTAATGCATGGTTTGCTGCAGTGATTCCACCAATCGTCCTGAGTGAAAAGATAGTTAAGAGAATCAAACCAATACCCATTACCCAGGCCTGGACAAAACCTGTCCAGACAACTGCAAGATAGCCACCGATCGCTACATAAAACAGGATTATCACACCCGCGAGAAGGATACCGTAAACATAGGGAATATTCATCAAGACCTCAAAGATGTGACCCATCCCTTTAAGAATACTCACATTGTATAAAATCATAAACAGAACAATTACCATTGCAGAAAACAAGAGCGCGAAATTCGATTGGTAGCGTACTCCAAAAAATCCTGGTATTGTCATGGTATCCAACCGCTGCGTAAATTTCCTGATTCGAGGACCGAGCACAATCCAACACACTGTGCATCCGAGAAGTACATTGATCGCACCTATCCAAAGTGTTGCCATACCAAACATATAGCCAAAACCACCGCCACCGACAATCACCACCGAACTAAAGTAGGCTGCAACAAACGATAGTGCAGTGACCCAGGGCCCAATACGCCTGCCACCGATGTAGAAATCCTCTACACTTTTTGTTCGTCGACCAGTAATGAGTCCGATCAAGATGAGTAGGACAAGGTAGGCAATAATGATGAAAGCATAAATAAGAGACTCATTCATCATCATCCTCTTTTGGGTTGAATAGCCACAGCGCCCAGATGATGCTGAATATGATACAGACAAGCGCCACGACCCAAGCGAAGAACGTTAACCATGGTGTGTGAAATGGTCCCATACTACCTCCTTCGGGAATTAAATGCTACAACTCAATATCATCATTTTAGTCCAATGGGTACCGTTGTCAACGATTATATTACCCTGACCGCTTTAATTTGCCAGTCCTTTTGGCATACAACTCTGCCTCTCTAAAGATGAGCATACCGAGAGGGATCAAAACAACTCCAATAGCAACAAGCAAGAGAATTGTCGGGAGTAACTGTTTCATTGCTGCACCCTCAAGCAATGCTGCACGCATCGCCCTCAGTGTATAGGTCGCAGGAGAAATATAACTCAATGGTCTTATCCAGTTTGGTAGAACATCGATTTCGTAGTAGACACCGGAAATCAATAAGAGCACTGCCTCAAATATATGTGTAGCATAGACACCCTTTTCAGTAGAGAGGAGCGGAAGTATTGCTGCCACAAGCCCCAGCCCAACAAAGGACAATCCTGATACGAGCAGAATGATTACAAGCCCGAGAAGATTTGCGTCTTTGATTGAGATATTGAAGAAGAAGATGACGATCATGAGAATCAACGTACTCCTGATCACGCCATAGGTCACAGCATGAAGACAGTTGCCGATGAGATGGACAAAACGGCTAATCGGTGCCATAAATGTATACTCAATGGTCCCTTCCCATCGCTCCCATGCTATGGATTCTGATATCTCATGAAAGAGAATCGAGAGAAATCCCCAGACCAATGCACCGATGATAAGGTATAGTACCATCTCCTTTCCCATGTACACGCCAATAAGACCAATTGCGAGTGCATTGACAATATTGTAGGATAAGAAAACGAGTTCCCATCCGAAGTAGCGTTTGATGAGTGCAAAATTCCGCTCAACAAAGGCAATCGAGCCGTAACCATGTGCCTTAAGATTCATCTTCGACCTCCAGCCATGCCTTGCCTGTAACCTCAAGAAATACCTCTTCCAGATTGGGCTTATTGTATTGATGCAAGAGTTCCTGAGGTCTTCCAGCCACGGCAAATCTGCCATCGATGATTATTGCTACGCGGTCACAGAGCATTTCAGTCTCGTGCATATCGTGGGTTGAGAGCAGAATGGTTAAGCCGTTGTGCGACATAGATGTACGAATGTACTTCTGCACTTCCTGCTTTGAACGTGGATCCAGACCAGTCGTCGGTTCGTCAAGAAGGAGCAGCATCGGAGAGGTAAAAAATGCTCGTGCAATCGCAACCTTCTGCTGCATACCGCGTGAGAGGTCTTCCAATGGTTCATGGAATCGCTTCTCACTGAAGCCGAGCTGACGCAAGATTACCAGTGCCCTTTCTTTTGCCTCTCTGCTGCCCAATCCATATAATCGTGCTGCATATCTCAGATTCTCCCATGCAGAGATCCCTTTAAAGAATGCAGCATCAACGCTCACCCGGTTGATGAGCGGACGAATCTTTGCATAGTCGCGCACGACGTCATATCCAAATATATATGCAGAGCCTTCATCAGGGATAAGCAGTGTCGACAGTATTCGTATGAGTGTACTCTTGCCCGAGCCATTCGGTCCAACAATGCCAAAGATTTCGCGCTGCTCAATCGAGAATGTTATCTGGTCGAGTGCAGTCACCGATTTTTTCTTGGTAAACGTCTTTTTTAGACCAACACATTTGACTGCGTGTTCCATATACCTCCTCTGCGCCTGCGGCGCTTTTGATGATAACGATATTTTCAAAATAGCTCAAATAATAATACCACTGCAATCAATTCATTTATTACCTCAAATCTTTCTTTAAAGCAAAGACGCCGTGGGTAGAAGCCCACGGCGTCTTGCACAAATTGTCAAATACTCAGATGGGCTTCACCCCCAGGTGAAAAGGAAAACCCAAAGGAATGCTCCCCAAAAAGAGCAGCATCATTCCTCTGTTCCTTCCAGTAGTATTTCGTTCTATTCTTTTCATTGCTCATCATTATAATGATAAAGGTGAGATTGTCAAGGGCTAAAATCGAGGGTTGACAACTTCGCAATAAGATATATAATACACTTAAGTCTAAAAGATTTATGGTAATACAAAAAAGCAAAATAAATTTAATTTAATAAGGAAGGCTTAATAACCTCTGATTAGAGCAGGGAAATGTAGTTGCGCCATTTATGGTGCGTTAAAATCTTATGAAATGTAATAAGATTTTCCTCTCCCTTGATGGAAGAGGACTTCGACGTGAGCTCAGTCGAACGATTAAGGTGAGGGTGATAAAATGATTACCCCTCATCCCTGCCCTCTCCCACAAGGGGAGAGGGATTTGATATATTCGAGGAGGTATAATGAATAAAGCGCTTATCGCAGTATGGACCTTAGCCATGGTGATGGTATTCATCTATTGTGGCAAAAGTGATATAGAGCGTGACGAAGAGGCGATCGAATCACTGATCATGTCGGATACTGTCTGGTTTAGTACCAATACCGAGGTAGACTCAACATCTGGTGCATACCTCATTAGCCGAGACACCTCGATTGTCTGGTGGCGCGGAACCCAGACACATAGTGAGCCTATCATTGCAATTGATGTGGTCGG
>Ga0209636_10007067_pt1 | contig 11451 bp, 9 predicted proteins | sample DeeMarSWOR152_54_FD_187464 | JGI IMG/M metagenome (GOLD analysis project Ga0209636, IMG submission 187464) | Marine sediment microbial communities from White Oak River estuary, North Carolina - WOR-1-52-54 (SPAdes) (version 2) | ecosystem: Environmental > Aquatic > Marine > Intertidal zone >... | reverse complement strand
CACCAAGCAGATAAGTTGAACAAGGTGATTCTGTACAATGTCACGCAGAGCCCCCGCTTGTTCGTAATAGCGTGCTCGCTTTCCGATTCCGATACTTTCACTCATAGTGATCTGCACGCTCTCGATACGCTCTCTATTCCACAGAGATTCGAAAATCGTGTTGGCAAACCGAAAGATCAGGAGGTTCTGGACAGTTTCTTTACCCAGATAATGGTCGATCCGGTAGATCTGCGATTCATCAAAATAGCGGTGCGCTAAACGATTCAGCTCTTGGGCAGAGGAAAGGTCTCTTCCAAAGGGCTTTTCAATCACAATCCGAACCCAACCAGGACTTTTGTTAAGATCAGATTCTCCAATTCCTTTAATGGCTGTTGGAAAAATGGAAGGGGGAAGAGCAAGATAGAAAACTCTGTTGCCTGGAATACCATGTTCGGCCTCCAGAGATTTAACCCGTGAGGCAAGAGTAGAATAGTCTTCAGAAGATTTTTCTAGGGATTGGTAGTGAAGGCAGGAATTGCACCAAGCGCTGACATCCTTTGAGGAAAGCCCAGCGTTTTTGAGCGCTTCTCTCGCTCTATTCCTGAAACCTTGATCACCTAATTCTTTTGTCCCTACCCCCAAAACTTGACTGTAATCCTTAAGATTTTTATGAGTGAGCAATCGGTAAAGTGCAGGAAGAAGCTTCAAAAAAGTAAGATTTCCTGTGCCTCCCAGGATCACGAAGAGATGCCGTTCCGCGGGGGAATCAATCATGATTTCTCCTTGACATCATGGCCGCCGAATTTTTTCCGAAGCATAGCTAGCAACTTATTGGAAAAACCTTCTTCTTCTCGAGAGAGAAAACGCTGTAAAAGTGATAGGGTAATCACCGGAGCAGCTAAACTCTGTTCAATAGCCTCGAAAACAGTCCAGCGACCCTCTCCCGATTCGAAAACATAAGGCTCTATTCCCTCCAATTCGGGATTTTCCTTCAGGACATCAGAGGCAAGATCAAGAAGCCAGGAACGAATCACACTGCCATATCGCCAGACTTCGGCTATTTGGTGGAGATCAAGTTTAAACTCTTCTTTCTTCTTCAAGAGAGCAAAACCCTCAGCATAAGCCTGCATCAGGCCGTATTCGATTCCGTTATGAATCATCTTCACAAAATGACCGGCTCCGTTGGGTCCTACATAGCTCCATCCTTTATCCGGAGCAGGTGCCAAAGTCTCAAAGATAGGACAAAGGTGTTCAACAACTTCTTTCTCTCCCCCAACCATAAGACTGTAGCCCTCAGAAATCCCCCAGATTCCACCGCTAGTGCCGGCATCGACATAATGGATACGCTTCTCCTTGAGCATTTCAGCTCGCCGTACAGTGTCTTTGTAGAAGGAATTCCCACCATCTATAATCATATCTTCTGGGTCCAAAAGAGTAATCAAAGCTTCTATAGTCATGTCCACCGGTTTTCCTGCTGGAATCATCAGCCAGATGGCTCGAGGTGGCGATAATTTAGTAACGAGTTCTTCCAAAGAATGCACGCCATCAGCACCTTTTTGAACAACGCGCTCTACACTTTCCGGACTCCGCGCATAGCCAACCACACGGTGCCCGCCTTTCAAGAGACGCTCAGCCATATTGGCGCCCATACGTCCCAGCCCGATTATCCCTAATTCCATCTTAAACCCCTCCTTCTTGAATTTCTTTTCATAAGCCTTTCTTATCTTTGATTTTGTAGCAAGTCTTCTAAGATTTCGAACCCTCTGCCGATATCAGTCTTCATATCCACTCGAAGAATTCGACGACCTCTCTTTCTGAGAGCCAGGTAATCTCCGAGAGCTTGAGCCCTGATCAGGCTCTTGAAAGTAAAATCTGTTTCAGGAACAGGAAGATCAATTTTGGGCTCATCAACGATCTGGAGAAAGAGGCCGCTGTTCGGCCCTCCCTTGTGTAGCTGGCCAGTGGAATGCAGGAAACGAGGACCGTAGCCCTTCGTGGTTGCCAATCGCGTCCGCTTTAGAATCTCAAGCCTAATATTTTGAAGTGCCGCCGTTGTCTCTGACATCGGAGAGATGTAAGCTTGTAGAGCTGTGTAATCCCCAGGTTGTGCCTGAGAGATCCAGTCTTTCAAGGCCCTAGCCAGAATATCAGGTTTATCGATCGGAAATGCTTCCACCTCGCTGATATCCTCTCCCCTGCTCTCGCCGCCTTTTTCCATGGCTTTCCGGGCAAAATCCTTGGCCAGCTGAACATCCGGTTGATTGAAAGGATGGATACCGATCACAGAGCCAGCTGAAGCCACGGCGATCTCCCAGCCGAAAATTTCCCTGCCCAGATCGAACTTTTCGACCAGATCGTGCCGAACGACAGGATGACCAGCTTCTTGGAGTGCCTTGATCCGCTTTTCAAGCTCTTCATTATCATCCCCTTCAAGAAATAGAAACACAAAGAATCGATCTTGGCTGTATTCATCAGGCGAAACGAAAGGCTCGTTCGCCACCGGGACTAGGCCTTTTCCGTCTTTTCCGGTGCTTTCTGCAATAAGCTGCTCCACCCAGTCAGGAAAACTCCTGAGAGCTGAGGAGGTAACAAAAGTCAGCTTGTCCCGCTCTCCAGCAAGCTCACCCAGGACTGCTCCCAAAACCAGGCCAGCAGCTTTTCCTTCGGACGCACAGAACGAGCAGTTCTCAGAAGCTATCCACGCCCTGTCCAGCAACCGGTGGATATCCATTCCGATGAGCGCTGCTGGCACTAGCCCGAAATCTGTGAAGGCAGAGTAACGTCCTCCCACATCAGGATTTGCCTGGAAAACACGCCGAAATCCTCTTTCCAAACCCAACTTCATCAGAGGAGTGCCGGGATCAGTGATAGCCACGAAATGAAGCCCAGGTTTTTTAGTTATCTGATTCATCTGTTTCCAGAAATACCGAAACAGAGAGAGGGTCTCCAAAGTCGTACCCGATTTGCTGGATACAAGGAAGAGAGTCTGGCTTAAATCTAATTTACCTTCTACAGACCGCACTGCCGAAGGATGCGTGCTGTCCAGGACGATGAGTTCTGGATAACCTTCCGCATTGCCGAACGTTTTCTGAAAGACTTCAGGGGCTAGGCTCGATCCTCCCATCCCAAGGAGGACCACATGAGCCATTCCCTCTCCCTTAACTTGCTCGGCAAAAGCTTTAAACTCTTCTAACCTCTCATGCATTGACTCAGGAAGCTCCAGCCAGCCCAACCGTTCCCTGATTTCGGGTTTGGGTTCAGGGAACCAGAGCGTTGGGTCTTTGGCCCATAGTCTTGGGGAAAAATTTTGTTTCTTCCAAATCTCTAACCTGTTTTCAACTCGATCTTGATACTTTCCTAGGAAAAGAGTCTGATTTTCTTTTAAACCACGTATTATGCCCTGGCGCTTATCCTTCAAAGTCGTCAGGAGCAAATCAAAAGATTCAGCAAAAGAGTCGACTCCTTCTTTTTGTAATTCCGCCGTTATCACATCCAATTCAATTCCGAGAGAAGTCAAACGGCGAAGTACAACTTCAGCTTCTTCCACGCTCTCCTCAATCGCAGGACGCAGCTTGCCGTGGTCACGAAAGGCATTAAGAGTCGCAGGAGGCATGGTGTTGACTGTATCAGAACCGATAAGCTCTTCCACATAGAGGACATCAGAATAAACGGGATTTTTAGTTCCCGTGCTTGCCCATAAAGGTCGCTGCACTCTCGCGCCTCTTTTCTTCAGTCGTTCCCAGTTATCACCACTGAAAATTGCTTTGAATCGCTGGTAAGCCATTTTGGCATTAGCGATGGCGATTTTACCCCTAAGGTCTAAAGCTTCAGGCGTCCCGATATTCTCTAGAGCTTTATCCACAGCCTTATCCACTCGGCTCACAAAGAAGGAGGCCACAGAAGCAACCCTATGAGGCTCAGGACACTTCTCTAAGCCTCTCAAGTAGGCCTGAGCAACCTCCTCATGGTGGGATAAAGAGAAAATAAGCGTGACGTTAACATTTATCCCCTCAGCGATAAGTGTTTCTATGGTCGGGATTCCTTCTGAGGTGGCGGGCACTTTAACCATTAAATTAAACCGGTTCACATCTTTCCATAGGCGACGGGCTTCTTCAATGCTATCTTTAGTATCATGCGCAAGGTCTGGTGATAATTCCAAACAGACAAAACCATCAGAACCATCAGATTCTTCGTAAACCCCTCGCAGGGCATCTGCTGCCATCTGGATGTCTTCGATAGCCAACTTTTCATAGAGAGTCCTATCATCCGCATGAGGATCAGAGTTGATAATATCTCTCAAGGCCTCATCATAGTCAGAACTTCCAGCAATGGCTTTCTGGAATATCGTGGGATTACTGGTAACTCCTCTCAGGCCATCTTCCTTCACCAAGCGCCCGAGCTCCCCACTAGTGATCAAACTTCGACGGATATAATCGAGCCAGAAAGACTGACCGTATTCTTGTAATTCCTTTAAGGGATTCATTTTATCCTTCCCTGAATGACCTTTTTTCAGGTTTTAAAAAGCGCTCCTTCCTAACCATTTGCCTGAGCTTTCTTGAATTTTCATCTCTGCTTATTATTTTATCTGAGCACGAGCCAAATCAGCTGCACCCACAATTCCTGCCTTGTTACCTAAAACCGCCTTAACCACTTTTAAGTTTTCAACAGCAGACTCGAGTGCTCTTTTTTTGACAGAATTTTCCACAGTCTTTATGAGTTCAGGAAGTCCTTCAACCACTCCTCCTCCAAGCACAATGAGACAGGGATTAAAGGCATTTACGATACCAACAAGCCCTTGCGCAAGGTACTGGGCTGTTTCCCTTGCTAATTGAAAAGCTAAGAGGTCTCCTTCGTGGTAGGCCTCAGCGACATGAGTTGCTGTTATTTTTTCTATGCTTCCAGCCAGAGAAATCAAGTTCTCTCCTGCCACAGGGTTATTTTGAACAGCCTCTTGGGCGCGCTCTGCGATGGCCCATCCACCTGCATAAGCCTCTAAGCAGCCCTTGTTAGGACAATGACAATCACGACCATCCATGACAATGGTCATGTGTCCGAGTTCTCCAGCCGTGTTGCTGCATCCCGCGAGCATTTTTCCGCCGCTCACCACACTGCCGCCGATTCCAGTGCCGACAAAGAGGACGATAAGGTCATTAATTCCTCTACCAGCACCAAACTGCCATTCTCCCCAAGTGGCAGCTCGAACATCATTAGTGACAAAAACAGGAAGTTTTAATTTCTCCTCAAGTCTAAGTTTCAAAGGAAAATCTTTCCAGCCAAAGTTGGGGGAAGAACGGACGACACCAGAGGGATTCACTTGACCAGCGATTCCAATTCCTAACGCCTTGGCTTCCCCTTTCCCTTTGTTCAGGCACTGATTGACACAAGTCACAACATCATCAATGATTCTCTTAGCTCCTTTCTCTGGGTGAGTAGGATGACGATGAGAGGATAAAATTTTCCCGTTAGAGTCCACTAGAGCTGTTTCAACTTTGGTTCCGCCTATGTCTACGCCTAAGGTTAAGAGTCTTTTTGTTTCGTTTTTCATTGTAATATATCCTAGTTTATCCGTTTCTTTTGTTTACCTATAGAAGGGAAAAATTTAATCTGTTTTGATCTTGTTTCTCAATATATCGATTCTTTCCTGAATATTTTCAGAATTGATGAGATAAGAGCCAGAAACAAACATGTTCGCTCCAGCCTCAGCGACCTCTTCGATTGTTTCTGCATTAATTCCCCCGTCAACTTCAATGTCCAGTTCTGGCTTTAACTCTCTCAGTTTTCTAACTTTACTCAAAGTCTCGGATAAAAATTTACTTCCATAGAAACCCGGATGGACAGTCATGATTAATACCTGATCGATTTCATCCAAATAATCTTTAATCTGGTCGACATCTGTTTCAGGATTTAAGGCAAAGCCGATTTTTCTTTTCTTACTTCTTAAGGATTCTATGATCCTTTCAGGGTTTTTTACTGCTTCATAATGAGGAATAACGGTATCCACCCTTTCCCAATTTTTCTCAATCCACTTCTCTGGGCTTTCAATCATGAGATGAGCTTCGAATTGATATTCACTTTGAGGAAGCCAGAAATCAAAATCAAGGGAAGTATTGGGAACAAATATATTGTCCATGATATCGAGCTGGAGCAATCGAGCTGTATTCTTTATTTTGGCAAAAATATCATCTAACTCTCTCTGTGTTTTGGCTATTACTGAAGGAATAATAACTTTTTTCATTTTCTCTTCTCGTAATCTGCAATTTTCTTTAAGCGTCTTTTATGCCTTTGCTCGCCGCTAAAAGGAGTATTTAACCAGAAATTAATAATCCTTTTAACCTTCTCAAAAGGAAAAAACCGTCCTCTCAACCCCAGGATATTCGTATCGTTATCTACTCTGGACATCTTTGCGGAATAAGCGTCATAGGCCGCCACAGCTCTTATTCCACGGACTTTATTCGCTGCAATCGTCATTCCGGTTCCTGTCCCGCATATCAAGATTCCCCTTTTATTTTTATTTTTAGCTACCAACTCAGCGACTTTAATAGCATAATCAGGATAATCAACCGACGCTAAAGAATCAGTTCCTAAATCCTGGTAGCTTATATTCTTTATTTCCAAGTATTTTTTAATTTTTTCTTTGAGTTTAAAGCCTGCATGATCTGAAGCGACTATGACTTCCATTTTGTCTTCCTCTCTTATAAATTATATTGACTTTGTCAATATTCCTTTTCCATAAACAAATCAATGAGTAAAGCAGCTGTCCAAGAAAAATTATCTGCTCCCAGTCCTTTTCCTGATAAGGGATTGTAATACTCGTAAAACCCATGCTCCTCAATCAGGTCAATTATGGACTTTTTTAAATTTTTGACTTTTTCCTCTTCCTCCAGTCTCTGATATTGGTAAAAACCGAGGAAAACAAAGCCATCACCAGAAAGAGAACCGCAAAAATATCCACCAGCTTTTGACTCGCATCCAATCCAGTTAAGTTATCCACGAGGAATTTAGTATAGGAATTCGCCATATCATAATAACCCAATTTCATTCTTACCTGCCAATGCCATTCCGTGCTGGGACAGAAACCAAAACCATACCATATCCCAAGAATGAACCAGGAAAAAGCCGTCAAGAGCACCACCACAAGGTTGGCCACTCTTGTCTTTTTCCACATCCATCCGAAAATAATAAACACCATCAAGGCAGAATGAAAGATGAAGAAAAATATATTCAGGAAAGAGTACATACAGGTTGCTTATAACAGAGGAAAAAACAGGAGTCAACAAAAAACGGGGTCAGGTCTCAACTTTCAACATTTTCATTTTCAAGAAAATATATGACCTAGATAGCAAAATGTTGAAAGTTGAGACCTGACCCCTCTTTCATTCTTTGACAACAAAGGCTAAAGATACTATTTTAAATTTGTGGAAAAATACCCATCCTTCTTAACCTCAGACAGCAAGCCTTTCGATCCCCTCGAGTTAGCCCATCAAACAGAGGAAATCGTAGCCAAAGGAGATTCGAGAAAATACACTGATTTTTATTGCACTGGTGTCTATGGAGGGATTTCTACCGGCTATACAATCGGCTGTTGTCTGAAATGTGTTTTTTGCTGGGTTGATTGGTCCCGAGACTTTCCTTCCCAGACAGGAAAATTCTTCACGCCCCAACAAGCATTCCGCAATTTGCAAAATAATGCTCGCCAGGCAGGAGTCAAAAAAATCAGAATTTCTGGAGGAGAACCCACCCTTTGTCCTGAGCACCTCATTTCCATCCTGGAGTTCATCAAAGAAACTCCCTTCTTATTCATCCTGGAAACAAACGGTATTCTCTTGGGCAGAGACCTTGGGTACGCAGATAGATTGAAAAAATACAAAAACATTCATATCCGGCTCTCTCTCAAAGCAGGAAGCCCTGAAGGATTTGAAAGGAGAACAGGCGCAAGAGGAGAGTTCTATGAACTTCCCTTTAAGGCCGTAGAATATTTAAAAAAAGCAGGAATAAATTTCCATGTGGCTGCCATGAGCGATCCAAGACTGATGCCCAGAGCAGAGAGAAACACGATGCTCACTAAGCTGAAATCCATAGGTTATCAGGATTATGTTGAAGAGGAGCAATGTGATCCCTACCAGACTTCAGTCGTAAGGCTGGACAAGGCTGGTTTCAAGCTGTGGAAATGAGATTCTCCTGGTTAAATCATGATTGAAGCTATTCTCTACGAAAAATTATCAGACCATCGAGTCCAATGCCATATCTGTCAGCGGAGATGTGTGATCAAAGACAAGGAAAGAGGATATTGCCGGACCAGGATAAACCGCCAGGGAAAACTTCACTCTTTGATCTACGGATTGGTATCTACAATGATGATTTCTCCTATCGAAAAAAAGCCTGTCTATCATTTCTTCCCAGGTTCTGCCTGGCTGTCCCTGGGGAGCCTCGGCTGCAATTTCCGCTGTCCTGGATGCCAGAACTGGGACATCGCCCATTCTGAAGTCAAAATGGATCTAGAAGGAGCGAGAATCATTTCCCCCAAAGAATTGATCCAGATAGCAAAAAAAAACGAATGCCTGGGCATTTCTTGGACCTATAATGAGCCAACCCTCTGGTTCGAGTATACCCTGGAAGGGGCTAAACTGGCGAAAATGAATGATCTCTACACCAATTATGTGACCAACGGCTTTATCACTCCTGAAGCTCTTGACCTCATTGGTCCCTATTTAGATGTCTTCAGGGTGGACCTAAAAGGATTTTCTGAAGACGCTTACAAGACTATCGCCAATATAGATGATTTTTCAGGAATTTTAAAAGTAATCCAGCGAGCCAAGAAAAAATGGAAGACGCATGTGGAAATCGTGACTAATATCATTCCTAGAGTGAACGATGAAGCAGAAAGCCTGAAGAAGATGGCTTCCTGGATTTATCAAGAACTGGGAAAAGACACGCCCTGGCATATCACCAGGTTCTTCCCTCATCTTAGACTTTCTCATGTAGAACCTACCCCCATACGAACATTGGATAAAACCAGAGAGATGGCCTTAGGACAAGGACTCAACTATGTGTATCTAGGGAATGTCTGGGGGAGTCAGGGCGAGAACACCTACTGTCCCCAATGTGGAGCAATTCTTATCGTTAGAGAGGGGCTGGAAACTAAGAAAATTCAACTGAAGAATGGCAGATGTCAATTCTGCAGCTACTCCATCGCCGGACGCTTCCCTGAATAAAACCATGAAATGCCAGCTCGTTGAACAAGGTCTCAGGCCAGGAAGCTGCCTGACTCGAATCAATAAGACCCGTAAGAAGGCATGCGATGTCACTCTCAAGCGGGAAGGAAACGAGTGGACTCGCTTGGTCAAATCCGCTCATCTCTCCCGACCAGAGCACTATTTTTCCATCTACCAATCAGGATGTAATCATCACTGTCTAAAATGCCACTCCTGGGATTTTTCACAAAAAGCCACCGGAGCCTGGATGTCAGCAGAAGAAATCGGTCAGATAGCCAAGGAGTATGAAAAAAAAGTCACTGTTTGGGAAAAAAGAGAGTCAGCCACCATGTGGCATGGCACAGATTTGTGTCGAAGCTGCGGAAGTTGTGTGCTTTATGGAGAAAAAGGCTGGTTGTGTCCAGAAGTCTTAGAACCCAAGGATATAGTTTTAAGCCCCCAAGGATTTGGCCCAGCCAGAAACATAATGGCCTTTACAGGAGGCGATATTTCATGTTGCGCAGATTTTTACTGTCAGGCTGCTGAAGAAATAAAGAAAAATTGTCAAAACATGTGGGTTTTGCTCGAGACAAACGGGTATGGCTTGACGCCTCAGAATTTAGACAGGTTCAAAGATTCAGGTATCGACTCTTACTGGTTAGATATCAAAGCCTATGATAAAGACATTTACCAGAAGCTCTGTGGTACGACCAACGATTGCGTCCTGAAAGCTCCCTCTGAAATCATAAAAAGAGGCTTTGTCCTGGAAGTCCTGACTCTCTTTATTCCTCAATGGGTAGAAGATGACCAGATAGAAAAAATTGCCAAGATCATTCTGGAGATAAGCCCTGATATTCCCCTGACTATTTTGGCCTTCTTCCCAGCACACCAAATGAAAAATCAGAGATCCCCTTCATTACCAGAGATGATGAGAGCATACCAGAGGGTAAAAGAGCTGGGATTAAAGAAGATAAAACTGGGAAATTGTGGTGTATTTGCCAAAAATCATGAAGATTGGGAATATCTCTTGAGGGAAGTGGGAAAAGAAGGAATCGGGTAATAAATTATGTCAGGGTATACTGCTGATTGAATTAGATATCAAAAAGACAGAAAAGATGAGGGGTACTGACCCCAGATTATATGCAAATCGAACCTATCGAGGAGAATAAAATCCCCTCTTTAGAGTAATCTCTTTCCCTTTTTTTCATGAATTCGGTTAACCATTTGGGGTGAGAAATTCTCCTCGCCACTGCTTCTGGGCCCTTATAGTCTTCGAAGTATTTCATAAGGCTACCCAGGGGCATATCGATATAATGATTAGCCTTTAGGGGTGATGAATTTCACCATGGAAGAGGACTAAAATTAAGCGACTAAATTTATGTATAGGGAAAAAGAAAAAAGAGGTTTTTAAATGAATACCAACAAGGAGGTGAGGAAAGTGAAGGGGAAAATCTTTAAAAATATCAATAAGAGAAAGGAAGAACGTGGTGCCATCCTGGTTATTGGCCTGCTCTTCCTGGTATTCATGCTTCTTCTTGCCATACCCTTCTTGTTTCAAGTTTCTAACGAACGCCGGTCCTCGGAAAAATCTTACAAAGCCTTTGCGGCTCTCTCCTTAGCTGAAGCAGGCGTGGAGAGAGCAATCTGGGAGCTGAACAGCGGAGATATATACAGCTGGAGTGCGGCTGGCTCCTTGCGGACAATGGATATTGGATCTTTTTTGACTTCTGATGGGGAGACAATGGGGAGTATCGAAATACAGGTCGAAGGGTCTGGGGGAGACACTCCCATAGTGCAATCCACCGGCAAGGTTCCCTATATTGGGACTCTGACGGTAGATCGAACAGCCAGGGTGGAGCTTTGGAAAGGCGACGGCTCCTATTACCTCTTTGGCCAGGCAGTTTTTGGGGATGAAGGCATAGATATTGACTCTCGAGCTCAGATAGATAGCTATAATTCAAAAACTGGGGATTATGATTCTCAAAATCCCGGCACAAATGGTGATATTGGGACCAATGCCTCTCATCTCGGGTGCATTTACTTAGCTTCTAATGCAAGAGTCTATGGCAATGCTAGTACCGGAGTAGATACCGTCCCCGAGGATATAATCATCACCAGACCGCAATCTACTATTACAGGAGATAAGCTAGCTCTGTCCAAGCCAAAGCCTATGCCATCGATTGTTCCGCCTGACAGCCTTCCGTATATGGGCGATTATTTCCTGGAGGGTGGAAACCAGGATATCATAAGCGACAGTGGCGAATACAGCTCATTCAGGCTT
>Ga0209636_10007066_pt1 | contig 11452 bp, 3 predicted proteins | sample DeeMarSWOR152_54_FD_187464 | JGI IMG/M metagenome (GOLD analysis project Ga0209636, IMG submission 187464) | Marine sediment microbial communities from White Oak River estuary, North Carolina - WOR-1-52-54 (SPAdes) (version 2) | ecosystem: Environmental > Aquatic > Marine > Intertidal zone >... | reverse complement strand
TCGATGCCCACGTGGAACTGCGCAACATGCGCAAAGAAGGTGTAAAAAACGTCACTCCGATGGAACCCTACCAAGGAAAGCCCGGGCATTGGATCTGCGGCGCCACCCATGGGAATGAATTCACAGGGACCGAAGTCTGTTTGTATACTATCGACAAACTGGTTTCCGGATACGATTCAGACGCTGCAATCAAAAAACTCGTCGATGACAAAACCTTCTACATCTGTCCGATCGTCAACCCAGACGGCGTTTACAACAGCGTAGAAAAAGGCATCCCCCAAAGGTACAACAGCATGATGAAAGACGACGACGAAGACGGAAAAGTCAACGAAGACGGATATGACGATCTCGATGGGGACGGCCTCATCCTGCAGTTTCGGTACAAAGATCCAAAAGGCAATTCCATTATCGATGACAAAGATTCCCGTATGATGATTCGGCTCCGCAGAGACGAAAAAACAGAAAAACAGAGATATTCCGTCATCAGAGAGGATAAAGACAACGATGGTGATGGCGAACGCAGTGAAGACTCCGAGGCAGGGATCGATCTCAACCGCAACTTCTCCGAGGGCTGGTTTAAACCCGACGGCTTTGCCGGAGGCCAAGGAGATTACCCCTTCTCCGCGCCTGAGACCAGGGCTGTTGCCGAGTTTCTAACCAACCACACAAACGTATTGATGGCCCAGAACTACCACACCGCTGGAGGTTTTACCTACAGGCCGCTGGGTACGGCTCCCCATCCCAGCCTGCACCCCAAGGATGTCGCAGTCTTCGACTTCATCATGGGAAAGAAATACCTGGAACTCATAGGAGAAGAGGTCCCAGAAGTCTGGCAGAATCCTGAAGATCTGGATAAATTCAAGGAAGAACTCGAAGAGACCTCGAAGAACAAATACGCCATCCAGAGAGGATATGAGCTACCTCGAGGCTGGAGAGTGAGCTACAGAGAAGAACAAGACCAGCGTTATGGCTACGGCATGGCCTCTGACTGGATGTACATGCAGTACGGCATCTATGCCGTCACCACCGAACTCTGGAATCCCAGAAAAGATCTTCCTGACTTTCCCGAGGTAAAAGAGGATGCTGGCTATACCGAGATCCAGCGTGAGATGCTCAAGTATCAGGACGAGAAGTACGGAGGACGATTGTTCGTTGACTGGAAAACATTCAATCACCCGGAGCTGGGAGAAGGAGAGATCGGAGGATGGCTCCCGAACTTTCGCAACAATGCCTGGCCAGGAGAGCCGCTGCGTAAGGTCTGCGAAACTCATTGCCAGTTCGAGCTCTTCCGGGCCGGACTTCTTCCTGAAGTAACAATCACCGATGTCAAGACCAAGGTCTTGTACACGACCGACAGTGCCAAACAAGCCAAGGCCATCCAGAACGGTGACGCGTTTACAATCCAGAAAGGCCCATCGAAAGGCAAATATAAAGTGATCGAAGTGACAGCCGAGGTCGAAAATCTGGGCAAGCTGGCAACCCACATTGCCCGGGGCGCCCAGCTCGCGGGAAACAGAGAGGATGTGATCTGGCTGACCGGTGACCGGAACAAAATCACCCATTTGGTCGGCACTCCATTCCAAGAATTGGGTGTGATCGAAGAAACCATCAAAATTCCCGGGTACCGAGGACGGGGAATGCCGGCGGCTCCAAGTCAGCCAACCAGACAGCGGAGATTTTTCTACCCACCGGGCTATCCTATGCCCTGGATGAGACAGCCTCAAAGAGAGCCGACTCGAGTCGAACAAAAGGGGCCCTCCCGCACCGTCACATGGGTCGTCGCTGTGGAAGAAAACACCCCATTGAAGGTCGTGGTCACCTCACAGAAAGGGGGCACGAAGATGGAACGAATCGCTATCGATTGAATGGAGAAACACGATGCGTATAAAAAAGCTTTTAAAATACACCGGAGTCATTATCTTGACTCTCGTCATGGGCTCGACGACGTCTGTCTCTGCCCAGGAAAAGCTGCAGAAAAGCCCTGGCGGCTACCACGGTGAACTGGATTTCCCTATCAACTGGAATCAGTACTATGCCTATGCTGAATGGACCAAGATCATGCATGACATCCAGGCAAAGTATCCCCATCTCTCCGATATCCAGAGCATCGGCAGAAGCCGGATGGGCCGGGACCAATACCTGATTACCATAACAGCCAAAGCGACCGGCGACCATTCCGAAAAAACCGCTATGTGGGTGGATGGCGCTGTACACGGGAACGAAGTCAACGGCATTACTTGCTCCCTTTATTTGATGTGGTATTTGCTGACAAGGTACGATTATGATCCTTATGTCCATGATCTTGTGGACAACCGCACGTTTTACATCCTCCCAGGCCTCAATGTCGATGCCAACGCATCGTTCGTCGAGCACCCCAACACTCCGAATAACCCGCGCGAACCTTTTCGCCCCGAAGACAACGACGGAGATGGGCTTTATGATGAAGATAGAACAGAAGATGTGGACGGTGACGGAGAGCTTTCCACCATGTACGTCGAAGATCCCAAGGGCGATTACAAACTTTCAGCAGATAAAAGACGATTCGTTCGCGTGGATGATCCGGTCGAGGATGTGCTGCGTTTCCGGCGTATCGGCGGTGAAGGATACGACAACGACGGCGACGGCATGATCAACGAAGACGATATTGGTGGGCCTGATCCTAACCGCAATTATCCCTCCGGATGGAACCTGGAGGCCGGAAATCCCTACGTCATGTCCGAACCCTGCACCAGAAACGCGTACACGTTCATGCTCGACCATCCCAATATATTCGCCAGTTTTCATTACCATAACACCGGCCGTCTGATCATGTTCTCCCGTCCCCCTACCCAGGAACGAAGAATGTCAGAGGAGCAGCGGCAACGGTACGAGGAAAGGTTCAACCAGTACCTGGAGGAAATGAGGAAAACCAACAAATACGCCCAGGCATTTAACATCCAGGTCAAACCTGAGTACCAGGAAGACATGAAAGCTCAGACGGAGATCGTGACCATGGGCGCCCGAATCCTGAAAAACTACCGGCCTACCCCATCAGGAGGATCGGGACAAGCACAAGCCGCCTCATACGACATGCTGGGGAATTATGCCTACCTGATAGAACTCTGGGGTAGCCCCGCCTTTGATGCGGACCAAGATGGGGACGGCCGTGTCTCTGATGAAGAGATGCTCAAATGGATCGATATCGAACTGACAGGAGAGGGGTGGGTGAATCCCCATAAGGTTCTTCACCCCGATCTCGGCGAGATCTGGATCGGAGGCACTCCGAAAAAGCACATTCGCCGTACTCCCCCTGCCCGGTATATCGAACAGGAGGCACTAAAAAATGCCCAGTTCGTGATGTACTGTGCCAGCCAATTCCCAAAAGTCTCGATTACAGACGTAAAGGTGCGTCCTGCTTCAGATAGCCTTTTCTGGATCGAAGCAGCAGTCACAAATGACAGAATCTATCCTACAGCCTCAGACAGAGCTAAACAGCTAGACCGGGTAGAAAAAGACAGGATTATGATTAAAACTTCGAACAATATTTCGATGATAGATATCCCAAAAGGACCAGCAAGTATCAATCCTTCAGATCCCGCATCAGAGGCTGAAGGAATCATCAGAGGAGGAACCGAATTTTGGCTCAAAGGTAAGCAGACACTTCGCTTCTGTACTCTGGTTAAAATGGACGGCGGCCAGGGATGGGTGGAATTCCAAGTCAAGTCTCAATATGGAGGCATAGACACGAAAAGAGTCAACCTCAAGATCGGAACATAAATTGCTTCACTATTCTTAATGGCTCGCAACGGCCGGTTTGCCTTGACCTCTTTTTCTGAAATGACGAGGTTGCTGCGGTACTCTGAACCTCATATTCACAAAATTGTGACACTTCGCTAACCAGGAGCGCTTCTTCTCAAGACGGCCCATTCTATCAGCTTAACTTACAGCTTCCAAACCTATCCTCAAATTGTGGATGCTTACCTTCAAGAATTAGGAGTGGATATTTGATCAAAGACAGAATATAATAGAAATTTCATAGAAATAATAGAAAATTTTGGAAGATTTTCGCTTCCATTTCGTCTAATTCATGTACTTGATACAAGTGCACTTCACTGCACTCTGAATGAAAGCGTGGTAATGGAACTTTTTTAACAAGTTTTGAGAAATATCGAACCGGAAACAAGGAAAATTCGGCATTAAAAATGAGACAAGGATTATTTAGGTGAGTAACCATGAGAAAATTGCAAATAATTTTTTTGGCGGTATTTTTGATCCTGGCATGGAGTTGCGGAAAGTCTGCAAGTAACAATCCTGGCCAAGATGGGAATCCCGGGGCAAAACAACAAATCCAAAAGGCTTCTCCCAACAGCGACACTCCCACCAAGCCGGGACAAAAACCCGGATCCAAGCCTCAAGGTGAGGACTTCGATGTGGATAAGCTCGATATCCCCGATCAGTTGAAAGAGGCCATCAAATCCGGGCGTATCCCAAAAGAGCAGATTCCAGAAATGCTGGCAAAAGTCCGAGGTCAAAGCGTGGAAGCTGTTCCAGTGAGTGTAGGATCAGTCGAACGCAAGGATCTCAACTCCTTCCTTGTCCTCAACGGCATCGTTGAGCCAGAACGCAAAATCGAGATATTTTCCCGCCTTTCTGCTTACGTTAAAGAGATCGTGAAAGAAGAGGGTGCCTATGTCAAAGAAAACGAAGTTCTTGCTCTTCTTGACGACACAGAAATAAAAATCGGCTACGAGCAGGCCAAAATCCAACTGGAACAGGCCAAGCTCAGCCTGGAAGAAGCAGAAGCAAACTACATCCGGAATCAGGAGCTGATCAAACGCACCCTTATCTCCGAGCAGGAATTCCAGACACAGGAAGCAGAGTACAAACAAAGGCAACTCGACTACAAAAACCGCATGGAGAGTTTCAAAGACCTCCAGCTTCAACTGAACTGGACCAAGATCCGGTCTCTTTCTGAGGGCTTTATCACCGAACGCTTGATTGAAAGAGGCGGTCGTGTCAACGCTAACCAACAAGTTTACACCATCGAGGATTTCAATCCCCTCTTGATCCGCGTATTTGTCCCCACATCCGATGCGATCAAGCTCGAGGCCGGAATGCCTGCAGAGGTCACAACCGAAGTCCTGGAGGGTGCCCTGTTCGAAGGCGATGTCAAATTGATCAATCCCCGGATCGATGTCGAGACAGGCACAGTAAAAGTCACAGTCGAAGTTTTTGACGAGTCCCTGCGCCTGAAACCAGGGATGTTCGTGGAGGTCCGGATCGCTATCGGGATGAAAGAAAATGTCCTTGTCATCCCTCGGAAAGCTCTCCTTTATAAGCAGAATAAAATTTATGTCTTTGTCAAGGATCAAAATCAGGTGTACCAGCGCGAAATCCTTCTTGGATTGACCGAGGAAGACGAAGTGGAAGTGACAGATGGGCTGAATGAAGGCGAAGTCATCATAGTTGTGGGCGTCGAAGGACTCAAAGATGGCCAGATGGTTGATGTCGTCCAATGAAGATCGTCAAGTTTTCCCTCAATCGCCCAGTGTCCATATTTATGTTCACCGTAGCAGCGGTTATTTTTGGTTTCATCTCTTATTCCAAACTGAATCTTAATCTTCTACCCAAGATCTCCTACCCTACTCTTACCATCCAGACAGAATATCCAGGCACTGCCCCTTCGGAAATCGAGAATATCATTTCCAAGCCCATTGAAGAGACCTGCGGAGTGGTCGACAATGTCATTCGTATCTCTTCGGTCTCCCGTGCGGAGCTCTCCGAGGTGACAGTCGAATTCGCTTGGCACACCAACATGGATTTCGCCACTCTGAAACTTCGAGAAAAACTGGACCTCCTTCGGCTGCCAACTGGAGCCACTAAACCTGTCATTCTCCGCTACGACCCCAACCAAGAACCCATCATGAAACTGGGCTTGACCGGCAATGTCGATTTGGGACGCATTCGATACATCGCTGAACGGGAAGTCAAACAGGCTTTGGAGAGTATCGAGGGAGTCGCGGCATGTTCCATCTCGGGCGGTCTGGAGGATGAGATCCATATCGACCTCAATGAGCAAAGACTCAGCCTCCTCAACATCCCCATTACGACTGTGGCCAACCGTCTAGCTCAGGAAAATGTGAACCTCTCTGCAGGGATCTTGAAACAAAAAGACAGCCAATTTCTGGTTCGGACTGTCAACCAGTTCAAAACCGTCGAGGAAATCCAGGAAATCATCATAGAAAAAAGGGGTGAGATCTTTATCACTTTGGGGAGCGTTGCAGATGTTTTTAGAGGCTACAAGGAACGCAAAGTCATCTCGCGCGTCAACGGCCGTGAATGTATCGAAGCGGCTATCTACCGCGCAGCAGATGCCAACACAGTCTCAGTGGCCAATGCTGTTACCGAGAGGCTGAACATGGTCCAGGAAAACATCCTGAAGCCCCGTGAAATGGACTATCTTATCATCACAAACCAATCCAAATTCATCAAAAACACTATCCAGGAAGTCAAACAGACTGCACTCATCGGGGGTATTCTGGCCATCCTGGTGCTGCTTTATTTTTTGAAAAACCTGCGCAGTACCTTGATCATCGGCGCCGCTATTCCCATTTCCGTTATCATCACCTTTTTCCTTATGTATTCCTCCAACATCACTTTGAATATTATCTCCTTGGGAGGATTGGCGCTCGGAATCGGAATGCTGGTGGACAACTCCATTGTGGTGTTGGAGTCTATCCAGCGCTACCGGGAAAATGGTACAGGCCTGTATGATTCGGCCCTCAAGGGAACATCCGAGGTAGCTGGAGCTGTGACCGCCTCCACTCTCACCACGGTCGCGGTATTTTTCCCGATCGTGTTTGTGGAGGGAATTGCAGGCCAGCTCTTCAAAGATATGGCATTGACCGTGACCTACTCTCTGTTAGCATCCCTTGTCGTCTCTTTGACGCTCGTTCCTATGCTCAATTCAGTCCTGCGTCGAGAACACACAAAGGAGTTGTTAACCAAAGGTTTGAAGATCCTCTTTAAACCCTTGGACAAGTTCTACAACCAATTCTATATCTCCTATAAGAAAGTCCAGGATACCTCATTCAGGCATAGAAAAGTCATTATAACCAGTGTGCTCATACTTTTTGTTGTCGCGGTCTTCATGACCCGTTTCATGGGCCAGGAATTGATTCCAGTCATCTCCCAGGGAGAATTTTTGATCAATGTGGAGTTCCAGCCCGGGACATCCCTCGATGAAAACGCTGCTATTATTGCAGACATAACTGAGACCTTGGAAAAATATGACGAAATCGACAGTGTCTACGAACTCATAGGAAAGGGTTCCCGAGCTGGCATTTCATTCCAGGAAGAGAGAGAAAACCTTTCCGAGTTCACTCTCCGTCTGAAACCGGGCATTCTTGGAAAAAAGGAAGACCGGATCATGGACCGGGTCAGGGCAGATCTTCAGAATTTTCCCACAACAGAAGTCAAAGTATACAAACCCCGATTGTTTTCCTTCAAGGCCCCCCTCGAAATCGTGGTTTCAGGCAACGATCTCGATAGGATCAAAGAGGTCTCCGATGAACTCCTGAAGAAAATCCGGGAAATTGACGGCATCATAGATGTTAAATCCTCTATGGAAGAAGGCTATCCGGAAATTCAAATCATCTTCAACCGTGCTCTTCTTGCATCCCAAGATATGACCATCAATTCGGTAGGAGCCCAGATCAGGGACAAAATCGAAGGAGATGTGGCCACACGTTTTATCGAAACAGACAGGGAGGTGGACATCCGCGTCCGGCTCTCTGAGAATTACCGCGACCGAGTGGACAAAATCAGCCGGATCAACATCCGCAATGGGCTGGGCGTAATGGTGCCGCTCAAGGCTTTGGCAGAGATCCAGATCGAAGAGGGGCCAGCAGAGATCCGCCGCATCCTCCAGCAAAAATCAGCGGTTATCACAGGGAATCTATCAGAAATCTCTCTAGATGAGGCCAAAGAAAAAGTCCTGGCAGCCGCCGCGGCCATAGATTGTGGCCCGGAATGCTCGATCTATCTGGCCGGACAGAGTATGGAGCAGGATGTGGCTTTTTCCTCCATGATCTTCGCCATTTTCTTAGCCGTATTCCTGGTCTATCTGGTGATGGCCTCGCAATTTGAATCATTCAAAAAACCTTTTATCATCATGTTCACCATTCCGCTCGGCATTATCGGTGTGGTGATCGTTGGACTCGTGTTCTCGATGTCGATCAATGTGATCGTGCTCATCGGTTTGATCATTCTCTCCGGCATCATCGTGAACAACGCCATCGTCCTGGTGGACTACATCGGACAACTCCAGAAGCGAGGAATGCCCAAGGTAGAGGCCATCAAAACCGCTGCTCAAGTGCGCTGGCGGCCGATCCTGATGACCACCATCACAACTGTGCTGGCTCTTTTTCCGATGGCACTGGATTTCAATGAAGGATTCGAGATCCGCATCCCTCTGGCGCTGACATTGATCGGAGGTCTGATCTTCGGGACGTTTTTGACCCTGGTTTTTATCCCTCTGGTCTACAACGCAGTAGTCAGGGAACCCAGTGCAGCCGAAGAAAAGGAAAGCCGTTTGATGAGCCTCCTCAAAAGCGCTAAAACGGCCCTTTCTCTTGATAAAGCAAAAGCGAGCAAACCATGAATCTGCCTGAATTTTCCATAAGAAAGCCTGTTTCTGTCATCGTGGCCATGCTCATTTTTATCACTATAGGTGTGATATCCATTATCAAGCTGCCGCTTGAGATGATGCCTGATACATCCTTCCCCGGCCTCATGGTGCAGGTCCCCTATCCCTCCTCTTCACCTGAAGAGGTAGAACGCACCATCACCCGTCCCTTGGAAGATACTCTGGCCACTATCAACAATCTGGAAGACATCAGCTCTACCTCCTCCTCATCGTCTTCAAACATCCACATACAGTTCAAGGGCGGCACCAATATGGATTTGGCCACAATGGAAATCCGTGATAAAATCGACCTCATCCGCAATGATCTTCCTGATGATATCGAGAATATCCGTATCCGTCGATTCTCGATGAATGACCGGCCGGTTATCCAGTTCAGCCTAGCTCTGTCCGGAGATCTGGAAAACCTGTATTACTGGTCGGAAAATTACATCACGCAACAATTGGAACGGATCCAGGGTGTGGCCAGTGTGGACATCCGAGGAATCCGCAACAAAGTTCTGACCGTGTATCTCAAGCCCGAAGTCTTCTATTCCTCCTCTATTCGAATTACAGACCTGATCGATACCATCCGGAACAACAACATAAACATTTCAGCCGGATATGTCGAAGAGGGTCCTATGCGTTATGCAACACGGATCCCAGGTGAACTGAAGATACTGGAAGAAGTCAAAAACCTACCTGTCAGCAACAAAGGACTCACCATTGCCGACATTGCCCGAGTGACCTACGATTATCCTGTCAAAGATGACTTCAACCGCCTGGATGGAAATGAGACTGTACGTTTCCAGATTTACCGGGCGTCCAATGCCAACATCGTGGACGTTTGCACCAATGTCAAAACCACCATAGCACAGATTAAGGAAACCGAGCCAGCCCTCAAGAATATGACTGCTATCTTCTACAGAGATCAATCCGAGGACATCCTTAACAGTCTCAGGGACCTGACAATTTCTGGTATCGTGGGAGGCCTTCTGGCAGTAATCGTGCTGCTCTTCTTCCTAAGAAAATTCCGGACGACCATTATCATTGCCATTGCCATCCCGATGGCCATGGTGTTCACTTTCAGCTTTATGTATCTTTACCGCACCATCTTTCGCGCCGATATCACCATCAACATCATCTCTCTCAGCGGACTGATGATGGCAGTGGGAATGCTGGTGGACAACAGTGTCGTTGTTCTAGAGAATATTTTCCGCCTCAGACAAGAGAAGAAAATGTCTCCTTTGAAGGCTTCCATGCAGGGCGCCAGTGAAGTGGCTATGGCTGTCACTGCGTCCACTCTCACAACCCTCGTGGTATTCATCTCCCTGAGCTTCATGTCCCAATCAGGATTCGGACGCTTCATGAAGGACTTTGCCCTGACCATATCTTTAGCTTTGATCGCATCTCTGATCGTCGCACTCTCGTTCATTCCTCTGGCGGGAAGCCGCTTTCTTTCTGGAAAGACCAGAGAAAAGGCGCGCTGGCTAGTCAAGCTCACGTCGGTCTACGAACGCATCATTAGCTTCACGATCAAGAACTGGAAAACAAAGCTTCTGGTGGTCGGCCTCGCTGTAGCGGTTTTCTTCACCTCATTCCAGATCCTTAAAAGCATCGAGCGGGAATACATGCCCAGCAGTGATGAGCGGGAGATCGATATATCGGTCTACATGCCGCGCAGCTTTACCCTGCAGGAGATGAAGGCCCTGTTCCAAAAACTCGAGGAGCTTCTCCTTTCTCGAAAGGAAGAATTGGCCATTAAATATCTCAGCACCGATTTCGGCACGCGGTTTATGCGCCAAGGCCGATTCCGAGGATCTCTTGAGCTGGCTCTGGAAGATAAAGGACCATCCGTAACCGAGATAAAGGAAAGGCTTAAGAATCTGCTCCCCCGACGAGCCGGTATCACCTACGAATATGGGCAGCGCTTCGGCCGCCATGGGCATTTCGGAGGAATCCAAGTGGAACTCATCGGCCTGGACTATACCAAATTGACTGAACTGGCCCCGATGGTGATTGAAAAACTCCAAACACTCGAGAACGTGGAGGACGTAACCAGTGACCTCGAAGGTGGAGACACACAGCTGATGGTTGAGGTGGACCGTCAAAAGGCGGAAAGCTCGGGCGTTAGCAGCCGCATGGTGGCACAGACTATCTCTTCCTCTATCTCTGAAAGGCCCATCGGAAAGTTTAAAACCGAAAACCGAGAGATCGACATCATCTTGAAAATCCAAGGAGAGGATGGATTCTCCGAAGAGGACCTTCGGAACATCAGCCTGCCGACTCAGTCCAAGCGGATTCCTATATCTGCAGTTACAAACATCTCCTACCGGATGGGATCCACCTCTATCCGCAAAGAGAATAAAAAATCCAAATTGAACATACGGATCAACACCAAATCTCAAGGCATGATTGCCATATCCAACGACGTCAGCCAGGTCATGAACAGTATCCAATTCCCAGAGGGATACACGTGGAGTCTAGGGTCGGGGTGGAGACGATTCCAAGAATCCCAGGGGGAATCCAATATGGCCATTTTTCTTGCCCTGATTTTTATCTACATCATCATGGCATCGCTTTTCGAATCGTTTGTGCATCCCTTTACCATCTTACTGACTGTCCCGCTGGCACTTTTCGGCGTGGCTGTGTTTTTCTCTATCACAAGTATCACTCTGAACACAACTTCTTATCTAGGACTCTTGGTTTTATTCGGGATCGTGGTGAATAACGGGATCATTTTGATCGACCATATCCGGACATTGCGGAAATCCGGGATGGAAAAGTTCG
>Ga0209636_10007065_pt1 | contig 11452 bp, 9 predicted proteins | sample DeeMarSWOR152_54_FD_187464 | JGI IMG/M metagenome (GOLD analysis project Ga0209636, IMG submission 187464) | Marine sediment microbial communities from White Oak River estuary, North Carolina - WOR-1-52-54 (SPAdes) (version 2) | ecosystem: Environmental > Aquatic > Marine > Intertidal zone >... | reverse complement strand
TGTTTGATAGTTACCGCATGGTTGCAGCCTGCCGGTACAATCTGTCCGATTGTGATCTGTTCCACGAGCGCTACAACCTGATGAGCATCGGCGGAGCCCTGGCCAGCAGGCGCATGGGGATTCCCTTCGTTTTGGAGGTCAACGCCGATATGCTCGACGAATATGACTATCTGGATGCCCCTGTGCGTGGTTTGCGGAGGCTTTTTGCCAGGTGGGCCACGAGATTCAGTTTGGCTGCTGCCCGCAGGATTATCTGTGTATCCAACGATCTTAAAACTCACATGGCGAAACAGTGGGCAGTGCCGCTCAAGAAGATGGTTGTGTTGCCCAACGCCGCCGACGTACAAGCTTTTAGCAAGACCTTTGATCCACAAGTCTATAGACAGAAACTCGGCTTGAACAGCGAACCGGTGGTCATATTCGTAGGCGGGTTCTACCGCTGGCACGCACTCGACCTGCTGGTGGAGAGCTTTGCGAGGACGTTACGGCAAGTGCCGGAGGCCAGGTTGGTCCTGGTTGGGGACGGTCGCGCACGCCCACTGGTCGAAGAGAAGATCTCGCAGTGTGGGATAGCAGATTCAGTCATTGTGACCGGCACGGTCGAACACGAGCGGATACCGGCCATGTTATCTACTGCCGATGTCGCCGTTGCGCCATTTGAACCTTTCTTTCCTTGGAAAGGGGGGTCAGCCCTTAAGGTATTTGAGTATATGGCGGCGGGCAAGGCCATCGTCGCTACGGCGACGGGACAGGTCGCCGAGGTAATCCAAGATGGCTATAATGGACTGCTCGTAGAACGTGGAGACGTAAACGGATTCGCCGACGCCATTGTCAAGCTGCTGAACGATCCGGCCGAGCGGGCCAGACTCGGCCAGAACGCCTGCCGCCAGGCCGCCGAGCGACATTCATGGGAGCGCTATATAGAAGAACTAGAAAATATATATGCTGGTTTGCTATGAGCAATAAATACATCCGGCTCCCTTCTAGCAGACAGGAGTTTATTGAAAGTTTGCGACAGATTGCAGAGATCGAATCCGAAGGTGTTTGCCTGGATTTGGGTTGTGGCGACGGCTGGAGTAAAGAAGAGTTAGAGAATCTGGGATATGTCTGGGTGGGGGGCGACATCAGCCCGTCTTCGAACGCCTCTGCCGTGTGTGATGGACATCATCTGCCTTTCCCCGACGATTGTTTTGATCTTGTGATCTCTTACGCTACCCTGGAACATTTTCACGCCCCGTGGCTTGCCATCAAGGAGATCTCGCGCTGTTGTAAGCCCAGGGCACTCTTTGCCGGAACTTGCGCCTTTCTCGAACCATTCCATGCCGAATCCTACTTTCACATGTCCCACCTGGGACTAGAGAAGATACTCAATGAAGGCGGATTCGAGGTATTACATATTTGGCCTGGCTGGCACGTGCTGGAGGCGCAAGCGCAGCTTTTTCATGTGAGGTTTCTCTACCGTTTTCGTAATCTGGGCAGATTCCTGGCGCCAAAGGTTGCGTCACTCCTACACCGCATGCGATTTCAGGCACACAAGAAAAATGATCCGCACTGCCCGGATGATTGGCCGCTCGTAGATACCTTGAGCTTTTCTGGTTCTATTGGATTCCTGGCCCGTAATAACGCGACCTGAACCCAATACGGTTTAGATAAGGGAGCGAGCGTCGGCCGAGTAGGTCTGGAGCCCTTCGACAGGCTCAGGATAAACTCCGCGGAAGACCGTATCGAGGCCACGCGAGCGGCTTTTGCAACCACCACTATTGCGGTGCAGGGGATTTCGCATCGCATGGGCCGCGCCTTGGTTTCGATACGCTTTGCTACTCAACCGACGGCGCTTAACTGAACCGTATTGGACTTAAACCTATTGAGTTGAGTAACAAGGAGAGTAAGGTTTTCATGCACGTCCTGTTCCTTTCAAACTTCTACCCCCCGTCCAGACCGGGAGGATATAGCCAGTGGTGCCATGAGGTTGCCGAAACCCTCAAAAGCCGTGGCCATACCATTGGAGTGTTGACCACCGTGCCCGACAAAGCGGTGCCAGACGAGAAAAACGTTTACAGGTTATTGCATCTGGAGAACGAAGATTTGCTCTACTATAAGCCTATGCCGTTCTTTACGAAGAGAAGAAAGCATGAGAAGCAAGATCTGGTCACGACGCGGCAAGTCATAGAATCCTTCCACCCCGATATCGTGTTTGTGTGGGGAATGTGGGCGTTATCCAGGACATTGCCGGCTTACATTGAACAACGAGGGCATCCGCCAGTTGCCTACTATGTCTCCGATCACTGGCCGTCTGATCCTGATATGCACACTGTGTATTGGAAACTGCCAGCCAATCACCTGGTGATGCGCTTGCCTAAGAAATTGTTGGCCTGGCTGGCTTTTAAAATGCTGGCGGCAGAAGGGAAACCCGTTAACTTACGATTCGATCATGCCATCTGCGTAAGTGCCGCCGTTCGGGACAACCTGGTCAAGGCTGGATTGGCGTCCTTTCGACACGCCCAGGTTATCCATGGCGGCACCGACGTGGCGCGGTTTTTACAGAAAGGGAGGCGGGAGCAGCCTGCTCGCAGGGATAGCAACCTGGCACTTCTGTATGCCGGTCGAATGGTGCAGCATAAAGGCGTTCACACAGCGATCGAAGCTATGACCAAATTGGTCCACGAAGAGGGGGCTGCCAATCTGAAATTGACCTTGGTTGGCTCCGGTCGTCCCGATTATGAGGCCCGTCTGCGAGATTTGGTTGCCAGAGAGGGTTTGGATAACTATGTGACTTTCCACGGTCGTGTTTCAAGAGAGGAAATGCCAGAGTTGATGCAGCAGTTTGATGTCCTCGTGTTTCCATCCATTTATGAGGAACCGTTAGCTCGTATGACCCAGGAGGCCATGGTCTCTGGCCTGGTTGTGGTTGGAACGACAACGGGAGGGACAAAAGAGATTCTGGAGGATGGCGTGAATAGCTTGACTTTCGCGCCCGAGGATGCCGATGGTCTGGCCTGTCAGATCAAGCGGCTGGCCGTTGACCCTGACTTGCGACACAGGCTGTCCGAGACCGGCAGACAGACCGTACTTGAAAAGTTTGCCCTTACGAGAATGGTGGACGAAATCGAGGCCTACCTGCGGGAAATCTTGACGCAATGATAGTCAAGCATGCTGCCCTCACGCTAATAGCGATCATTCTCAAGCCCTGGGCCAACTTCGTGGACCGAGAACTCGGTGAATTTCACACCCCTTGGTGGGTCGATCTCCGGCGCCACGGACACCGATTGCGATACACCTACTGGAAGATCTTGTTGGGATATTTGGGCAAAGAAGTGTGGTTCTTCGAAAAAGTCAAAATCATGGGGCCAGCCAGAGTCCGCATCGGTGAGCACGCACGGATCACCAGCTACGCTATCCTGGATGGCCGCGGCGGGCTAACGATCGGACCGTACACACAGGTTGGCTTCCAGTCGGTGATCCTGACCTACACTCACCGCCACCAGGATCTCGATCGCCCGATCATTGATCAGGGCATGGAAGGCCAGCCAGTGGTGATTGGCACAGACGTCTGGATCGGCGCTCGTGTCATCGTCTTGCCCGGCGTAACCATCGGTGATGGGGCTATCGTCGGCGCAGGCGCTGTCGTGACCAAAGATGTGCCGTCCAGGGCCATCGTGGCTGGCAACCCGGCCCAGCTCATTCGCTACCGCGATACCTCTGAAGAAAACACGGCCTAGCGATGCGAATCCTCTTCCTGAGCAACTTTTACCCGCCCTACGAGATAGGCGGAGAGGAACAATCATGCCAGGACATCGTCAACCACCTGAAAAGGCGCAGGCACGACGCAATAGTCCTGACGAGCACCCACGGTGCTGATAATACCGTAGAAGAGGAGGGTGTCTACAGGCGTCTGGCGCTGAAAATGGAACTGATCCCGATCTGGAACAGCGTGCGGTTCTTTGTGGGCAGGAAACGGCGCGAACGTGAGAGCCTGACCTGCCTGCAGCAACTGGTAGCAGATTTCAAGCCCGATGTGATCTTTATCTGCGGCATGTGGAACCTACCCAGGTCGTTGCCCGCCCTGGCGGAAGAGCTGTTGCCCAAACGGGTCGTCTATCGTCTGGCGGACTATTGGCCCACCCTGCCCAGCCAGCACGAATGCTACTGGCGTGCGCCGGGGCGACGATGGTTCACGCGTCTGCCCAAATGGTTGCTAGGCCGTCTTGCCCTCGCCTTACTTGCCCTGGAGGGACCGCAACCACAGTTAAAGTTCAAGCACACCTACTGCATCAGCGCCGCCACACGCGACGAGCTCGTCAAGGCGGGTATACCGGTTCAGGAGGCGCGTATCATTCACAACGGCATTAGCCTGGAGGAATTCACAAGCCGCAGCGTTCACAATCGTGTAGACCACGGCCACAAAGGCCCATCTCTGCTCTACCTGGGGCGGTTGTCCCCAGAGAAGGGAGTAGACACAGCGATGCAAGCTCTCGCCGAATTGGCCCACGTCCGTGGTGTGGACGACGTAAAGCTCACTCTGATTGGGCCTGGTAAGGCCGACTACGAAGCCTACCTGCGGAATCTGGTCACTCAGAAAGGAGTGCGGGATCGCGTGATCTTCTACGGGCACGTTCCCAGGGAGAAAGTGCCTGGCCTCTTGAACCAGTTCGACGTGCTCGTGGTGCCATCGAAATGGCCGGAGCCTTTCGGGCGGGTAGTGCTGGAGGGGATGGCCGCCGGCCTGGCTGTGGTGGGGACGGCCATGGGCGGGATGCAGGAAGCCCTGGTAGATGGCGAGACCGGCCTGACCTTTGCGCCAGGAGATGCAAAAGCTCTCGCCGACCGCATTGAGCAGTTGATAGACGATCCCCTCCTACGGCGCAGACTAGGCGAAGCCGGCCGACGGATTGTCGCGGAACGATTTACCGTCGAGAGGATGGTGGACGAGGTTGAAGCTTATTTACAGGAGATCGTATCCTCCGCCGGAGACAACGATTTATGAACGTGCTGATCACCGGCGGAGCGGGCTTCATCGGCTCCCACCTGGCCAAAGCCCTGCTGGCCGCAGGACACCGGGTGATATCATTCGATAATCTACATCCCCAGGTTCACGCCGGGCAGCCTGTGCACCTGCCATCCGGGGCAGAGTTGGTGGTAGCCGATGTGCGGAATCGGCCAGCCTTGTGGCAGGCCGTGCAGCGTGTGGACGCCATCTATCACCTGGCAGCCCTGACCGGCGTGGGACAATCAATGTACCAGGTCGCCGAATACACCGACGTGAACGTGCGCGGCACGGCCACATTGCTTGACATCCTGGCCAACGAAAGCCATCACGTGCGGCGGCTGATCCTGGCCTCCTCACGGGCAATCTACGGCGAGGGAGCTTATGAATGTGTGACCTGCGGGCCAGTCCCTGTTGCCGGGCGCGACCGCGCCTCGCTGGAGGCAGGCATCTGGGACCCGCTGTGTCCGCGCTGTGCAGCCACCCTGCAACCCCAGCCCACGCCCGAGAGCCATACTCCCATTCCCGGCTCCGTCTACGCCGCCAGCAAACTGGCCCAGGAGCACCTGGTGCGCTGCGTGGGGGCCGCTTACGGCCTGGAAGTGATCATACTGCGCTATTTCAACGTCTATGGCCCCGGCCAGTCCCTGGCCAACCCGTATACCGGCATCCTGTCCATCTTCTTCAGCCGCTTGCAGGCTGGCAATCGTATCGAAGTCTACGAGGATGGGCTGGAGAGCCGAGATTTCGTGCACGTGTCAGACGCGGTACAGGCCAGCCTGCTGGCCCTTGAGCGACCGCAGGCCGCCAGCCAGACGTTCAACGTTGGATCTGGTCAGGCCACCAGCGTGCTGGAGATCGCCCGACGGATCGCCCAACTGGCCGGGCATCCTGACGGCTTTCATGTCTCCGGGCGTTTTCGGGTGGGAGATATACGCCATTGCCACGCAGAGATCACCAAAGCGCGACGCTTGCTGGGCTACTCTCCAAAAGTCGCACTCCACGAGGGCCTGGCTGATTTCCTGGATTGGGCCTCGGCGCAGGAGATACATCATCAGAGTCATCAAGCGGAACGGGAACTGGTGGAACATGGTCTGTTCCGTTAGCATCGTTCTACCCACTTACAACCGCGCGTCTACGCTGCCAGAAACCCTGCTCGCCTTGGGACAACAATCGTTTCCACCGGAGCAGTTCGAGGTGATTGTGGTGGATGATGGCTCCACCGATGGCACCGACGACGTCGTTGCCGCACTGGAATTGCCTTATGTAAAGCATTTCTTGAAGCAAGAGAACGAAGGAGCAGCAGCGGCTCGCAACCTGGGAGTATCCCACGCAACCGGTGATCTGCTGTTGTTTCTCGACGCGGACGTGATAGCTCATCACGACCTGTTAAAAGAGCATCGCCGCAGCCACCAATCTCATGCACAGGCATTGGTCGCCGGCCGTCGTATGCCCTGGCCAGCCGCGCGTACCTCGCTGCTGAGCCAGATTGTGGACCTGGATTCCAATGTGAAGGCTAGCAGCGGCAAAATCTCTTTTCAAGAAGCGTTTACGGCTAACCTATCTATCAAAAAGACCGATTTTCATCGCCTGGGCGGTTTCGACGAAGAGTTCCCGGCTTCGGGCTGTGAGGACGTGGAACTTGCCTACCGTGCGACGAAACTGGGCCTGGAAATCGTCTACAATCCTGGAGCGATAGGCTACCACAACCATCCGGCAACGTTACCCCAGGTGTGTCAGCAGACGGAACACTACCAGGCTTCAACAGCTTTACTGCTGAAGAAACATCCAGAGCTATGTGGGCAGATTGATCATTTGCGGGACAAGGAGCCGATATCGTGGGGCAACGACTCACCGGTTCTGGTGACCCGAAAGACAGCACGACGGCTGTTGGCCCTGCCTCCGGTGCTGTTGACGATGCAGGTGCTTGTTGTGCTCCTTGAGCGCTGGATGCCTTCGCCCCGGCTGCTGCGCTTTCTATACTGGAAAATCCTGGGCAGTTACCAACTGATCGGCTTTCGTGAAGGGATAAGGCGCTACGGTTGGCAATGACTACAAGGGAATCCATTGGAGAGAGGATGTCTTGAGAGAGACCTGGCAGGGAATCCTTGGGGAGGCCCGATTTCAAAAGCCCCTATGTAAATGGCTGACAAAGAGCAACCTCCTGCGGAAAATATTCAAACGACGTCCCACAACTGCAGAGAGGTTGGCCTCGTGGAAAAAGCCGGGAGACTTTTTCGCTTACCTCGATTCCTATCACGATCACGGAAGAACCGCTTTTGGCTTCTTCGGGGAAATGGTCCCCGCCGCAGGAAAGAAGGTCTTGGACGTCGGTTGTGGCCAGGCCGTGTTGTCCTGTCGCTACGCCCAGGCCGGTGCACAAACTGTGGTAGGATGCGATCGGAATTACGAGGGATGGCCCCTGCGTAACGCCAAGACCTACCTGGAACGCAAAAGGTTGCAGCACCGGGTGCTGCTTCTACAAGGAGACGCAGCGGCTTTACCCGTTAGAGATAGGTCCTTTGATCTAATTGTGATGAACGACGTTGGCGATCACATTGTAGAGCTGGGGCAGGCTTTGCAGGAATGTTATCGCGTGCTGACTCCGGGGGGGCACGTAGTGATCACTTTTATACCCTGGTACCACCCCGGTGGATTCCACATGATGAACTACATTTCCATCCCTTACGCCCATCTCATATTCAGCGAGAAGGCCATTGTAGAAACCCTGTTGGAAATGGCCGAGGAGGACCCGGCCATCGCCAAATCCATTTCCGGCTTGAGGAAAAACCCGCCGCCGGCCAGCTTTGACGATATGGACATCATCCTTAGCCGGGTCACCATCGCCGCGTTCAAACGATTGCTTAAGGAAACAGATTTCAGGATTTCCCACTTCCGGCTGCTCGGCTTCGGCCACAAAACCGGCCACAGGCTGCTGGCCGGGGCGTTGAACTCGCTGACCAGAATTCCTGTGATCAACGAGCTTTTCACCAGTCGTATCAACTGTGTCCTGCAGAAACCGGGAAAGGCCTGATGCCACTGCCGCGTTTTATAGCCAACCGTTTTCACAATCTGGATCGCGCCGTCTTGCGGACCCCTGGGAAGGAATGTAGCCCTATGGCTGGTAACAATGCAACGCAGGTGCTTTAAGTGAGCAACCGACCTGACGTTACGATCGCCATCGTCAACTACAATACCCGCCAGCTCACAGCTCAATGCCTTGACTCCATCCTGACAAGTCAACCCAAAGTTGGCTTTGAGATCGTGGTGGTAGACAATGCTTCCTCCGATGACAGTGCCGACTGGTTGGAAGCCCATTATCCACACCTCAGGCTGGTGCGCAGTTCGAGGAATCTGGGCGTTGCCGGGGGAAATAACCTGGGCATTCGCGCCAGTCGTGGACGCTACGTACTTCTGTTGAACAGCGACACCCTTGTCCTACCCGGCACAATAGACAGAGCCGTAAAGTTCTTGGATACTCATCCGAGAGTGGCCGGTGTTGGCGGCAATTTGATCAACCCCGATGGCACCTTCCAGGCAGGTTTTGTGGACTTTGCGTCCCTCTGGCAGGAGTTGCTCATCGTCACCAAACTGGGACAACTGCTTCGGCCATGGTACCCGGCCCATGGACCCTCTCCAGAGCCTCGTGAGGTGGACTGGATGAGCACAGCGTTTATGCTCTTCCGGCAGCAGGCGATAGCGCAAGTCGGTTTCGTAGACGAAAGGTACTTTATGTACTCGGACGAAACCGACCTGCAGTACCGCTTGAAACAGGCCGGCTGGAAGATCTACTACCTGCCGGGCCTTAACACCATACACCTTGGCGGGCGCAGTTCAGCATCGTGGAAACGGCGCTCAATGGTCTACCGGGGCAAACTATTGTTCTTCTACAAGCACTACGGTCCCCTGCAAACCACGATTCTACGTTTTATGTTTATCGCCGTGAGTGCCCTGAAAGTTCCTTTCTGGCTTGTCGTCTGTCTGCTGCCTGGTCTGCGGGAGCGCGCCAGGCACGAACTGGCCTCGCATCTGGAAATCCTGCGCATGTGCTTGCAGCCAGGGAAAGCGCTGATACTATGAGAGAGAGTTCTGGAAAAGGCGTTCGTAAGGACGTAAGGCCCTCCTGGAAAACACAAACCACCCCGCTCCGGCTGCGCGTGCTGGCTGTCGCCAGCGTGCTGTTCTCTGCTGTGGTCGTCGCTGGCGTGCTGCTGGCCAGTGCGCGTTGGGCCCCCCGCGCTTCCCAGCGCCAGTTGATGCCGCTCCTGGGCGCCTACATGGCCCTGGTCTTCCTGCGCTGGCCGCCCCTGGGCCTGGCGGCCCTCATCGCCGCCAGCCTGGTCGTCCCCTTCGCCATCGGCACCGGCACCCAGACCAGCCTCAATGTCACCGTCCTGCTCCTGTTCCTGCTCATCGGCCTGTGGCTGTTCGACATGGTGGTGCGCCAGCGCCAGGTAAAGCTGCTGCCCTCTCGTCCCGTGCCCCCGTTGCTGGCCCTCGTCCTTGTGGCCACCCTTGCCTTTATCGCCGGCCAACTGCCCTGGTTCATCTTTGCCCAGGGCGCATCCCTGCAGTCCCAGGCTGGCGGCCTGGCCGTCTTCTGGCTCTCCGCCAGCGCCTTCCTGCTGGTGGCCCACCAGGTGCGTCACCTGCGCTGGCTCCAGCGGCTCACCTGGCTCTTCCTGGCCCTGGGGGCGCTGTACGTCGCCGGGCGGCTGGTGCCGGGACTGGGCCGCTTCACCCGTCGCCTGTTTCAGGGGGGTTCTACCGGCAGCCTCTTCTGGGTCTGGCTGGTGGCCCTGGCCTTCAGCCAGGTCGTCTTTAATCGTGACCTGCGTCTGCGCTGGCGGCTGGCCCTGGCAGGGCTGGTCATAGCCACATTCTGGGTGGGTTGGCAGGGTCGGGGTTGGGCCTCCGGCTGGATGCCGGGGCTGGTAGCCGTGCTGGTCATTCTCTGGCTGCGCTCGGGGTGGTTGGGAGGGCTGGCAACAGCCATTCTGGTCATGGGCGTGCTGCTGTCCAATCCGGCCCTGCCTGCCCAACTGGTCATTGAGGACCAATACAGCATTGATACCCGGCTGGCAGCCTGGCAGATTGTCCTCCGTGAGGTCGTCCGCGTCAATCCCCTTTTGGGCTTGGGGCCGTCCAATTACTATCATTACATGCCCCTTTTCTCCATCCTGGGTTGGTACGTGAAGTTTAGCGCCCACAACCAGTACGTGGACCTCGTGGCCCAGACGGGGCTGCTGGGGCTGGCCTGCTTCCTGTGGTTCGCCTGGGAGGTGGGCCGGCTGGGCTGGCGCCTGCGGACGCAGGTGCCGGATGGCTTTGCCCGGGCGTACGTGTGTGGGGCGCTGGGCGGGCTGGTGGGAACTCTGGGGGCAGGGATGCTGGCCGATTGGATATTGCCCTTTGTTTACAATATCACATTATCGGGCATGCGCGCCAGTGTGTTGGGGTGGATATTTCTGGGCGGGCTGATGAGCCTGGAGCAGATGAGCAAAGGACAGGGGAATAGAGATGATAGGGGTAAGGGGACGGGGGAGCAGGGGGGACGGGAAGTAAAGGGACAAGGGGATAAGGAGACACTTTGACGATAATGAACATTTTGTCCTCTCTCCTTCTGCTGGCAGTTGGATTGCCCATGGCCTACCTCTACCTGCTTGCCCTGGCCTCCGTTCGCACCCGGTCCACCCGGCCCACCCAGCAGGCGCGCCACTGTTTCGCCATCGCCATCCCGGCTCATAACGAAGAGGCCGTCATCGGGCATACCGTGACCACTTTGCAGCAACTGGACTATCCGTCCCACCTGTTCGAGATCCACGTCGTCGCCGACCACTGCACCGACCACACCGCCGAGGTCGCCCACACTGCGGGCGCTATCGTGCACCAACGGCACGAAGGTGCCCGCAGCGGCAAGGGAGCGGCCCTCCGCTGGCTCTTTCAAAGACTCCTGAATTCTGAGCCTGAGACCCTGAGCCCCAGGTCCTACGATGCGGTTGTCGTGTTGGATGCTGACACACAAGTGGCGCCAGACTTCTTGCGCGTAATGGACACTCGCCTCTCAGAGGGTGACCAGGTTATCCAGGGACAGCACCGCATCAGTAACCCCGATGATGGCTGGTTCCCAGCCCTGACCTGGGCCATGTTCACGGTGGACAATCGCTTTCAGAACCTGGGCCGTTCCAACCTGGGCTGGTCAGCCAAGAACATGGGCGACTCCATCTGTTTTCGGGCTGACGTGCCGCGCCGCCTGGGCTGGGGCGAGGGTTTGACAGAGGATTATGCCTTCCGCCAGCGTTTACTTCTCGAGGGCATCAAGATTCGCTACGAACCGGCCGCTGTCGGCTATGGCCAAGCACCGCTGACCTGGCGGGCCGCCCGGGACCAGCGAGCCCGCTGGCTGCGGGGCACCCACGACGCCAGCCAGCGCTACGGCCGTCAACTCTTGCGCAAGGGCCTGCGCCG
>Ga0209636_10007064_pt1 | contig 11453 bp, 9 predicted proteins | sample DeeMarSWOR152_54_FD_187464 | JGI IMG/M metagenome (GOLD analysis project Ga0209636, IMG submission 187464) | Marine sediment microbial communities from White Oak River estuary, North Carolina - WOR-1-52-54 (SPAdes) (version 2) | ecosystem: Environmental > Aquatic > Marine > Intertidal zone >... | reverse complement strand
ATAGCTATATATGCTTACATTGCCAAGGCAAAACCCCAAGGCATAGGTCTGACCTGGCCTGGAAACCTCGGAGACTTCGTAGCTCTGATCGCTTTTCTGGGCTTGGTGGCTTATCTTTTCTACAAGGCTTCTAAAAATTAACCTCTCCGTTCCTTACCTTTCTTGAATGTTTAAGCCAGATAGACTATATTCAATTAATCCGGAGGTACCATGAACACCTTAATCGTGGCCGTGATTCTTATCGTCTGGCTTGTCCTGGGTTATAAAATCTATGGAAGTTTTATAGAAAAGAAAGTCGTCCAAGCAGATAAGAACCGAGTGACTCCAGCCAGAGAATTCAATGATGGCGTTGACTATTCCCCTGCCAAAAAAATCCTGCTCTTCGGGCATCACTTCTCTTCTATAGCGGGTGCCGGCCCTATTCTGGGCCCTCTGTTAGGAGTTCTTTATTTTGGCTGGCTTGGCGCCACTTTGTGGGTAGCTTTGGGTAGTGTTTTCCTGGGAGCAGTCCACGATTACACCTCCCTGATGATATCTGTTCAGAATAAGGGGACTTCTTTAGCCGATATATCAAAAAAAACCATAGGCTTGAGGGCCAAAATAATATTTTCCGTATTTCTTTGGCTAGCCCTGGCTTTGGTCATAGCTGTTTTCGCCATAGTTGCCTCTCGAACTCTAGTCTCGCAGCCTGAAATAGTCATTCCCACTTTCGGCCTGGTTTTCATGGCCATGATCTTTGGCTGGTTAATCTACAAAAAGGGAACCAAGGTCGTAGCCGGAACTCTTTCCGCTCTCGTGGTTCTATTCCTGCTTATATACTTGGGAAAATTGTTCCCGATTTCTCTTCCAGCAAAAATCCTTGGTCTGCCGAACCATACTTTTTGGTTTTTCATCCTGCTTATTTATAGCCTTATTGCCTCCTCCCTTCCAGTCTGGTTTCTTCTCCAGCCGAGGGATTACATCAGCACTTGGATTCTTTTCTTAGGGCTTGCCTTAGGTTATCTTGGCTTGATATTCACCAATCCTTCTTTGAATGCACCTGCTTTGGTTTCTTTCTCCAGCAAAGGTGGTCCCCTCTGGCCTATGCTCTTCGTGATTATTGCCTGCGGAGCGATCTCTGGCTTTCATTCCGTCGTTGCTGGAGGAACAACAGCCAAACAACTCCCCGATGAGTCGAGTGGAAAAATTATCGGATTCGGAGGAATGGTCACCGAGGCAGCTCTGGCAGGACTGGTTATATTTATTGCCTCAGGTGCTTTGATCTGGGACCCTACGGGTGCTAAAAGTCAATTCGGTTTTCAGTATTTAATGACATCCGTCGGAGACCCTATTCAAGCCTTTGCTACCGGATACGGAAGGTTCATTTCCTCCCTCCCGGGGCTTTCTCTAACCATGGGTCTCTTCTTCGGTATGATCATGCTCAATGCTTTCGTCCTCACCACTCTTGATACAGGGACAAGATTGGGACGATTCATTCTCACCGAATTGACAGGAGAAAAAATTCCCCTGTTCAGGAATAGATGGGTAGCCTCATCGATCATAATTATTTTAGCCGCTTTCCTGGGAGTTACAGAGGGTTATAAAGCCATCTGGCCAGTTTTTGGAGCTTCAAACCAACTTGTGGCTGCCTTAGCTTTAATCATTGTCTCTTCTTTCCTAGTGGGCATAAAAAAGCCTAAAGCCTACACAATTTACCCTGCCTACTTCATGCTGGTGACTACTCTTGCTGCCTTAGGTTATCAAGGATACAATTTTTTTAAAGCTAAGAGTTTTCTCTTGGGAAGTGTAAGCCTTATTTTGATAATCCTGGCCGCTGTCATTGTCTACGATGCCCGGAGAATCCTTTTTAAGGGAAGGCCTAAGAAGAGATGAAATTTAACCTGGGAAAGCAACAACTTTGCAAAAATAGTTCTTTATTCAGTAAGAGCTGTCACTCTGAAGGCAACACCTTTAGGGTCTGGGCAATTCAAGATTTCTGTCCCGGAAATCCAATCGTCATCGGGAATCTCGTCTTCTCTCTGTTTGGTAGTCAGAAACGGAAAGAGGCTATTTAAAGCATATATACAGACCTTCTTTCCCTCGGGTATCTCGATGGTTCCTTCTCCGCGGATATAAAAACAATCCCCCAACTTGTGTCTGGCTCCACACCGCTCTTTGACCTCGACAACCTCTACTTTTAATTCTCTCATCCCTCCTCCTTTCTCTTCCCAAATATATATGCCCTGGAGAAAAAAATCAATAAACATGTCTTCAAGTCCGTAATGGAAAAAACTTTAGGGAAGCCAATATCACGAAAAAAAATGTTTACAAAATCAATAAACACGTTGACAAAAGAAAAATGATTATCATAAAATTATAATCTAGCCTTGAAGGATACAAGGAGGAAATTATGGCTGTATCTGTGCCATCCAAAAAACCCTCAGCAGAACCGAATGTCGTTCCTTTATGCGACGTCTTATTAGTACTGCTCATCATTTTCATGGTTATAACTCCCCTGGTCCAGAAGGGAATCGATGTCAAGCTTCCTGAAACTACGAGCGACACTTCGGGAACTCCAGCGGGCCTGATTGTTTTGACTTTAAAAAAAGATAATACAGTTATGATTAATCAAGATGTCTATCAGTACGACCTTGTCCAGGAAGAGCTCAGACGGCTGTACTCCACCCGTCATGATAAAACAATCTTCATCCGAGCCGATGCTAAGATCCAATACCAGAGAGTCATAGAGCTCATAGACCTTGCCAAGGGCGCAGGAGTCGAAGTCTTAGGGATAATTCCCGAATACTTCACGGAAGAGGAACCCGGCACCATTTAAAATAATTTCGCTCTTTACTCTTTTAGAGTTCCCATGAAAAAAATATTTCCCTTTGCAGTCATCTTTGTTTTTTTTTCAATTCTATACCTATCAAGTGAAAAAGACCTAATCGGTCCCCTTTCCAAAGAAGATATCCTCCAGAACATCCCTGAATGGCAAGAGCTGGTGGCCTCTTACATTCCTGACTTAGGAATAATAGAAAAGATCAAAGCTATCCATAGAGAAATTCAGGTTGAAATTTTTATGGGCACCTGGTGTCCTGATTGCAAAAAACATGTCAGCGCTTATTTCAAGATTATGGAGATGGCAGATAATCCCCATATCTCCACCTCCTATGTAGGGGTTCCAAGAGAGAGAGAAGCTCGAAAGGAATTCATCCAGGGAAAAAACATCGTTAGAATCCCAACCTTCATCATTTATTTTCAGAATCAGGAAATCGGAAGAATAATAGAAACCCCTACTAAATCAGTCGAAGAAGATTTGATAGATATTATAGAAAAAAACTAGACTGGTATCCTAATTTCTTACTTCTTTACTATCGGGCCTATCACCTCTCTAGAAATCACCAGGCGCTGGATTTCATTCGTTCCTTCATAAATTTGAAGGAGCTTGGCATCTCTCATTAATTTTTCCATAGGAAAATCTCTCATGTATCCATAACCACCGAAAATCTGGAGAGCTTCTGTGGTAACCTTCATAGCCACATCAGATCCGAAAGCCTTGGCCATGGCCGATTCTTTTCCAGCAGGCTTTTCATGATCCATAAGCCAGGCTGCATGCCAGACAAGATGGCGGGCCGCGTTTATCTCCATGGCCATTTGGGCTATCTGGAAAGCTGTGTTTTGGAAGAGAGCAATCGGTTTCCCGAATTGTTGTCGTGTTTTCGCATATTCGATTGCGTATTCAAGGGCGGCCCTGGCCACGCCTACTCCTGCTGCTCCTACTGGAGCTCTGGTTTTATCTAAAGTTCTCATGGCTATGATGAATCCTATCCCCTCTTTGCTTAGAAGATTTTCCTCAGGAATCTTGACATCCTCAAAGAAGACTTCGGCAGTGTTCGAAGCTCTATGGCCCATTTTATCCTCGACTTTTCCTACGCTCAGACCAGGAGTTTCTCTAGGAACAATAAAAGCACTTATGCCCCGAGCTCCTCTCTCGGGTTGGGAATTGGCAAACACCACGAAGAAATTGGCTATTACGGCGTTGGAAATAAAACATTTAGAACCATTGATGATGTATTCAGACCCAACCTTTTTTGCCTTAGTCTGTAACGCGCTGGCATCAGAGCCTGCTTCCCTTTCGGTCAGACAAAAAGAGGCGAAAGACATTTTTTCGGTTTGAGGTGTCAGGAATTTCTTTTTCTGATCATCAGTCCCGAAAAGAATAATTGGAGTGTAAGCAAGAGCATTGACCATCATCGTGGTGTACATTCCTGCACATCCACGAGCCAGCTCTTCACTTATTATCACTGTGTCGATATCACTCAATCCCCCGCCTCCGTATTCTTTCGGAATGGTGCAAGTGAGAAAACCCACTTCAAAGGCTTTCTTCATCACATCTTCAGAAAATTCCTCACCTTTATCGTATTTGGCAGCATTAGGTTTTATCTCCTTCTCAGCAAACTCCCGCGACATATCTTGAAGAGCCTTTTGTTCGTCGGTTAAGCTAAAATCAATCACTGTATCCTCCTTTTTTCACTTCTTGTTAACTCTTGGGTCCAATTTTAGAAATTCTTATACTGGAATCTTTCTATGTTGTCAATTTGAATAATACCTCTTCTCTCTTTAAAAGAAAGACAGAGTTCTCTATTCCAAAAATGTCTTCAATGATTTTCTGAGGACGAATTCCCTTTTCTGGAGAACAATTGATGGATAAATAGAGTTTTCCTTCCTTCTCATCAAGAGAATATCTTAGGCGAGATTCACTGTTATCTTCAAGAAAGGGCTCAATCAATTGCTGGACTATTTCATAATTGTTTAACGAAAATATTTTCTTTTCTTTTTTATGCTTTTCCATTACCTCAAGGACTTCTCTGTTTTTTAGATCAAATGAATAGACCATCTTCTCTATGCTCTTATTCAACGAAGGTTCGGATTTTTCTAATTTCTTCAAATCAAAGAATTTTAATCCTGAAGGCAGATAGTCATTAACTAGGCGGACAAACTTCTCTGGAGAGTAATGATACTCGGATTTAAACTCCAAGATTTCTCGTCTCCCTGCCATGCCTAGGGGAAGCGCAGGGAGATACGAAATCAGCATTTTGGGATGGAATCCTTTCGAATAGGCTACTGAAATATTCGCTCTCCGCAACGCCCTCTGGATGATATTAGACAAGTCAAGATGAGATAAAAAACGAGCCCGATCAAGCTTTGAATAATAGGCTCTATAACGAAATATACCCTTCGTCTTTTTTCCTACAGCAGGCAATTTCTTCATTTTGATTCGGATTTTCTCTTTGAACTCCTTTTCCAACTGGGGCCAAAATTCACATCCTTGGCAGAGGCCACAAGTATTGTCTAAACAAGAGGGAGTCGATTCTCCTTTCATTGCCTTGGCTAGTTCCTGGAGTAAATGAGATGTTTTCAGGCCGCAATCGATATGGCTCCAGGGTAACAGCGCATCTTTGGATAAAGAGGCAAGATAGAGATGGCGATCGATATTCTCAGAGTCAAAAGCCTCTTCCCATGCCAAAAACTTGAATCTGTCCTTCCAGCTATCGAAGCGGGCGCCGTTCTCCCAGGCTTTTAGAAGAAGTTGGAAGAGCTTCCTATCTCCTCGGGAAAAGATACCTTCCAGGATTGAGCTCTTGAGGGAATGATCTTTGAACCTGATGGAGTGATAGCTTTTCAAGGAAGACCTTAGGTAATGATGTTTTTCCAGCAGAATTTTTTCCTCTTCCATCTTAAGCCATTGGAACGGCGTATGGGGCTTGGGAATAAACGATGACACACTCAGGTTGATCCGAGGCGGGGAATAAAGAATCTTAGAGCCAATTTTTATTATCTCCTCAACCAGGCGGACGATTCCCTGCAAATCTTCGTCTTTTTCAGTAGGAATGCCAACCATAAAGTACAGCTTGAGCAGCTTCCATCCTTGAGAGAAAGCGTTGGCGGCAGCTTCGATAATTTCATCCTCTTCCAGGTCCTTGTTGATAACTCGACGCAATCGTTGAGTGCCTGCTTCTGGTACCAATGTGAATCCTGTTTTTCTGACTTTGATGATATTCTCGACCACCTCGGGAGTCAAACCTTTAGGTCGCAAAGAAGACAAGGAGAGAGAAATCTTCCGTTCTGCAAGCTCTTTCATCAATGAATCAATGACTTCACTGAGGTAAGGATAATCGCTGATAGAAAGGGAAGCTAAGGAAGCATCTTCATATCCTGTGACTTGAAGACTGTTCAATACATTCTGAATGATAATAGAGGGGCTCTTAACTCGGTAAGGGAAATAAATACTCAAGGCTTGACAAAACCTGCACTTCTGAGGACATCCTCTGGCTACTTCTACCGCCACTCTATCAAAAACGGTCTTAATATCGGGAACAATAATTTTTTCAGGAAAGAGGGATTGGCTAAAACTATTAAAAACTCTCTTTTCTATCTTAGCCGGCGCGTCATCGATGGGCTTGACCGCAAGTAGAGGGGATTTTTGAGGTCGAAAGGCTTCGTACAGAGAAGGAACGTAAACGCCCTTAATTTTCGACAGCTCTTCCAAGAGCGCCTTTTTCTCGTTGAATTCTTGCTTCAAGAGCAGGAATTTTTCGATGATTTCAACAAAAGCTTCCTCGCCATCTCCAACCAAAAACAAATCAAACAACGGAGCAATCGGTTCGGGATTGAAAGCCGCCGGCCCGCCTCCGATAACCAAGGGATACTTCAGGTCTCTTTCTGATGAAAGCAAGGGAATTCGACCTAAATCGAGAATAGTCAGAACATTTGAATAATTGAGCTCATAGAGAAGAGAAAAGCCTAAAATGTCAAACTCATGAAGAGGAATCTTGTTCTCAAGGGAGAATAGGGGCCTATTGTGAAGCCGAAGCTGCTGTTCAAAATCTACCCAGGGAGCATACACTCTCTCTGCCAGAATAGAGGAATGGTTGTTCAAAAGAGTATAGAGTATTTTTTGTCCTAGATAGGACATGCCGATTTCATATGAATCCGGGAAAACCAGAGCAACTTTGGCCTTAACCTGTCCCAGATCTTTTCTTATCTCATTCCACTCTCCTCCCAAATAGCGCCCCGGCTTTTCCACGCGTCTGAGGATTTCTTCAAGGCTTGAGGCTTTTTTCAGATCGGACTTCAGATATTTCTCTTGGTTCATTCACCTTACCTTATTCAATTTTAAGTCTTTTAGCAAACATTGAGAAGGAACAAATCACATCACCTGCTCTTACCCCCCTTGAAATAATAGAAACAGTACTAAGAGAGTATCTCCCTGTTCTAGCGATCTATCCTAGCCTGTTATGTGCATCCAGTCCGGCTTAAACATTGACAAATCTTCTCATTTTTACATTCAGAACAAGACTCACTGCTAAGTAGTTGGTCAGGAGGGAGGAGCCTCCATAGCTGAGGAATGGGAGGGGGATTCCTATTACAGGAAAAAGACCGATCACCATCATAACATTTACAAAGAATTGAAAGGCGATCATCATGGCTACCATAAAAATGATGTATACTCCTGCTCGGTCTCTGGACTTATCGATCGAACGGAACAATCTAGAAAGAAGTAAAAAGTAAGAGAGAAAAACAACGATGACTCCAGCATAGCCAAACTCTTCGCCGATAACAGAAAAGATAAAGTCAGTATGGCGGGCCGGAAGAAATCTCAACTGGCTTTGAGTTCCTTTCTTGTAACCTTTTCCCAGAAATCCTCCAGAACCAATGGCTATCTTAGACTGGAGAATATGGTACCCAGCACCCAAAGGATCCTGCAAGGGATTAATTAGGGTCATTATTCTTTGTTTCTGATACTCCTTCAGAAAAAAATTCCAAACACCAAAAGAAAGAACTAAGGTAAAAATCAATATAAAAATAAAACTTTTCCTGCTAAAACCCGCCAGAATCAAAGCTGCCAGGATGATGGGCACGTAAGTTAAAGTCGTGCCCAAATCCGGTTGTAAAACAACGAGAAGGATGGGCAGGGAAACCGCGCCCCCACTCAATAATAATTTATTCCAAGAAAAATATCTCGCTTTATATTCTGAAAAGATCTGGGCGAGAAGGAGGATCATAATGATTTTTATCAACTCTGAGGGCTGAATTTGAAAAAAAGGAAATCTAATCCAGCTCTTCGTCCCAACCACGAGCTTGCCAAAAAGGAGCATTCCAGCCAAGGGGAAAATAAAAACGATATAAAGGTGGAGAGAATAGGTCAGGAAATTTTTGTAATCTATCATGATAAACAGGAATAGGGCTATTAAGCTCAGAACTATCCAGATAATTTGTCTTAAATAATAATTTCCTGGCAGGTAATGTGATGAACTGTATATAAAAACGACGCCTAAAGCTGAGTTCCAGAGTAAAAGAGCTATCAGGACCCAATCAATATTGCTCAGAAGGCGTCGATCAATCATATTTTTCTCGATAAAGTTCGAATAATTTCCTGGCCAAGGGAGCAGCGCTTGCTCCTCCCATTCCTCCGAATTCAACAATAACCGTAACCACGACTTTTGGATAGTCCTGGGGAGCAAAACCCGTAAACCAAGAATGCGTCTTCAGCTTATTCTCAGGTTTAGGCTTTTCCCCTCCCTTTATAGAACTCACAACTTGAGTCGACCCAGTCTTGGCACACACATCATAGTCTTGGATTCTTGCTAATCTGGCTGTTCCTTCATCGTTGACAGCTCGCCACATTCCCTTAATGACTTTTTCATAGGCGGATGACTCTATTCCAGGATTGAAATTCTTAGGAGGAAAGCGAACTTCTTTATCCTCTTTTGTATCGGGATTTTGATAGGACATAAGCACATGAGGAGTCACCATAACTCCTCTGTTAGCGATAAGCGCGGTGTGAACTGCGACTTGAAGAGGAGTCACCAAAAGCGGGCCTTGACCAATCGAGACAGAAATTGTTTCTCCTGGAAACCAGGGAGCATCTTTCACCTTTTTCTTCCATTCTGGAGAAGGAACCAATCCCTCCTTCTCTCCGGTTAGGTCAATTCCAGTCCTCGACCCATAGCCGAGCCTGACGGCATAGCGAGCAATTTCCTCTATTCCCAGTCTTTTCCCCACATTATAAAAATAGATGTTACATGAATTCCTGATCCCGTTAAACAGATTGGTCCAGCCATGACCTTGCTCGCTCCAGCAGGAAAAAGGTTGATTGTAAATCCTGGTACTGCCTGAGCAGAAAAAACTTGTGTTCTGAGTTATCAAATTCAAATCGAGCGCCGCTAGAGCGATCACCAGCTTGAACAAAGAACCAGGAGCGTATAAACCACGAATAGCCCGATTTTCAAGGGGAAACTCGGGATTGTTCACCAAATCTAACCATTCTTGGGGAGAAAAACGGTTGATGAACTTATTCGGATCAAAAGTGGGATAGCTGGCCAGAGCCAAAACTTCTCCATTCTGAGCATCCAAGACGACCGCAGCTCCTTCTTTTCCCTCTAATAGCTCTTCAGCCATTCTTTGGAGATCGCAATCTATGGTCAGCTTGAGAGTATAGCCTTGAACGGGATCCCTCTTTTCTATCATTCCTACATGCCTTCCTACAGAATCTACAGCTTCCACGTAATATCCGTCTTCTCCTCTCAAGAGGTTATCATATATTTTCTCAATTCCCTTTTTGCCTACTAAATCCCCCAGTCTTCTTTCCTTGTGAAGACTTGATTTCATCTCTTCTTCTGATAGTTCTTGCAGATAACCTATCGTATGGGCAGCAAAAGTGTCTTGAGGATAATATCTTTTGGGCTCTGTTTGGAGAACTAATTCAGGAAATTCTAATTGCCTTCCTTCGATCAAGGAAACCTCTTTTAGATTTAAATTATCTTCAAAGACGATGGGCTTGAATTGGGGCCAAGATTTATATTTTTCAATTCTCTCCTTTAAAATATTTTCCTCAATATTTAACAAACGAGAAACTCTCAAGCTAAACAAATTAAAGTTCTTGCAATTCTCCCTGAGTAAAGAAGCCTTAAAGGAGGCAATATTGTCTGCTAGAATATGACCATCTCTATCCTTTATCAATCCTCGCGGGGCGGGAAGGACAACTTCTCGTATGCGATTAGCTTCAGACTGATGCCAATATTTATTATGATCCACAATCTGAATTTTCCAAAAATAGATGGCTAAAGCAACAAGTAATATTTCAACCAACAGAAAAATTCTAAAGGACCTCTTTATGATAAGAGAAAGGTCCTCATAAATCTTACTGTTTTTCATCAGAAACTTAATGCCCTGAATTTCCTTAAAAAAAGAAAGACAACGCTTCCCAAGAAAGCTGTACCTAGAGGTTGAAAAAGAACCAGAGGGGTTATTTCGCTAACATATTCGGTAGAAATAAAATAATACAGAAAGATCGACAAGGCTGTCTCCCCGATAGCCAACACTAAGATAAAAAGGAAATTACGCACCAGCGGAAGAATATTAATTCTTTGGGCTATGAAGCCAGCCAAGAATCCAATAAGAGTTTTGGATAGTCCGCTAATTCCAAAAACACCCAAGGAAAAAGAGTCTTGGATCAAGCCGCACACCGTCCCGATACAGGCTCCGTAAAGTTCACCTCTAGTGACGGCGAAATAGATGACCGCTAGAGTGAAAAAATTCAGAAGTTGCGAAAGAGAGAAAGAAATTTTGCCAATGATGCTGTAAAGCAAAAAAGCTATGATGATTCCAAGGCTTATCTCAACAAAATTTCTCATTCTCCCTCTAAAAGAATTTCTCTCGAATCCTCTGGGATGATGACCACCAAATCCAACTCACTGAATTCAAAAGACGTTTTGACTTTTATCATCTTAAACAGAGAAGCTTCGGTTTTAATAGAAACAATTGTGCCTACTTTAATTCCAGGGGGGAAAATATGATCGAGACCTGATGTTACCAGTTCTTCTCCTTTGTTCACTTTTTGGGTAGGGTAAATATATTTTAACTGACAATTTCCCTTCCCATCCCCTTTCAGGACTCCTCCTGCCCGCGATTCCTGAGAAACAACGCTTACTCCGCTATCAACGTCGGTTATTAATTGAACCCTGGCTTCTTTTAAGGAAATCGGATCTATGATTCTCCCCACCAAATGCCCTTGGTTATCCAGAACCACCATATTTTTCTTGAGGCCGTCGAGCGATCCCTTGGCAATAATGATAGACTTGTAAATATTCCTGGCGTCAATCCCTATAACTCGAGTCACTAAAAAAGAATCGTGAAGATTCGAGATAAAATCCTGAACATTCCTCTTTGCTTTAAGCCGTTGGAGAGCTCTTCTGAGCTGACTATTCTCCTGGCGAAGCAAGAACATTTCTTCCTTCAATTCTTTGTTCATCTTTTGGACTTCCCACAGATAGAAATAGTCATTCCAAATGTCACCCACTTTTTTGAAGAAAAATATGACTCCGTGTTGAACAGGAGAGAAAATAGAAAAAATGGCTTTTTCAAAGTAATTTTTCTTATCACCAAGGGGAACTTGGAAAGAAATCAATATC
>Ga0209636_10007062_pt1 | contig 11454 bp, 8 predicted proteins | sample DeeMarSWOR152_54_FD_187464 | JGI IMG/M metagenome (GOLD analysis project Ga0209636, IMG submission 187464) | Marine sediment microbial communities from White Oak River estuary, North Carolina - WOR-1-52-54 (SPAdes) (version 2) | ecosystem: Environmental > Aquatic > Marine > Intertidal zone >... | reverse complement strand
GATGTCACCCACTTTTACGCCATAACGGGCAGCTTCTTCTCTGTTGATCTCAATCTCGATGTAGGGCTTGTTGCCGATTCTCTCCGCATAAGGATTTCTGGCCCCTGGAATCTCCCGTAAAATACTTTCAATCTGAATCCCGATTTTCTCGATTTCACCCAAATCTTCTCCGAACACCTTGACTCCGATAGGTGTTTGAATCCCGGTGGCCAGCATATCAATCCGGTTTCGGATAGGCTGGGTCCAGATATTGCTCACTCCTGGAATCCTGAGGGCGTTATCCATTTCGTTGATGAGATTCTGGCGCGTCATTCCTTTGCGCCATAACTTCTTTGGTTTCAATTTTACGATTGTTTCAATCATCCCTACTGGCGCCGGGTCAGTGGGGGTTTCGGCTCTACCTAACTTTCCCACCACCTGCTCAACCTCAGGGAAAGATTTCAGGATCATATCTTGAGTTTTCATGATATCCATGACTTGAGTGAGCGAGGCTCCAGGAAGGAGAACCGGCATAAAAAGCAAATCACCTTCATTCAAAGGGGGCATAAACTCACTTTTTATCTGAGATAGAGGGAAAAAGCTCACGCCAAGAAGAATGATTGCGATGAGAAGGACTATGATTTTATGCTTCAAGGAAAACCGAAGAACAGATTCATAGAGGCGCATCAGGAAACGCGTCAGAATATTTTTCTCCGGAAGACGCATCTTCCCTCTTAAGAAAATAGCAGAGAGTACTGGAACAAGGGTGATAGCCAGAACTGCCGAGCCAAACATGGCAAAGGTTTTGGTAAAGGCCAGAGGTGAAAAAAGCTTTCCTGACTGGCCTCGTAAGGAAAAAACAGGAATAAAGGCCACTACAATAATGAGGATAGCAAAGAAGATGGCTGATCCGACTTCCTTAGCTGCTATGATCAAGGCGTTCAACCTATTCTCCGGGGATAATGCCAGATGCCGGGAGATGTTTTCGGTCATCACAATGCCGGCATCCACCATGACACCGATGGAAATCGCTATCCCTCCTAAGGACATGATGTTAGACGGGATCTTGAGATAATACATGATGAGGAAAGATATCAACACGCCAACCGGAAGAACTATGGAGACGATCAGGCTGCTTCGAAAATGAGCTAAGAAGAGGAGTATGATTGCCACCGCGACCACGATCTCTTCCAATAGAGTCTTTTTCAGATTATCTGTTGCCCGGTTGATTAACTCTGTCCGGTCATAGAAGGGCTCAATCTGGACACCAGCAGGAAGGCCTGGAGTTATTTCTTCTATCTTATCTTTAACGGCTTCGATAACTTTTAAAGGATTTTCTCCGTACCTCATCAGAACGACTCCACCGGTAACCTCTGCTCCCTCTTTATCCAAAGCTCCTCTTCTGAACTCAGGGCCGATGGTCACGGTGCTGACATTCTTGATATAGACCGGAACTCCCTGATGGGATCCGATCACGATGTTTTCAATATCTTCAACGGATTTGATAAAGCCCAGACCGCGAACAATAAATTCAGCCCCACCTTCTTCGATAACCTTGGCTCCCACATCAATATTGCTGCGGCGGACAGCATCAAACATGCTGTGCAAATTGATATTGAAGGCGAGCAGCTTATGGGGATCAACATCTATCTGGTACTGCTTGATAAAACCTCCCACAGTGGCTACTTCAGATACACCTTCTGCTGAGTTGAGCTGATAGCGGACATACCAATCGTGGATTGAACGCAGTTTGCCCAGGTTGTAATCAGAGAATAAAAGCTCCTGGCCATCCTCAGAACACTTACCAGGTTCTCTGTCTCTTTCCTTTGGATGGTCAGGACAGTAATAACCATTCTCTAGGGTATACCAGAAAATTTGTCCGAGGGCAGTGGCATCAGGGCCAAGTTGAGGAATTACCCTCTCTGGCAGGTCCTTCTGGGCCAGATTCAGCCTTTCCAGGATTCGAGTTCTGGCCCAATAGAAATCGACTCCTTCTTTGAAGATCACATTGACCATCCCAAACGAGAACATAGAGTTGGAGCGGATCACCTTCATTCCTGGAATACCCATAAGGTTTACAGAAAGAGGGTAAATGACCTGGTCTTCAATGTCTCTGGGACTGCGTCCTGGCCAATCCACAAAGACAATCTGCTGGTTTTCTCCGATGTCTGGTATGGCATCCACAGGGGTTCTATTGAGGGCCCAGTAACCCCAGCCAATTATAAGGACAAAAAGAGCAAGAATAATAAATTTATTCCTGAGAGAATATTCGATAACTTTATTGATCATCTGAAACTCCTGTATTCCGCTATTTCATGCTGCCTGAAAAATATCTTTTAATGAATATGCTTGGTAGGCGGAGTTTTTTCCTCCTTTTCGGCTTCTATAGCTCCTCCATAGATGGCTTCTGCTTGACCAGTAATCTGGCTCTGAGAGTCGATTAAGAAGTTGGCCTGGGAGACGACTCTCAATCCTTCTGAAAGTCCAGCTTTAATGACGTAATATCTTTTTTTCTGCCCGTTGATTTCAGCAATTGCTTCAGGTCCGATTTCGATCTCTTGAGGGACATAAATTCCCTTCTCCTTCTCAACATAAACGAGTTTTCTGGCTCCAGTATCCAGAACCGCACCTTTGGGAACAGCCAGTATCATATCAGGGGAAGCCGCTTCCTTTTTCACCAGGAACATTCCGCAGATCGGACACTCCCCTGACTTATCAGATATGACTTCAGGATGCATCGAACAGGTATACACGACTTGTCCCGGGCTCCGAATACCTTCAGGGATTTGAGATTTTAGGAAGACATTCACGTACATTCCGGGTTTAAGCTTTAATCGCGGGTTGGGCACCTCTACTCTGACTTTCATCGAACGGGTCTTGGGATTCAGGTATGGATCGATGAATGAAATTCGCCCTTCGAATTTTTCCCCTAGATAGGCTGAAGTGACAATCTCAACTTTTTGTTTTTCTTTGATCCACGCCATTTCGTACTCATAGATGTCAGCCAAGACCCAGAGGTTGGAAAGGTCTGCTATCTGATACAAGTTTTCTCCCACTTTCATATATTTCCCCTCCAAAGCATTCTTGTGGATGACTGTTCCTCCGATGGGAGCATAGATGGTCATATGAGTCTTTGCTTCTTTCCTCTTACGGAGCTCTTCCACCTGTTTTTCGCTGATTCCCCACAAGAGAAGTCTTCTCTTAGAGGCTTCGACCAAAGACTCGGCTCCTTTGATCGTATCCGCATTTCCACTCCCTTTGACTCTTTCGAGTGTCTCCAGGGCAAGCAGGTACTCTTCCTGGGTTGTCAACAGCTCAGGGCTGTAAATCCAAACTAGAGGGTCTCCTTTTCTGACTTTCACCCCAGTAAAATCTACGAAGAGCTTGTCAATTCGACCCGAGATCCAGGCCGCAACATAGGCCACTCTTCTTTCATCATACTGGATTTCACCCACCGTGTTTATTTCCCGGAAGAGATGCTGGAACTGGACTTCTTCGGTTTTCACCCTGGCCAGAGCCTGGGCTCTCGGAGTCAGTTTGATCTCTGCTTCCATTCCCTCGTGTTCTGCATGCTCATCAGCTTCCATTTCAGCCATTTCACCTTCTTTGTATACCGGAACTAAACCCATGTTGCAGATGGGGCAATTTGCGTTTCCCTTCTCATAATCCTCCACACTCACTCTGACTGTGGGATGCATCCCGCAGGTATAGTAGAGAATCTCTCTTTCTGCAACTTTCTGTTTCTCAGCCAGTGGCTTTTCTTCGACCTGATCTTCTCCTAGTTTGCAGGAAACCAAGATTAAGCTTGCAATTAAAAAAATGAATCCTAATCCTAGGATTAAATACTTTTTCGACTTATTCATCTTGAATTCCTCCTTTTTGTTCTTCGTTTTCATTGGTTTTGAGTAGGTTCCTCTTGTTGAAATAAGCTAGACTAAAGGAATCAGTATTTGTATGTGTCTTTATTTTGTCAGGGAGGCTGCTTATCGCAGAATATTCCCTGATTAGCTCTTTACCTACCACTCTTTCCAGTTGAGCAAAGCTTTTTCCCCAATCAGATATAGCCTTGAAATATCCAATTTTTATTTGAAGAACCATCCTTTCCGAGTCCAATAAATTAAGAAAATCAACTTTACCCGCTAAATACCCCACTTCAGATGCTTTTAAAGATTGTTCTGCCTGAGGCAAGAGAGAATATTGGTACAGTTCCACCTGTTCTTGGGCTGTTTTTACCTCAAAAAACATCTCATTTAAACGAGAGAGGGTTTCATTTTCAAGATTCCGGTAATTTTCCTGACTGGCTTTTAGTCTAATGGCTTTCTCTGCTTCTGCAGCTTTGAGCTTACTGCGCCAGAGAGGAATGTTTATGCCGACAGAGCCCATCCAGGAATTACGACCATCTTCAGGATGGTCCGTGGTTCCTCCTCCTACATCGATATAGTCAAACATGAGTTTAAAATCAGGAAAATAGTCCTTCTTGGCCAATTTCAAGCTCTTTTCATTTTTCTCGATGAGATTCCTGGCTTTTCTCAGCTCTGGCCGTTCTTCTTTTGCCCACTCATAGAGGTCTTCTAAACCGGCCTCAAGTTCCTGGATGGCGAATTCTTCAGCCTCTCCAAGATGCGAATCAACAGGGCGGTTCAAAAGGCTGTTCAATCTGCCAACAACTCCCGTTCTTCCCTGTTTGAGCAGGAGAATCTTATCGGTTATTCTCGAGATCTCAAGCTGGGCTTTCAGGACATCCTGCTGAATGGCCTTGCCAGTCTCATATTTTTTCTCGGCAATTTTAGCCAACCTTTTGAGTACTCTCCTTTCCTCTAGGCTTATTTTCAATGCTTTATCAAGCCAGTAGAGAGAATAATAGCCAATTTTCACCTTAAGGGTGATGTCTGCTCTAACAGCCTTGTACTGCTCTTCGAAGATAGAAGCTGCGCTTTCAGCAATTTTCCCTTTTAGCGATAACTTTCCAAAAAACGGAACTTTCTGGGAGAGCGAGAATTTATTTCTCTGGGGCCCAACCCTGGTCTCAATACTTTGACCAAAATAGGAATAACTCAGCATCGGGTCAGGAAAGGATTTTGCTTGAGGAATAACCTCTAGAGCTGCCTTCCAATCATTCCTGGCTGCCTCAAGCTGCGGGTTTTGTTCGAGTGCTTCCTTGATTAGCTCAGAGAGGGATACCTTCTCTTTCATCGCTTCCTGAGAAAATGAGGTTACAGTGCCTCCCCAACCAATCAGTAAAATTAAAATCAAAGAAGAATTGACGACTTTTTTCATTTTTTTTCCTTTCCAGTTACTTTTATCCTATAATAACGGTCGAAACTATATACATTTAAAATGATTTTTTTCCAAATTTTTAACTTCTTTAAATCCAGCTCGCTACGATTTCTTTGCCTTACTGCCGACTTTTATGTCAAGGTTAGCCTCTAATTCTCCATTATCCAAGATATTGGTCTACCTGACAATAAGCTTACCTCTCATCATTCCCATCCCGCAAGTAAACACATACTCTCCTTCTTTTTCCGGAGTAAACTCTACAGGAGTCGTTTTAAAAGCAGGAAGGGGTTTTCTTATATGAAAATCGCCGAAAACAATCGTGTCCGAACAATCGGCCGTCTCGTCCCGGTAAAAATCCAGGCGAACTGGTATTCCTTTTTTGACCACGATGACATCAGGGTCATATCCCCCTTTTACGATGACTTTCACTTCCTGAATTTTGCTCCCTTTGACTTCAGCTGAGGCGGGCTTCCGTCTTGAAAAGAAGAAATACCAATTAACCAAGATGATGAGAAAAACGCCTACACTTGTCACTATCATTTTTGCTGGCATCTCAATCCTCCTCTAACTTCAAAGCTTAATTCTTCTCAACCTTAAAGAATTGGAAACAACAGATACAGAACTGAAGGCCATGGCTACAGAGGCAAAAATCGGGTTCAAGAGTATCCCAAAAAATGGGTAAAGCACTCCAGCCGCAATAGGGATTCCAGCTGTGTTGTAGAAAAATGCCCAGAAGAGATTCTGCTTTATGACTCGAATTGTTCGCTTGCTCAGTTCTATAGCGGAAACAACCCCCCGCAGATCTCCTTGGATTAAGGTGATATCCGAAGCCTCCATAGCCACATCAGTCCCCGAACCTATGGCTATTCCTACATCTGCCTGAGCTAAGGCAGGGGCATCATTTATGCCATCTCCCACCATGGCGACTCTTCTTCCTCCAGATTGAAGTCTTTTTATCTCGTGAACCTTATCCTCTGGAAGAACTTCAGGGAGCACCCTCTCGATCCCTGCTTTTCGGGCGATAGCTTCGGCTGTCTTTCTGTTATCTCCGGTAAGCATGACAACTTCTAATCCCAGTCTTTTCAGTCTCTCTACAGCCTGAATAGAATTCTCCTTTAAAGTATCGGCAACTGCAATCAATCCAGCAGCTCTCCCTTCTAGCGCCACATAAATCGGGGTCTTTCTATCTCTAGCTAGCTCTTCTGCTTTTGCTCTCAAATCCTTCACTTCTATGCTCTGCTTCAGCATTAGCTTCTCATTGCCAAGAAGAACATCTTTACCCACAACCGTTGCTTCAATCCCTTGGCCCTCAATGGCTTTAAAATCTTTAGGATCTTCTAGGCCGATCTTCCTTTCTGTTGCTCCTTTTATGATCGCTTCACCCAAGGGATGCTCAGAAACTTTCTCAGCACTGGCTGCATATTTAAGAATTTCTTCCTCAGAATAAGAATCGCCCTTAATGATTTCTGTAATTTCTGGCTCTCCTTTGGTAAGAGTTCCTGTCTTGTCGAATACAATCGTATCGAGCTTGTGAGCAGTTTCCAAACTCTCCCCTCCTTTGATCAAGATTCCATTCTCAGCTCCTTTACCTGTCCCCACCATGACTGCTGTGGGCGTAGCCAGACCCAAGGCACAAGGACAGGCAATAATCATAACAGCCACAAAAGTGAGGAGGGCAAAGGTCAAGGCTGGAGAGGGTCCAAAGTTGAACCAAATAACAAAGGTCGCAATAGCTATAGAGATAACTACGGGAACAAAGTAGCCAGCAATAACATCCGCTAGTCTCTGGATAGGAGCTTTAGAGCCCTGAGCATCCTGAACGAGCTTTATAATCTGAGCCAGGGCTGTATCCTTTCCCACCTTTGTGGCCTGGAATTTGAAACTCCCTGTCTTATTGATGGTGGCGCCGATGACTTCATCGCCTGGCTGTTTTTTTACCGGAATGCTCTCTCCAGTGATCATCGATTCATCCACTGCTGATTTCCCTCCCTTGACTACCCCGTCCACCGGAATCTTCTCTCCAGGTCTGACAATAACTATATCTCCAACTATAACTTCCTCAACAGGGATATCTTTCTCTTTTCCATCTCTTATGATACGAGCAGTTTTAGGCTGCAAGCCGATGAGTTTTTTTATCGCCTCGGATGTCTGTCCTTTGGCCCTAGCTTCCAGAAGCCTTCCCAGAATGATCAGCACAATAATCAGGGCGGAGGTGTCAAAATAGACTTCAGGCTTTATCCCTCCTGATTCAAAAAAGGAAGGAAACAGAGTTGCCACCATACTGTAGAGATAGGCAGCCGAAGTCCCCACTGCAATCAGTGTATTCATATCAGCGTTTCTATGCTTGAAGGCACCCCATGCTCCTTTATAAAATTGCCAACCGATCCAGAACTGGACAGGTGTTGCCAGAGCCCAAAGCACAAAAAAATTGTTTAAGAATGAAGGAATCCAGGGAAACCAGCGGGGAGAACTCCCCAAGAATATGATAAGCCCCAGAATTGCCCCGGCTATGAATTTAGTTTTTAGTTTCTTGTATTCTTCCTCCCGGATAATTCTATCCAGATCCTCCACTTCCTCTGATGACTTCACTTCAAGGACTTTATATCCTGTTGACTCGATAGCTCTTTTAATTTCCTCAAATCTTGTCTCAGAAGGAAGATACTCAACCTTAACTCTTCCTGTAGCCAAATTCACCACAGCTTTTAGCACACCTTTTGTCTGGTGAAGAGTCTTCTCGATCTTCTGGACACAGGATGCACAGACCAGGCCTTCGATCGGGAGCTCAAGGGAGGCAGTGCCCACTTCATACCCACTTTTTCTTACCGTAGAGATAAAATCTTCTGGTTTCACCAGCTGTGGCTCATAGAGAACAGTGGCTTTAGAGGTGGCAAAATTCACATTCGCCTTATCTACTCCTCTTAAACTAGAAAGTCCTCTTTGAATCGTCGTGGCACAACTGGCACAACTCATTCCCACGATAGGGATATCCACCCGTTCTGCTTTTAAGGATTCACTCTTTTCAGGCTCAGGCTTTCTATCTTTTTGATGATTTTCAAGTTTTTCATTGAGCTTAAGGTACTTTTCGGGATTTTCATCAAATTTTTCTTTACAGCTTGGGGCGCAAAAGAAGTATTCTTTGCCTTTATACTGGGAAGAGGCAACTGCTTCTTCTTTCTCTATTTCCATCCCGCAAACCGGATCTCTAACCATCATCTGCCTCCTTTCAATTATTCTTGAGAATCGCTAAACATCCGACACCACTTTCTTCAATTTTTCTTGTACTTGTTTAGCGATCTCTAATAAATCCTGATTATCGATGGCTCTCATGGAAGCCACAGGATCAACAGCAGCAACTTCCACCTCACCTTCGGAAATCTCTTGAACAATGACATTACAGGGAAGCATGGTCCCTATCTTGTTTTCTGCCTTTAAGGCTTTGTAAGCAAAAGGAGGATTGCAGGCTCCGAGGATCTTGTACTTCTGGAAATCCACCTCTAGCTTCTTTTTCAGTGTCTCCTTAACATCTATTTCTGTAAGTACACCAAATCCCTCCTTTTTTAGAGAATCGATGACTCTCTCGAGGGCATTTTCATAAGAATCATGTATAGTCTTGCTGAAATAATAACTCATAGTCGTTCCTTATTTTCTGAAATTACTCAAGACGCCAATAACTTCATTAATCTTAGCCTCTCTATCCTCTCTACTTCCTTTTGTAAAAGATTCTCGGATACAGCCTCTCAAATGTCTATTGAGAATATTCTCTTCTACTCGTTTGATCGCTCCGACAATTGAAGAAAGCTGGGTAAGAATGTCAATACAATATCTTTTTTCTTCAATCATTTTCTGAATGCCTCTGATCTGCCCCTCAATTCTTTTCAAAGGCACGATTTCTTCTAAATGAGTGGTTATTTGTTCTTTCATTCAAACCTCCATTTTTTGTATTATACTATACCCCCCTATGCTATGTCAAGTTTTTAAAAAAATAAAAAATACATTCAGCTTGAGAACGAATCCTAAGAAACTGAAAAACGGAAAATGAAAAATCCTGAGTCGAGAATTGATTTTTTCTTCTCGCAATTGACCTCTTTCTTCCCATATGATATATATCTCGAACAGAATCAATCGAGAAAAATCAGATAAAAAATGTGGAAAATCAGCGCTAACCTAAAAGGAAAATTCCCCTCGAGAAAAATATTCCAGATTTCCGTATCATGTTTTCGAGGGAGGTGAATTACAGATGAAAGAAAGGGTAAAGCAGATGCTAGAGGAAACTAAGCGTGGATTGAAGCCACCGACAGACGAAGAGATGGATGAAGTTACAGCCAAATGGTTATTTGGTAAACACGCGGGAAAAATGCTCCGGTATGCTCCCTGGAGTTTTATACTTTTGAAAATCTTATGGAAGAAAGGAGAAGGTCCTTGGGAAAACTAAGTGAAGCTATAGTGGCTCTCGATAAGGAAGGAGTGTTGGGGGCGGTAGAAGAAGGGATTAGTGCGAACATAGATCCTATCCAGTTGATCGAGGAAGCTCGAGAAGGGTTGGAGCGTGTCGGGGAGGAATTTGAAAAAGGAAACTACTTTCTCATGGAGTTGATGAGGGCTGCCCAGATTTTCAAAGAAGCTGCGGCGTTGATAAATCCCAAAATCCAGGAATGTTACGAAGATGTGACGATGAAGGGTAAAGTCCTGATTGGAACGGTTTCCGGTGACGTTCATGACCTTGGAAAGGGGATCGTCGCGACTTTGTTGAAATGTAGGGGTTTTGAAGTCATCGATCTTGGGGTCGACATTCCAGAACAGGTATTTGTTGAGAAAATCAAGGAACACAATCCCCAGGTTGTGGGAATGTCTGGGCTGCTTACAACTTCCATTCCTGTCATGGGCAAGACAGTAAAAGCAATAGAAAAAGCAGGTCTTAGAGGACAAGTCAAGGTCATAGCTGGGGGAGGAGTCGTCGGAGAAGTGCAGACGAGCGATGTCGGAGTGGACTGCACAACTTCAAACGCTAATGAAGGTATAAGAATTATCGAAGATTGGATTAAGAAAGAGTAAATAGGGATTCTGAGAGTATGAAAGAAAGCATGTCGAGATATGAGAGACTCGAGGCGACCTGGAATCTAGAAGAAGCTGACAGAGTACCAGTCTCTCCACTAAACTGTTATATCCTGGCCTACCAAGGGGGAATATCTATACGTGAGATGTTCCATGAACCCGAAAAGTTTATTCAAGCCGTTGTACGGGCTAGAGAGAAGATAGGAGAGGGTGACCAAGAAGATCCGAATATAACGACCCTCGATCACTTGTCCTTGCGTCCGAAGTCTGGTTGGGATCAGGTAACCCTTGACTGGAGAATATGGGATCAATTTCCTCCAGAAGGCAATATTCCCAGCTTCTTCGAGAAATGCATAATCGAGGACTACGATGACGTTATGGAGAGAGGTTTTTCAACCCTACTTTTCAATAAAAAGATATGCAAAGACGTTTTTGACCGAAGCCTAGAAGATTTCCTCTATTATGAGTTTGAATACCCTGAGATCTATGCGAAGGCCTGGCGAAAATTTGTCGAAGAATACGAGGTGCCTCTGATCATGGGGGGAAGAGCGACTATTCCTTTTGAGCTTGTCCTTTATTACCGAGGTTTCAATCAATTTGTTCAAGATATATTCGAGCAGCCAGATAAGGTAAAGGATATGTGTGAGTTTGTTCTTGAGTATGAGATTATGAATGCTTTAAAACAGGCCATGATCATGGGCGCTGGAGAAGTACCCGGAGCTGAAAAAATCTTTTTCCAGGCAGGCGTGGTTGGCCCTCCCTATGTTTCCCCTGAAGTATTCGAAGAATTTGTATGGCCGACACTCAAAAAGGGCGTGGACATGATTGTCAAGAGAGGATTCAAAGCCCACGTCCATATTGATGGAGACATGACCTCAGTTTTGCATGTTTTTAAGGAAATAACGAAGGGACTGCCCAAAGGAAAAGTCTTGCTTGATTTTGAAAAGACAGACATGAAAAAAGCAAAAGAGGTCTTAGGCGATAAAGTTTGTATCTGGGGCAATGTTCCAGCTTCGCTGCTTTGTTACGGGACACCCACAGAGGTTGAAGAATACTGCCAAAAGCTGATAAGCGATTGCGCCGAGGGTGGGGGTTTCATCCTGGCCACAGAATGTGAAACTCCCTGGAATGCGAAGCCAGAAAATG
>Ga0209636_10007061_pt1 | contig 11455 bp, 11 predicted proteins | sample DeeMarSWOR152_54_FD_187464 | JGI IMG/M metagenome (GOLD analysis project Ga0209636, IMG submission 187464) | Marine sediment microbial communities from White Oak River estuary, North Carolina - WOR-1-52-54 (SPAdes) (version 2) | ecosystem: Environmental > Aquatic > Marine > Intertidal zone >... | reverse complement strand
CGCCGCGGCGTCGAATTCTACAGGAACATCATCAAAGCGCCGCTGTTTCCAACAGACTGTCTTACTGCGGAAGTAGCTAAGGTCACCGAGAACGCATACCGTGACGTTAACGTCGCGTTCGCGAACGAGGTTGCCTTGATATGCGAGAGCCTCGGCGTCAATGTCCACGATGTTAGGCGCTTCGTGAACTCTCTACCCAATGATCCATCCAACCCTGCAAAGAACCCATACAGGATGATGCACATCCCAGGCGCGGGCACAGGTGGCCACTGCCTCCCAAAAGACCCATGGCTATTAAAACACGGTCTTGACGCTTACGGAGACTTCAAATTTACGCCTAAGATCCTCGTCGAGAGCAGAAAAGTGAACGATTTCATGCCGCAACACATGAAAGATCTCGTAGAAGCAGCATTGCATGAGAAAGGCGTGAAGCTACGAGACGCAAAGGTGTGCATATTAGGTTTAGCATTCCTTGGGGACTCCGATGATACGAGAAATACGCCGGCGTTGCCCCTTTACAATCTTCTTAAGGGTGTCTGCAAGGAAGTGGTAGTACATGATCCGTTCGTTAAAGAGTTCGAAGGGGTAGTTCTCACGGACGACTTGGAAGATGCCCTAAGAAACAAGGACTGCATGGTCATCGTGACCCGTCATAAGGAATACGTAGATATCCGTTTGGACTGGCTTAAAAGCCTCCTTGCCACGCCCATAGTAGTTGACGGTAGAAACGTTTTCAGTCCCAAGGACTGTGAGGAAGCTGGCTTCTCTTACCGCGGTGTGGGCCTAGGCAGCAAAAGAAGACGTAGACATAAGTAAAATTAATGCAGCGCGCGCAGTTTCCTGTCTCTAGGTTGTCGAGGGATGTTATACTGACCTTGGGAATTCCTCACCTAATTTGATTAGAACCCCACTTTCAATGCGGCCCACTCCGCCAGTTACCAAGATATTCATTCGTGGTCACCGGTTTTCTTGCGAATTAATGCATGCGCGTGCGCGTGCGTTTCCGCTTTTGACGCCTACTTCAGCTGGTTCTAACATGCAAATTACATCTGCCCGTCTCTCATATCGCTGAAGAAGACATTAAATATATGTTAGATGTTTTAAGGGATATGGCTCAGCCGAGGGATCTTGCGTTGAAGGTGATTGTTACGGGAGCGAACGGTTTTATTGGAAGGCACACCACCCGGGACCTTTTAAGGAAGGGCTACAACGTCGAAGCTGTTGACATTAAGACAGAAGGGTTGAAGGAATTTTCTAACAACAAACGTTGTGCAGTCCACAATATGAATATTCTGGATGAAGGGTTCAAGGACTTGATTAAGATGGGGGATAAAGTTTTACATTTGGCTGCGGTTGCAAGATTCGGCACAGCTAGGGCTAATCCGCAGCTAGCTGTTCGAGTGAACGTCGAGGGCACGCTGAACATCATTCAAGCGTGTATAGAAAAGAAGGCGGACCGTTTGGTGTATAGTTCGACCGGTTCGGTTTATAGCTTGAATGCTCCGGTGCCGATAAGGGAAGACGCCCCCAGAGAGCCCAGCAGCATATATGGTTTGACTAAGAGGATGGCTGAAGACTGGATGATGTTCTATGGAAATCAATTGCCTTACGTTATTCTTCGGTATGGATACATTTATGGAAAGGACAAAGACTGGGGGGCCGTAGGTGCCTTCATAAAGAGGGTGTCTAACAATGAACGGCCAATCGTTTTCGGAGGCAACCAAACCAACGACTTCGTTTACGTGAAAGACGTTGTGGAGGCGAATCGACTAGCTCTGGAAACAGAGTATACGAATCAAGCCTATAATATTGGAACTAGCAGGGCGACGAGCATAAGAGACGTGTGTGAATATTGCATAAAAGCGATGGAAAGCGATTTGAAAATGAAGATAGAACGTGCCAGAGTGTTTGACTACCCAATTTTCGTATATGACATTTCGAAGGCTCGAACTCTGTTGGGTTTCGAACCAGAATGGAACGTTCTCAACGGCATAACAGACATGATAAAAAACCTATGAAGGCGTAATATCGATGAGAACAAAATATAAAGAATTATGAAGAATTGACAAGACTACTGATTTCGTCTAATAATTTCAGCTATTCTTTCAATTTCTTCTTGCCTCAGCTCGATAAAGGAAGGGAGGTTGATTCCCTTTTTGGATAGTTTCTCAGCTACCGGATGGCTTTCCCTTGTTCTATATGGTGGCATTGTATGAATTGGGGTGAAAAAAGGCCTTGTTTCGATGTGTCTCTGTTTATATTTTTCAATTAATTCGTCTCTTGTTAAACCGTAGTTATCCTCCATAAGGATGCAATACATCCAGTAAACATTCTTAGCCCAAGGTTCTTCGGGAGGAAGTGTTATTCCCTTTACATCCTTCAGTAGTTCACTATAGAATTTAGCAATTTCCCTTTTCTTTTCAATAAACTTTTCTAGTTTTTTTAGTTGGGCTACTCCTATCGCTGCTTGTACGTTGGTCATTCTATAGTTGAAACCGACTACATTGTACCAGTATTTTTTAATTGGGTCCTCTCCGTGATCCCTTAAGATTCTCATCTTGTGGGCTAGTTTTTCGTTGTTGGTCACACACATTCCTCCTTCTCCAGTTGTGACTATTTTGTTGCCATAGAAGCTGAAACAAGCGATGTCTCCTAAGGATCCAGCCTTCTTCTTTTTGTATTCTGATCCGTGGGCTTCCGCTGCATCTTCAATGACGGACAGTCCATGAGCTTCGGCAATATCCATGATCTTTTCCATTTCCGCTGGATGGCCGTACAAGTGAACTGGGATTATGGCTTTGGTTCTTGGTGTGATGTATTTTTCAACCTCTTTTGGATCTATACACCAGTAGTTTGGATGGGAGTCAACAAAAACTGGTTTTGCCCCAGTATATGTAACAGAGTTAGCAGTTGCGATGAAAGTTAGAGTCGGTATGATTATTTCGTCTCCAAGCTTAATGTCTAGTGCCTCTAAAGCTAGGTGTAATGCCACCGTTCCGTTACAGGTTGCTATTCCATACTTGACACCTATGTAATCGGAGAAGTTCTTTTCAAATTCTTGGATAAATCTCCCTTTTGAACTAATCCATCCCTCTTTCACGGCTTCGATAACAATTCTCAGTTCTTCCTCCCCGAGAGAGGGTTTCGCTACGGGTATCATGTCTTTTACATTCCCAAGGTCCTTGTGATTATTCTTCTTTCATGTGGATAGTTTGGAGCATCCCATGGAAATCTCTCGCCATTGAGCCATTTCTCCCATCTTTCTCTATCGTTTTTCACCATTATTTCTACCAATTCGTCGAAGCTTGTTCTCGGTTTCCAGTCGATCTCTCTCGCGGCTTTTGAGTAGTCCCCACGGAGGGCTTCGACATCTAGTGGTCGGAGAAATCTTTTGTCGACTCTAACGTAGTCTTTCGGATTTAGCCCTACTATTTCAAAAGCTTTCTGCGCAAATTCTTTGACCGAATGCGCTTCGTTTGTGGCTATGACGTAATCGTCTGATTTTTCTTGTTGCAGCATCAGCCACATGGACTCGACGTATTCAGGAGCATAACCCCAATCCCTTTTGGCTTCTAGGTTGCCTAGTCTCAACTCTTTTTCCAAGCCTAGGCTTATTTTTGCGACGGCGTTAGAGATCTTTCTTGTCACGAATTCTAATCCTCTTAAGGGTGATTCGTGGTTGAACAATATGCCGTTGCAAGCAAAAATACCATACCCCTCTCTGTAAATCCTTGTGATCCAATGTGCATACACTTTGGCTACTGCGTAGGGACTCATTGGATGGAAGGGAGAATTCTCGGTGAGTGGAAGGAATTCGGCTTTTCCAAATTGCTCGCTTGTTGACGCCTGATAGAATTTGGCATCAGGTTTTATTTGCCGTATCGTCTCTAGAAACCTCGTGGCCCCTAGACCGGTAACTTCCTCAGTGAATATAGGTTGCTCGAAAGAGGCTCCGACAAAGCTTTGTGCGGCAAGGTTGTATATCTCATCTGGTTCACTGATCTTTATTGATTCAAATATGGAACTCATGTCTGCAAGATCCATCGGGATCAAATTGATTTTTTCAAATATCTCTAGATGTAAGAGTCTCCAGAAATTGGGGCTTGATGACCTTCGGAAAGTGCCATAAACTTTATAGTTTTTATCAAGTAGAAACTTCGCCAAGTATGCACCATCTTGGCCAGTAACACCTGTTATGAGGGCCTTTTTCATCTTGCACACCAATTTCATCAGTCGACTTTCACGTTAAAAAGTCAATTGGTGTCAGCTTTCAAAACAGATTAAATTAGTTCAAAAACTCCACTCTCGGAATGCAATGTATCTATATTACGACGTGCACCGAAATTAAGATTACTGCAGGGAATCATTACATTCTGACTCAGGTTTACGATGAACAGCCAACTCTTAGAAAAGCTGAAGAGTGATAGAGAATTTCGAAAGAGTATTAGATAGGAAGACACATAAAAAAGATGATACTAATTGTTAATTGAGGGAAAAATTGGTGAAACTTCGTGTGGTTCTGAGGTTCCCTATTGAAACCCTAAACTCGTTTTTCTTGATGTTTGCAACTTATTTACCTGGCCTAGCTGGTAACATTCTGAGACGGCTATACTACAAAAAGAAGTTGAAGTATATGGGTGATAGTTGTATGATCTACGAAGGAGCTGTTATAACACATCCTCAGAACGTCTCAGTCGGAGACTTCACTTTAATCGACAGAAAGGTCATAATTTCAGGGGATTTTGGCGTCGAAATAGGAAGAAGAGTTCATATAGCACAGAACTGTTTCATACAGGGAGGAGGCTTTGTAAAAATTGGTGACTACGTTGGTATTTCGGCAAACTCGATGGTTTTTTCGGCTACAGATACTATCTATGGTGGTAAAAGGGTTGGCCCAATGATTCCTGCCGAATATAGGAACCCAGTGTTCAAGAAACCAGTTATTATTGGGAAAGATGTTTTTATAGGGGCTGGATGCGTGGTCCTTCCCGGAGTTAAGATAGGAGAAGGCACGATGGTGGGTGCTGGCTCAGTAGTCATTGAAGATATACCCCCTTGGAAAGTGGCAGTAGGATCCCCCGCCAAGCCAATCAAGGACAGACCAAAAATTAACTTGCCAGATTTCTAATCGAGTTTGGCCTACGAAAAACATATGTACATTATGCGCGCGCGGTAAAAAGAGACATTGCTAAAGTATGTTGATTAGTAAAAAAATGTAAGAATCGTGTAAGAATCCACAAATTTGTTTTTATGCATGCACGTCATTTTGTACATAAAAAAGCCTCGCGTGCGCATTTGCATAGGCGCGCAAGCAATATTTTGAGCTAAAAAAATTAAAAATGAATTGAAATAAGGTCTTTACAAGGAGTGAGGTAGATGATAATAAATTCGTCTCTTGTCCAATCTCCAGTTCGTGATGTGTATATCAAAGGCAGTTCGCTACTTCCTTTGAGACTCCTTAGGAAAATGAGAAAAAGTTCTCACATTAATGGCCGAATAGTGGAAAGTCCTTTGGTTTATAGATTGTTGGATTCAGATGCTAAGAAAATATTGGATCTTGGATGTTATGGAAGTGCTATTGCCTTATCTCTTGCATCGTTGGGATTTGAGGTCACAGCCATAGATTTAAGAGAGTACCCATTTAAGCATCCAAACCTTAAATCAATTCGTGGAGATTTCTTTTACAATAATTTCTCAAACAATTGTTTTGATGCTGTAACCTGTATCTCTATGTTAGAACATATTAACAGTTCAAAAAAAAGATTTATGCAAGAGATTTTGCGTGTGCTCAAAAAAGGTGGTCAGTGTTTACTATCTTTCCCAACAAAAGTTCCATCCAGTGATTTCATTCCAAAGGAAAAAATACCAGAATTGTTGCAAGGGTTCAAGGTAAGAAGAAAAATTGTGTTCCATAAAAACCAAAACGTCTGGATATGTGTAGAAAGTCATGCGGACAGTGAAAGTGCTGTCGTTTTCTACGATCTCAAGAAAAAATAGCACACATATTTCTGTAGAAGTCATGCTACGCATTCAAAAGCTCGTTAATCAAATTCGATAATCTTTTCTCTCTTCTTTCAATTGAAAACATCTTTCTTATACGTTCCCTTCCCTTTTTTCCGAATATTGAGGAAGCATTTAGAGCCGATTTGATAGCTTCCGCGGTAGCTTTGGAATCACCGTAAGGAACATAGAACCCGCAGTTACCAACTGTTTCACTTAGAGCAACGGCCTTTGATGAAACGACTGGAATACACTCACACGCCATCGCCTCTCCAAGCGCCCCTCCGGCTCCCTCTCCCTCTTGATACGAAAGTTGACAATAGACTTTTGCTCTTTGGTACCATCCAATCAATTCTTTTTCAAAAACGTATCCAGTGAACTCTACATTTGGAGGAGATATCTTTCGAAGGTAATCGATTGAATAATCCCTATGTGGACCAATTAGAACGAACTTGATTTCAGGTAGAAGCCTCGCACTTTCAACAAATGTTTCAAGCCCTTTTCTTGCTATGTTACCCACCTTTACTATGCAGACCGTGAGCACCATGTTTTCTTTTTTTCTTCCGCCGGGTTTGAACTTTTCTACATCGCAAGCGAGAGGTATCATATCTATGTAGACTTTTCTGGATATATTTAGAACCTCTTTCATTGCAAACTTAGAAAAGGGCAGTATCTTGTCAGCGTTCTCCAGCACAAATTTTGTTCTCAGAGCGTAAATTGGATTTAACAGTGCTCCATAGCTTATCTCCGGAACCTTTGCAACTCCAAATCCACCAACAACGATCACAGATTTTTTCCTCAAGATTTTTGAAAACAAAACTATGAAAAAGGCGTTTGTCTCGACAAACCATGAGAAAACTACGTCTGCCCATAACACTCCCCTAATCATCCTGAAAAGGATGAGAGGATTTCTCCTATAGGTTCTCAAGCGCAACCGTCTTACGTTGAAATGCCTTTCAAGTAAATTCAAATCTCTACTTACAAACGAAGAGAGAACACTGTAAACGAAGAGTATTCTTATTTCCACTTTGCTTTTAGACATGGCACTCCCATAAGCGTGTGAAATTAGATTTTTTCCATCAACCTTTTTATTGAATTAATCAAAGGTCCTTCCTCGAATCTTAACGCAACAATAGGAATGTCTACCACCTTTTCCAGTGTAGTCGCTGCTATGGGACCGCAAATTAAACCTTTCACACCCTCCTTCTCAGCCTTCACACCCTGAATAATCTCCTCTTCTATAGTTGTAGCGGGATACTCATTGATCTTCATTTCCTTTCCTTCGATCTCGAAGCTTCCACCTATCGTGTCCAAAGCTCCCCGAGTAGTTATTATTCCAATAACGTTTTCATGCCCATAACCCTCAAGCTTCTTCACAGTCTCGATGATCTGCCTCAAAGTAGACACTCTGAAATCTTTTCTTTCCTCAGAAACTATTTTGTACAAGGTGCTACTCGGAACGCCGCACTCTTCTGAAAACTCTTTGATGGTTTTGCCCAACCTTGATGTTGTTTCCTTCAATTTCTCCCCAAAGTTCCCATCTAAGGAACTCTTGAGTAATTCCAGCCACATGTTATCTTCTTAAGGCTAATCAGGTATTTAAAGTTTCCTCTTGTGGATAAAGATATTCCATATGAGGAAAAACACTTATATACGTAAACTTCTCACAAGAATAGTTGGGATGCAAAAATGGATAAGAGACTCATGGCAATATTGGCGATCGTAGTAGTTGCAGTCGCAGCCATCGCAAGCTGGTGGGTCGTAAGAGAACTAACCCCAAAGGCAGACATAAGATACGGCGGACAATACTATCCCGGAGAGTTTCTACTGGCTGGACACCCAGAGTTTTGGACGGAATATGATATAACCGTTAAACACACGTTGTTCAGCTCGGGAGCAGAAAACAACGAGGCCCTAATAGCTGGGAAAATCGATGTCAACTGCGGAGCAGACAGCAAAACTATAGAAATATTCAACGCCATACCCAACGACGCCTTAATCATAGGAACCGTGCAGAGAGGAAACCGGTACACAACAATTGTCAAAGTCGATTCGCCATACCAAACTTGGGACGATCTCATCGGCGAGAAAGTAGCCACGAGATTCGGAACCGGAGCCGAGGGTGTTCTGAGAAAGTACTACGCGCAAGCCGGATACGAGTGGGAAGATTTTGACTATGTAAACCTGAACGTCGAAGATATGGTCGCCGCGTTAGACGCCGGACAGATCGAAGCCTTCACAGCGTGGGAACCAACCCCAGCAATAGCAGAGGCACAAGGAATCGGAAGAGTTCTAAGAACCTACGGAGATGTCGCTTTGGTACCGGCATCCATCCACACAACAAAGCAATTCGCCGAAGATAACAGAGATCTCGTAGTGAGATTTCTCGCTGCCCAGCTGGACAAGGCAGAAATGATCAAAGATGATCCTGAAGGAGCCGCCCAGATAGCAGCCGACGCTGCAGCTGAGAAGGGAATAGAGGTTTCTGCAGAGGCTTTCGAAACGGTTTTTGGACGCATCGACTTCCAAATAGAGTTCAACCAAACTATCATTGATGCCATATATGACACGGCTCAATTCTTGTACGACCAAGGCAAAATAGACACGATTCCAACCTTAGTCTACGACCTCACTTTCCTTGAAGAAGCCAAAGCACTACGAGGAACAACTTAACCCGTTACCATGTCGCGAAGAGAGGCTCTGCACGTGAAAACCAAAGAAACTCTACAATCAACCCTATATTTTCTTGCTCCCATCATCCTTTTTTTGCTAGGGTGGGAATTTGTTTCAAGAATGAAAATAATGAATCCAGCCTTGATTTCCCGTCCATCTGAAGTATTCTCAATTCTATTTGAACTCTTTGGGTCGGAATCCAGGTCTTTCTTAGGCCATTCAATCATATTAGACATCAGCCAGAGCTTGTACCGACTGGTCTATGCCTTCTCCGTAGCGGCGATTTTTGGTGTTGGACTCGGAATGCTGATGGGAAGAAACAAGCATATTTATCGATTTTTTGATCCGTTGATCACCGTAGCTATGCCCATCCCAGGAATAGCTTGGGCTCCAATCTTCATGTTGTGGTTGGGGTTCGGCGATCCCACGATTATTACGGTTGGCGCTTTAGCTGCTTTTTTCCCCATAGTCTATAGCACGGCGTCGGGAGTCAGAAGCGTCGAAGAGAAGTTAGTTTGGTCCGCACGTTCAATGGGAGCAAATGATAAAACCGTCTTTTTCAACGTACTTCTACCCTGGTCAGCTGCGCATATCTTCACAGGCTTTAAACTTGGTTTGGCTAGGGGCTGGAGAACCATCATTGCGGTTGAAATGATCGCTGCCACCCTTCTAGGACTTGGATACATGATTTTTGCCGCGAGGGATTATTTGCGGCCTTCCATAGTCTATGGCGGAATAATGATTCTTGCAGTTATTTTTTTCTTGATAGAAAGAATTGTTAGATTGATTGAAAAACGTACCATCGAGAAGTGGGGAATGGTCGGTTCTTAGGAGGATGAAAGAAATACGAGGTAAAGTTGTTAGACTCTTTTACTTTCTCTTGCCACTTCTATTTATCGCCATACTATGGGAATTAATCGTGTATTTCAGAATTGTGAGCCCAAGTAGGACTCCCTCCCCCCTCCAAATATGTTTGAAACTGTATCAGTTGACGACTCCTAAACCGATTTTGCTAAACAACCTTTTTGAGAGTCTTCTTCGTCTGGTTTTGGGATACATGTTAGGCGCCTTACTAGGCATCCTAGTCGGAATTCTAACAGGGATCAGCAAACCTTTCTATAGAGCCTTCTCTCCAATACTTAGTCTTCTTATCTCAGTTCCAACTCTCGCTTGGGTTCCATTACTCCTAGTAACCCTTGGAACAGGAGACGAAACGATTGTATTTACGATTTTTCTCGGTGGCTTTTTCCCCGTAGTCTACAACACCATGAATGGAATCAGAGGCATCGAAAAGCAGCTAGTATGGGCTTCTCGTATTATGGGCGCAGATAAAACGACCGTTTTCTTCGATGTTTTCCTGCCTGGTGCCCTAGTCTCTATAATCACAGGGTTAAGACTAGCAATAGGTTATTCTTGGAGAGCATTGGTTGGCGCAGAGATGTTGGCAGCTGGAATTTCATGGGGGGTCGGGCACATGATATACGCAGCAAGAGCCTTCTCAGACGTCGAAGCCATGTTCGCTGGTTTGGTTATCATCGCAGTTGGAGGCATCCTCATGGATCGCCTAATCATGGATCCCATTGAAAGAAGAACCGTAGAAAAATGGGGGATGGTTAAAGAGAGGTAATAGACATGAAAAAAGTGAAGGTTAGAGCCATCGATGTTAACAAGACATTTGGCAGTGGAAAAAATAAAGTCACAGCAATTTCTGACTTAAACTTAGAGGTCAAGGAAAATGAATTCACAGTACTCGTAGGACCTTCCGGATGCGGCAAATCAACTTTCTTATACTTGGTAGCTGGCTTCGAAAAACCCACCAGTGGCAAGATCTTACTTGACGGCGAATCTATCACGAAACCCGGTCCAGACAGAGGTTTTGTTTTCCAAGAGTTTGCTTTGTATCCTTGGAGAACAGTTTTGGGCAACGTCATGTTTGGACTGGAAATTGGAGGAACTCCAAAAGCAACGGCGAGGGAAAAAGCCATGCATTACATAAAAATGGTAGGTCTTGAAGGATTTGAAAACGCGTATCCTCACACTCTTTCAGGCGGAATGAAACAACGCGTAGGCATCGCCCGAGCTATCGCCTATGACCCAGAGGTTTTGTTGATGGATGAACCTTTCGGCTCGTTGGACGCCCAGACTAGAAAAGTTATGCAAGGCGAATTGATGAAAATCTGGGAAGAGATGAGAAAAACCGTGATCTTTGTTACTCATTCTGTTATAGAAGCCACCTATCTAGCCGACAGAATAATCGTAATGACGGCAAGACCAGGAAAAGTCAAAGGCATAATAGATGTTGATCTGCCGCGTCCTAGAGACTACACCGGAAAAAAATATCTCGAAATAAGAAAGAAAGCGTTGGATTTGTTAGAGGAGGAAGTAACGAAAAGCTTGAAGATCCATCCCAAAACGAATTAAATGATTTTCAGCTCCAAGAGCTTCGAGAAACAGACGAGCTAAGAAAATAGAAAATTCAAATGCTACTAACATATAATTTCCATGTGTGCGATAAAATGAAGGATCTAAAGGTAGTCTTAACAGCCTGTGGATGCCCTGGAGCCTCGACTTTGATAAAGATGTTGAAAAACAATGGAGAAAGAAAGATAGAAATAATCGGCACAGATATGGACCAAGAAGCTGTTGGAAGGTTTTTGACAGACAAGTTTTACAGAGTGCCCTCCGGAAAGTCGAAGGAATACATACCAAAGATGCTAGAGATCGTGGAAAAAGAAAAGCCAGACGTTCTTTTCCCAGAATCAAGCTTTGAAGTATACCCTTT
>Ga0209636_10007060_pt1 | contig 11455 bp, 12 predicted proteins | sample DeeMarSWOR152_54_FD_187464 | JGI IMG/M metagenome (GOLD analysis project Ga0209636, IMG submission 187464) | Marine sediment microbial communities from White Oak River estuary, North Carolina - WOR-1-52-54 (SPAdes) (version 2) | ecosystem: Environmental > Aquatic > Marine > Intertidal zone >... | reverse complement strand
GCGCTCTAGTAGGTCCGCCATCACCCCCATCGTTATCCCAGCAGTACCTTGTTTATCTAAGACCAATCCTCGTTTAAAGAAGAACCCTCCAAAGCCCACAGATATTTTTTGAATAGAGCCCCGGGCGGGATTTGAACCCGCGATCTTCTGCTAATTGGCCCCCTGAGACCGGGAGATACCAAGCAGACGCTTTGGCCAGTCTAAGCCACCGGGGCGCGACGCCGACCTGGGCCATTCTAACAGTCTCTGCACCATCGATTTTAATCTTCCCCCGTCGGAGGCCTCCTCTAAGGTTGCTGAACGGGGGATGGGGTCTCCTGCCGGCGGTTCGCTCCCGATCATCTTTCAGCCGCTCCGGGCGGCGAGCTCCCGGGCCTTCCTCATGTTGTCGGCGTCGCTACTCCGGCCGTCCACGGGGGTCTCCATGATCATGGGCGCCCCCGCGAGCCTGCTGCGCAGGATGTGCCTGAACCCGTCGTCGCCGATCTCCCCCAGGCCTATGTGCTCGTGGTGGTCGACCCCCGACCCCAGCCCGCCCACCGAGTCGTTCAGGTGGACGAGCCTCAGCCTCTCCAGGCCCACGGCGTCCTCGAAGGACGCCAACGTCTCCTCCAGCCCCCTGGGGGTCCTCAGCTCGTACCCCGCGGCGAAGGCGTGGCACGTGTCTAGGCAGGCGGCGACCCGCTCTCCGTTCCTCGTCCCCTCTAGGATCATCCGGAGCTCCTCGAAGCTCGAGCCCACGTGGCTGCCCGAGCCGGGGCTGTTCTCGAGGAGGATCGTCACGGGCGCGTCGGATCGGCCCAGGGCGGCGTCGACGGCCTCCGCGACGCGGGCGACGCCGCGCTCGACGCCCTCGCCCAGGTGGCTGCCGAGGTGGGTGACGAGGAACGGGATCCCCAGGGCAGTGCATCGTGCCAGCTCCGCCGTGAGGGATTCCACGGATCGCCGGTAGACCTCCTCGTCCGGGGATGCCAGGTTCAGGATGTAGGGCATGTGGGCGAACACCGGGTCGATGCCCCTAATCCGCCTCCTCTCCCTGAAGGCCCCCGCCTCAGCCTCCCCCAGGGGTCTGAAGCCCCAGCTGCGGGGGTTCCTGGTGAAGATCTGGAAGGTGTCGCAGCCCAGCTCCCAGGCCCGATCCACGGCCCTGTCGATGGCCCCGGAGATGGAGACGTGGAATCCCAGCTTGACCATACGGCACCCGCCCTCGTATACTTCCTGGGCTTTTCCTTGCCTATGAGTCTAGCTTGAAGCCCTTAAGCTCCATGTTCGCCGTCGAGGTTCGCCTGAAATCGCCTCGGGATCATGGATCTATGATACAGTTCCAGTTTCCATAATTTTCTTTTAAGGAGTTCGGGCATTCCCTCTCCAAAGGGGCAGGCGGATGCAGGTTAGACAGCTGAAACGCCTGGAGGCCGAGGATGCCAAGGCGAAGGAGAGTCGGATGCAGGAGGAGAACCTCGATCTGCTCCTCGTCTACAGCCGGGCCTCCGGCCGCAACAGGGTGACCGAGGAGGAGGCCGAGCACCTCCGGGCCCTGAGGCTCATCAAGAGATCCCTCAACAACTTCGACCTGTCGAAGAACGAGGTCAGGGTCTATCTGTTCCTGGCCCGATTCGGCGCCCAGAAGGCCCAGAGGATCGCCGAGGCCCTGGGCATCCACAGGACGGAGGCCTACAAGATACTGCGGCGCCTGGAGAGGCAGGGCCTCGTCTCGTGCGTCTTCGAGAGGCCCATGAAGTTTATCGCCGCGCCCTTCGACAAGGGCCTCGAGAGCCTCATAGAGGAGAAGAGGCACCTGATCGACCAGCTGGAGCGGCGGAAGAAGGAGCTCCTGGACATCTGGTTCTCGCTGCCCAAGGCCGACAAGGTGAGGACGCCCAGCGAGACCCTCCAGGTGCTGGAGGGGAGGCGCCAGATAAGCGTGAAGGCGAATGAGCTGGTCAACGGATGCGAGCGGGAGATCCTCATGGCCGTCGCCGACAAGAGCCTGCTCTGGCTCTACAACTCGCCCTTCTTCGACGACCTGGAGAAGACCGCCAAGAAGAGGCGGCTCGACATCCGAGTCCTCACCAACTACTCGCCCACGAGCGCCTACGTTCTGGAGCAGGTGAACCTCGACGAGGGAGACTTCGCCTACCTGGAGGAGGAGGCGCCGGGGTTCATAATGACGGACGGCGGCCAGATGATCCTGCTGATGGAGCGGGGCCAGGGTGGAGGGGGCAAGCCCTTCGCGATGTGGACGAACTACGGGTCCATCGTCAAATCCTTCAGGTTGCTGTTCACGCTCCTCTGGAAGAAGGAGCTCTCCGCCTCCATACTGCAGCTGGCCGGGGCGGAGCCGGTAGCCTGAGAGACACCGGTCCGAAAACCCAGTCCATATACTCAGAGCGACTCAAAATGGGGAGAGATCCGAATCTCGGGTCAGAATCTTCTTCCTCTCCCATCGGCGTTGTGTAGGTTTGCGCTACATACAAATCGACATATCATAAGACGGGAGCGATAGGGTCGGGGATACGGAAAGTGGCAAGTCCAAGAAAAAGCAAGAGAGGGCTTAGCCAGGTAGTGACCACGCTGATACTGCTGGTGGTCTCGGTGCTTCTGGCCGGAATCGTCACATACTACGCCACGAACATCACCATGACTAGGACGCAGCAGGAGGAGGTGCAGATCGTCTACGCCCACTGCTGGGTGAACAGCTCCGACAGCGCCGAGGCGGCCTTCTACCTGAAGAACGTCGGCGGCAGGGACATACTCATCGACAAGATCACCGTCAGGGGCGTCACATCGATCTGGGACAATGTCTACTTCAACGACACGGAGCGGAGCGAGGACCTGGTATGGGTCGCCCATGAGGACCTAGTTACCGGGGGACTGGAACAGGCTGATGACGACATACCCGTGGAGTCCAGCGGCGTGAGGATCATCTACGTCACGAGTCCTGACAACATCGATCTGACCGATATAGGGACCCCGGTGAGCATCACCGTCTTCACCATGAACGGCCAATGGGTCGAAGAGGTCATGGTGGAGTACGCAGGGTCCTAAGCCCTCCGATCTACCCCTTTTTTCTTTCCATTAGAGTGATCCAGATGGGTGGACAGAAGGCCCCTCGCAGTCTATTCGACAGGCTCTCCTCGGCGGGAGGGCTCGCGACCCCAGTGAGCATGCTCGCCATCTTCTTCTCCCTCACCCTCGTCTCCACAATCACGTACTACTACGCCATCAACCGGGTCGACACCAAGAAGGAGGGCCTGAAGATGATCGCGGCTGAGGAGAAGATGCTAGACCTGGAGGAGGCGATATCCGCTGCGGCTTGGTCGCCGGGCTCGGCCCGGATGACCGTCTTCTCCGACTACGGGGGGGAGCTGCACGTCGAGCCCCGGGGGAACCATCTGGAGATCAACGTCGCCATGGGCGAGCAGAGCCAGGTCCTGTTCAACAGCAGCACGGGCCTAGTCCTCTACCAGCTTCCATCCGTGAGCCTGAACCGCGGCGGCAGCTGGCTCCGCGGCGACCGGAGGACGATCGTCAACAGGAGCTCCGCCTACCAGGCGCAGGTGCGCATCGAGCTCGGGGGCGAGGGGCAGGAGCTGAGGATCGGCTACAGGCCGCTGGTCTCCTCGTCGACGGGCGGCCTAGCGGCCGGGCGGAGGGTGAACAACATCCGCATCTACGTCATCAACATGAACGGCTCGGAGGCCCTCTCCTTGGGGGGCGCGCTCAACCTGGGGGCCCTCTGCAGCGGGGTGTCGAGCCGGGTGCACATCCACAACCTGAGCTCCGCCGTCACCGTGAGCATCACGGCGACGCTCGACGGATCGGAGGGGACGGTGGAGGTCCCCATCGCCGTGGGGCCGTCGGGCTCAACGATCAGGATCGAGGTCCTCGTCAGCCGCATCGAGCTGAGGAAGGTGAGCATCTGATGGCCTCGGAGGCGACAACCTACTTCTACACCCTCCTGGCCCTGGGGGTCATCGGGCTGATGATCACCGCCTCCTTCGAGGCCCACGCGATGGATCTGCGGACCGCCTCGGGGAAGAGGGAGCTGAAGGGGCTCCTCGAGGCCATAGCCTCGGAGGGGGCCGAGCTCATCGCGCTGGCGGAGGCCACCGACGCCTCGAGCAGGGTTTGCCTCCGCCTCCCCGGGACCCTGGGGAACATTCGCTGGTGGGCCCGCCTCGCCTCCGACTCGACGGGCGCATGGGTCGAGGGGGGCCTCGGGGACCCCTGGGAGGGGCGGCCGGAGCTGAGGGTGGAGCTGCCCTGGAACGTCTCCGTCTCGGGGACCTACGAGGGCGGGGTGGGAACCCTGTCGCTGAGCTGCTCGCGGCAGGGCTCCGATATCATGCTGATCCTGGGCAAGTGGGAGGCTGGTTGACGGGCATGGTGTTCGGAAGGAAGAAGAAGGAGGCCCGGGATGAGAAGGAGGAGGCGCTTTCGAAGGAGGAGCTGCTGGGCGCCCTCGGCATCTACCGCTGGCGCATCCCCGAGGGCTACCAGGAGGTGGAGAGCTACCCCCTCATGGCGCCCTTCTCCTACGCCATCATAGCGCAGAACGAGGAGAGCTCCGAGTTCCTCTACATCATCGACGAGCTCCCCATGGACATGGAGGAGAGGGAGGCCTTCGCCACGCTCCGGGGGATACTGGAGGAGGAGCTCGAGGCCCCGAGGGTAGATCAGAGCCTGAAGGAGGCCTTCCACGAGCAGGTGCCCCTCATCCTAGAGGGCCACGGCAACGTGGTCAGGGACATCAGCCCCGTCGGGGTGAAGAAGATCATCTACTACCTCGAGCGGGACATCGCGGGCTACGACAAGATCGACCCGCTGATGTTCGACCCGAACATCGAGGACATCAGCTGCACCGGCTTCGGCAAGCCCTTATACCTCTGGCACCGGATGTACGAGAACATCCGGACCAGCATCGCCTTCGACGAGGAGATGCTCAACGACTTCGTGATCAAGATGGTGCATAAGGCGGGGAAGCACGTCAGCCTCGCCTTCCCCATCGTCGACGCGACCCTGCCGGGGAAGCACAGGCTCGCCGTCACCTACGGCAGGGAGGTGACCCCGTCGGGCACCAGCTTCACCATCAGGAAGTTCAGGGTGGACCCCCTCACCATCATCGACCTCATCAAGATGGAGACCATCAGCGAGATTATGGCCTCCTACCTCTGGATGCTGATGGAGAACAAGTACTCGGTGATGATCGTCGGCGCGACGGGGGCGGGGAAGACGACGGCCCTCAACGCCATCGCCTGCCTCACGCATCCGGCCTACAAGATCATCACCGTCGAGGAGGTCGCGGAGATCAACCTCCCCCACGAGAACTGGGTCTCCACCATCGCTAGGCCCGGCTTCGGCATGGAGAGGAGCGGCGAGATCAGCCTCTTCGACCTCATCAGGTCGGCGGTTCGCCACCGCCCGGATCTCGTCCTCGTCGGCGAGATACGGGGCGAGGAGGCCTACGTCCTCTTCCAGAGCCTCGCCACGGGCCACGGCGGCCTCTGCACCATGCACGCCGACAGCGTCGAGATCGCCATGAAGCGGCTGACCCAGCCGCCGATGAACATACCCTCCCCCATCCTGGCCCTCATGAACTGCATCGTTGTTGTGAAGCACGTGAGGTCGCCCATCTTCCTCGAGGGGGAGCGGAGGATATCGAGCAGGAAGTTCGTCCACGCGGCCGAGATCAAGCCCGGGGGCAGCATCCACGACGTCTCCCAGTGGATACCCGCGTCGGACACCTTCAGCGAGGACTTCGAGGGGAGCCACATCCTGGAGAGCCTCTCCCTCGGTCTCGACCTCTCCATGGACTTCCTGCTGCAGGAGCTGGAGCGGCGGAGCCACGTCCTCCTCTGGATGGCGGAGAGGAACATCCGGGACTACCGGAGCGTCAACAACGTCCTCAGCCGCTACTACAACGACCCCGAGTCCGTCTACGAGAAGGTGCTCAAGAGCGTGTAGGAGGGCGGAGCATGCTGAGGGGACTGATAGCGCGGATCGTCGAGAGGCTGAAGGGGAGGTCGGACCCCAAGCTGGAGGAGGAACTCCCCTTCGCGGCGATGATGATCACGCTGATGGCGGCGAGCGGCATCACCCCCTACGAGAGCTTCAAGCGGCTGAGGTCGGTCGATGCCTTGGAGCGGTTCCAGGATGAGGGGGAGGAGATCACCAGGCAGGTGGAGGTCCTCGGCTACGACCCGCTGACGGCGATGGAGAGGCGGGCCGAGGCGTCTAGGTCCCAGTCCTACATGGACTTCCTGGAGGGCTACGTCTCTTCGGTGAAGAGCGGGGGCAGCGTGGTGAACTACCTGACCAGCAAGCTCCGGAACATCTTCGACTCCCGGGCCGCCTACGCCCAGCAGGCAGTGGAGAGGCTGGAGACCCTTGTGGAGGCCTACATGATCATGCTCATCGTCATCTTCTGCATCTACATCCTCTCCTCGGTCACCTCGTCGACATCCATCAGCGCCCTCGGCGGCGGCCTCCCGAACTTCTCCGCCGTGATATACCCCCTCATCCTGTTCGTCATCCCCCTCTTCACCTTCTTCTTCATGTACCTCGCTAGCACTGCCAGGCCCGGCACCCTGAGGGGGATGCGCAAGCCCTACGTGAGGGGGATGATCCCGGTGGCGATGTTCGGCGCATTCGTCGTCGCTACATCTCTTGTCCCCGGGCTCTCCTTCGTGCAGGAGCGAGTCGGCCTCCCCCTCCTGGTGGCGGTGGGGCTGATCGCGGCCTCGATCCCCCCGGCTCTGACCTACCAGCGGATCGCCCGCAGGAACTACTCGGCCGAGAGCGCGATGCCGAGCCTCCTGAGGGACGTGACGGAGGCCCGGCGGACGGGGCTGTCGCCGGAGAAGAGCATCGTCCACGCGTCGGGGAGGAGGGGGTACGGCCTTTTCACGGTGGATCTGAGGCGCATGGTCAACCAGATAGAGTGGGGGATCTCCCTGAGGAAGATCTGCGAGGACCTGAAGGGGTGGATCAAGAGCTGGCCCGTCGTCGTCGGCTTCCACATCCTCGTGGAGACCATCGAGATCGGAGGGGGGGACGCGGATACCCTCGGCCTCCTGGCCGAGTTCAGCGAGAGGACCCAGACCATCGAGAGGAGCCAGCGGGAGATGCTCCGCCCCTACGTCGTCCTCCCCTTCGTCTGGTCCGTTCTCATGGCCTTCACCGTCACCTTCACCGTCTACACCATGTCCATGATCGAGCTCCCGTACGCGGAGGGGGCCGTCATGGTCTCCGCGGGCGCCGCCATCGTCGAGGCGGGCATCGTCTTCCACTGCTGGCTCTCCGGCTTCTTCATCGGGAAGGTGACCGAGGGGAACTTCGCCTCAGGCTTCAAGTACGCGGCCATGCTCGCGGTGGCGGCCTATGTCCCCCTCTACCTCTCCCAGCGGTTCGTGGCGAACATCTTCAGGGGGCTGGTCCTTTAGATGCCGACAGCCTCAATAGACCTCCTCCTCGCCTCCGTCGCCATGATCATCATGGTCATCGGAGCCATCTACGGCGTGAACCTCGCCGTGGAGCCGTACATGGCGGGCCAGAGCGTCCAGCTCGAGAGGTACCATCAGATCGGGAGATGCATGCTCCTCTCCCCGGGAGAGCCCGGCGGCTGGGGGGCCGGAGGCGCGCCGACGGCGTTGGGCTTCGCCGCGCCCGGAGGGGCCTACGAGCTCGACATCGACAAGGTGACCCGCCTCAACCCGTCCAACGCCTACGCCCTGAGCTACTTCCAGCTGTGGTCGGCCCTCGGGATCGGGGATGTGGCTTTCCGCATCAGGGTGGACATGCCCTTCAACCTGACCCTGAGCCTGGCCTCGTCGCAGCTCCAGGGGGACAACACGACCTACACCTTCAACGCGTCGACGAACCTGAGGGGGTACCCGCTCCCTGCCGATGTCCGCTACTACGTCGCCGTGAGGGATTTCACCGACTCGAAGAGGGGGGAGACGGGAAGCGACGGCTCCGGCACCGTCGAGTTCTCCCTGCCCAACAACCTCAGCGGCACGGCCCTACTCGTGGGCTTCGCCCGGGTCGGGGAGTCCGTGGTGAGCTGCAGCGTCCTCCCCTTCGCCCACAGCTCCCCCCCGCCCGAGGCTCCCGGCAGCTTCGCGACCCTCAGCCCCCTCAACTACACCCTGCACATCGCCCTGACCGGGGGCGGGAGCGTAACCAACGCCGCCGTCCTCTCCCTCGGCTACGTGTTCAACCTCACGGGAGACGGGGCCACCTACACGGTCCCCCACCTCTTGGACGCGAGCCCCATGGTCCTGGTCCTGACCGGCGTGAACGGCTCCGATCACTGGGCGGAGTGGGTCACGTACCCGCAGGTGCCTCTCGTCGTCGGCGCGGATATGTCCGACGCCTACGCCATCTCGGACGTCGCCTCGGTCCCGTACCTGGTGGAGGTGAAGGGGGTGCTGTACAGGTTCGAGGTCAGGTTCAGGAGCCCGAGGGAGGATGATTAGGAGCAGGAGGGGCGCGGTCCACACCCTTGAGGCGTTCCTGGCGGCGGTCATCATATTCACCACCCTCCTATGCTCGGCCTCGATGCCGAGGGAGAGGGACCGCGCCGCGGAGACGCCCCTCGAGGCCGTGGGCATGGAGGCCCTGCTGAGGCTGGACGGCAACGGGACCCTGGGGCGGCTGGTGGAGGCCGGGGGTTGGGATCCCCTCGAGCTGAGCCTCAGGGCCGCCCTCCCCGTCGATGTCTCCTTCAACCTCACGGTGCTCGATGAGGACGGAATCCCGGTCAACGACCAGCTTATCTCCAACGGGGGCCTGGTCGGCAGGACCGTGGCCTCGGTCGAGTACCTCCTCGCAGTCGAATCCAGCAGCTGCCCGCTATACAGGCTCCGCCTACAGTTGGGAGTGTGACGCGATGCGCTCCATGTCGTATAGGGGGCAGGTGCTTGTCCTAGCGGCCCTCACCATCTCCCTCGCCATACTGTCGACCCAGGCCTACGTCTACCGGCTGAGCAGGACGGAGGCCTCGGCCGGCTGGATCGCCCTGAGCGACTACGTCCTCAGCATAGAGCAGGGGTCACGGCACGCCGTCGTCGCCTCGCTCGTCAACGTCTCCCGGGGAGGAGCGTCGTCGAACCTGAGGGAAAACCTGGACCGCTGGGAGGCGTTCGTGGGAGGCGACTACAGCTACGGGCGCTGCGACCTGAACGCGACGACGGCCTCGCGGGCGCCCTACTCCGGCGGCGTCTGGCTCGACTGGGGGGCCTCGGGCAGGGGCATCTCAAGCGCCTGCGCCGACTTCATCCTGAACCTGAGCGGACGTGGCGCGGAGGTTGATTGGGTCTTCGATGTCAACGTGACCACCACGGCGCTTGTGTCTGGGAGCTACGAGCAGGTTGATAAGGATTACAAGCTGGTATCCCTTGGCGTGAACGTCCTCAACGAAGGAGAGCCCTCCCTCGCTGGGGCCATCACGATCTCTTATTCAAGTAGCAAAAACGAGACCTGGGGAGACGCCAGCACGCTGGGCGACTACTCATGGCGGGACTTCGGTAATGGGACCTACGGCTATTCGTTCACCGTCGATGTCAAGGAGAAGGAGGATGTTTACATACGCGCTGAAGTATACGACCTCAGAGGCATCTTCGTCCAAGCAGAGACCACCTTGCCGGGTATATAATCGCGCGCGACCGCAGAGGTATTCTCTGCAAGCGAGGTTATCTCGGGGGAGGACGATAAGACCTCCTTAAATACCCTGAGCTACGGTAGACTGTTCGACCCAGAGGGTAATCCCGTTGATTCAGCTGGAGGCCGTCAGAATCCTGCTCAGCGCGACGATGCTCGGCTACGCCTCCTGGAGCGACCTGAGGACCAGGGAGGTCTCGGACCTCACCTGGATCGTGTTCGGCGCCCCCGGCCTCCTCATGGACGTCTACGAGGTGGCCGCCGGCAAGGTGAGCCCCCTGAACTTGGCGGTGCCCGTCCTGTTCTCCTCGGCCCTCTCCTTCGCCCTCGGCTACCTCGGTCTCTTCGGCGGCGCGGACTTCAAGGCCTTCGTTGCCCTCGCAGTCCTCCAGCCGTACCCGCCTAGGCTCATCAGGCCCGTCCTTGGAGTCGTCTCGGTCGTCTACCCTCTGACCGTGTTCTCGAACTCCGCCCTGGCCGGGGCCTCCTTCGGCCTGGTCCTGCTCTTCAGGAACATGTCAGCGGCCAGGAGGGGGTCGCCTCTCTTCGAGGGCCACGAGTCCGAAGCCCCCTGGAGGAAGCTCATCATCCTCTTCTCCGGCGTTCGTGTGAGGCTGGAGTCGGTGAGGGGCCCCCCCTTCCAGTATCCCCTCGAGGTCCCGGCGGAGGAGGGCGGGCGGCGGCTGGTGCTGATGCCGGATATAGAGGACGACGAGGCGGCGGCGGAGGTCTTCGGGAGGCTGAGGCGGGACGGGGTCGCCGAGGTCTGGGTCTCCCACACCCTCCCCTTCCTGGTCTTCATCGCCCTGGGCTACGCCGTATCGCTCCTCGTGGGGGATGTCGCCATCTGGGCGTTGGGTCTGATCCTGTCCCAGTGATACAGTTCACTCCTAGGGAGGGGCAGTATGTAGTCAAAATCACTCACAAACCCTCATTACGCTTTTTCAGGGACAATCTAAAAGGATTAGGAGAGGCGGAGGATAGGCCTGTGGAGGATAAGGCTGGAAGGGATTCCGCGGCGGCCATGGACTTCGATGTGGATCTCACGCACCTCGGAGAGGTCTCCGGAGAGGGGCTGATGGACCTGGAGCCGGCTCTCTCCGAGATGCTCCAGTCCATACACGAAGGCGCCCGGATGCTGGTCGAGGCCAGGGCCAGGGATGCGAGGCTCGGCGCGGAGCTGTGTGCTTCTCTCACCGCATACACCGAGTGGCTCGGCGCCTCCTTCGAACTCCCCATTGAGTCGTTCCCGAGCTTCTACGATGCTGAGAAGATGCTCTTAACCCCTCAGGGCCGACTCGTCGTGATCGACAAGCGGGGCAAGGTGGACTCCAGGGCGCTGGACGAGCACCCGACGGATGTCGTGCTGGCGGCGGTATGGAACGCCCTGCCGCAGCTCCGATCAACGATCCAGAGACGCGTGCAGAGGCTGGGAGAACGCATTAGCCTCTTCGACAGGGTCAGCACCGAATTCAGGATACTCCCCACCTCCGCGAAGGAGCCAGGAGAGGGTTCGGAAGAACAGGGATCGGAGCGGCCCGAGGCCTAGAACAGGGTGGCCGCATGACCGGGAGGCTCGCCACCGAGTTCATGGAGACAAGCTCCCTCAAGGAACTCGTCACCATGGTTGAGAGAGAGATCTCCCACTACACGTCCAAGAAGGAGGAGTACAGTGAGCGGCTGGGCAACTTCCTGAGGGAGTCCGAGGAGAAGCACGGCGACGAGGACTGGTTCAAGAGGCTGTCCCTGGGGGAGAAGCTCCCCAAGGGGAAGCCCAAGAGGAAGGAGAAGG
>Ga0209636_10007059_pt1 | contig 11457 bp, 13 predicted proteins | sample DeeMarSWOR152_54_FD_187464 | JGI IMG/M metagenome (GOLD analysis project Ga0209636, IMG submission 187464) | Marine sediment microbial communities from White Oak River estuary, North Carolina - WOR-1-52-54 (SPAdes) (version 2) | ecosystem: Environmental > Aquatic > Marine > Intertidal zone >... | reverse complement strand
AAGACGGTTGTAGAAGTGGATCCGAGGGGAACAACAAAAGAATGTTATAGATGCGGTAAAGAAGTGGAGAAAAGCTTGGCTGTAAGAACTCATAAATGTCCTTTTTGCGGGTTAGAAATTGATAGAGACTACAACTCCGCCTTTGTAGTCCTCAAAAGAGGTTTAGAAGAACTGTTAGGGCAGGGACTGCCCGAATTCACGCCTGCGGAGACAGAACCTCTACCGAGAGAGATATCGGCAAGTTCAGTCGTTGAAACAGGAAGCTCCCTGCAAAAGCTGGGAGTAGTTCACAGTTCTAATTTGAAATCTAATGGAGGATTTGAAAAATATGTTGTCAAAAATACCCATACTGCTTGAGAAAATAAAGAAAGAAGATTTAGATAAAGAAATACTAAGGGTGTCTATAATAGCCGAATTAGATGCTATAAACCTCTATGAACAAATGGCAAATATGACTGAAAACGAGAATATTAGGAAAATTCTTCTGGAGGTAGCGAGAGAAGAAAAGGTCCATGTCGGAGAATTCCAAACCTTATTATTAGAAATAGACAAAGAACAAGAAAAAGAATTAGAAGAAGGTAAAAAAGAAGTTGAAGAGTTGATTAGATAAACTAAATTATGGGTTAACAGTAGTTTATCGATCTTTTTCTAGGTTTATCGGTGTTTCTGTACTAATTCTAGTAGCATACGGAGACTTTTAAAGCCGGTGTTTTTTTCAGGGGTGAATGCTATTTTTCTATACTATCGTGTAGCTTAGGATCCAGTAGGATGAATAAAGTGAAAGCAGTATTAGGGCTTCTATTTTTCCTATACTTCCCCTTGCCAGGAATATAGCTGTCAGGAACGTTGATGCTAGGAGGTAAGGCCAGTAGAAGGAAATAACGCTTTCTTCGACTGAAAAACTTTTTACTAGAGCTAGGAGACCGATGTTGCCTGTCGAGAAAAATATCAAACTGCCTACAATGTTGCCTGCGGCTATATTTTCCTGCTTCTTTTTTACGGGTTCTACTACGAGCAAAATCTCTTCCAAAGAAATGACCAAACCGACTATTGTCATTCCGAAAATTGTTTCGTTTAGACCATATTCGTCGACGATCCCTTCGGCTCCGCGAACCGCTATGTCAGCTCCTATTATCATTCCACCTATAAATAGCAACATTAGCACCGGATACAACCATCTAAGGTTATCTCCCTCTAGTTCTTCACGAACTTCTTCCACCTCTTCGTCCCGCATATAGGCTCTTTCTCCAACAGACTCTTTCCTGTAGATATAAAGGATGATTATTGTGAATACTGAAAGTATCGCTATTCCGTCGGTTCTAGTAAGCTCTTCATCCAAGAGAAAGACGAGGGTGATTAGTGGCGAAATGACCATTAAAAAAAGGTAATCCTTGGGAACCTCGACTTCAAAAGGCGTCGTGAAGCCTCCAACTACAAGGGCTCCACCAACAATGAAAAGAGCTGAACCTATAGCAGACCCTATGGCAACCCCCGGCAAATCTTCCTCTACTGAAGCGATGCCAAAAGCCCAATTCTCAAAATCCATCCCAGCGAAGATAACAGCTAGTATAAACGTTGAGACTCCTAAGACTGCTGCAGCTTTGATCAAATTCTCTACAAATTCCTCCACACTATAAACAAGGACAGCTATTCCGCCAAGAAACATCAAAACATAGAAGATGGGATCCATTGTTTTTATAACACCTCCTCAACTAATTCTCGGATTTTAGGCTTAATCTCTTCAAGCACCTTCTTTCCCTCAGGAGTTATTTCGTAGTATTTTCTCACCTTGCCCTCTACAACCTTCTCATAACTCTTCAAGTAGCCTTCTTCTTCCATATTGTGAAGCATTGGGTAGAGGGTTCCAGGAGTTATCTTATACCCGTGTCTTTCAAGTTCTTCCATTATCCAAACACCATAGATTGGTTTTTCATTTGCGTGGTGAAGGATGTGGATTTTAATGAATCCTAGATCGATACTTCTAAGCATTATCGATCACCGATATCGAAAAACGATATCACAACTATAAAAACATTTTGATACCTTTAAAAAGGTTCAAATACCTGCTAAACGCCAAACAGATAAAAACGGGAGAAATGACGAATGCAAGACGATAGCATGACTAAAGAAGAGATAACAAAACACCTCGAAGAAACCTTAACAGTAAGAGTTGTAACAATAAGCCCTGAAGGAAAATCACACGTTGTCCCCCTCTGGTTCGTCATTTTAGACGGCGACATATACATAACAACCACAAAAAGGACAAAAAAAGCAAAAAACATACTCGCAAACAATAATCTATCACTACTCTTTGACCAAGGAGAAGAATCTGACATGCGAAAACTTTGGGGTATAGTAATAGAAGGAAAAGCAGAAGAAGAAAAAGATGAAACACAAATTAAAAGGTTCTACGAAAACTGGGGTAAAAAATACTTCGGCCAAAACTATTTAGACCACCCTGGATACCAACAATTATCCAACGTTCCAGATAGATTAGTATTTAAGATAAAACAAGAAAAAATCGCAACTTGGGATTACAGCAAAATGGGCTAACAATCACCGTCTACTACTTTTTCTTTTTTTCTCACCTATTTTTCTGTAAATCTTTCATAAAGTTCTAAATTTCCCACCCAGTCTTTCTGGTTAATTGGCCAACTGTACGCGGGATTTCTAGGCTTACAGATGATCTCCTTAACTTGCATGGCTCCTGGCTTAAACAGGTTTACTGAATTTGACGCCCGTACAATGAGCGCGGTGTCCAAGCCAATCCATGACCCTGCAACAGCTACGACCTCCTCCCCTTCAGTTAAAACGCCGTTATCAGTAGCCATCAGAACAGCCGTAACACAAACAGCGGTTCCAGAGCTAATCACTCTCAAACACATACGGATAAATGTTGCCAGGGTAGGAACACCTCTATGCTCCAAAGCAGCACCAATGTTATACAATGGGTCAGTTGCCCGAACGATCTTAACACCACTTTCTTCAAGTTTTTCCCAAATCTCTTTATCAGGAATACCTATTCTCAAGCTACCAATTACCGTATTTTCAATTTTTGTACCAGCAGCCGAGGTAACCACTATTAGACCTATTTCAAAGCCTTGGAGAAGCTCAACCGCCCTAAGAGCACTTAGACCAGTCTCAGAAGCGACAATTATTTTCTTTATATTCAGTTCTTCAACTCTTTGAATAACTAATTTTAACGTCTGTTCAGTATTAACCTGACCACACACATCAAAGTAAAAAATATCCTTTGACTCACCCAGAGGACTATCCATCTTTTTCCCCTCAATAGAGATCTTTTTCTAATCTCTCGGAACTACATAACAAAAAAGTAGGATCGTTTGAGGGATGGATTAAAATCCCCCTAAGAGATCCAGTATATGCACTCATATGATCCGAGCTTTTCTTTAATCTCCTCTTCTGAAAGACCCAGTTCTTCTATATTCTTTGAAGCGAGAGCTATTTCGCCCGCTTCGTTCTTGGCTCCCAAATGCTTAATTTCTTTATCAAAATGAGATCCTACTGCCTCTCTGAAAGCTTGATGGATTATACAAAAAGGAGTAACGGCAGCAAACTGACCTGTTTTATTAGCTATTCTCATCACTTTTTTAAGTGAACCAGGTATAGCTTTTCCCGTAGCAGATTCATAATCCCTAGTTGGCTTGGTGAAGGGACATTTAGGAAGCAGTTTTAAATTACCTTCAGAAATAGGCTCAGCTTCAACGACACCGAGGGACTTTTGAAGATCTGCACCTTCCATTCTACGGTCTATAGAAGCCATTTTTTTACCCGTTTTTATCAAAGTACCAAAAGTTAGATTTGCATCAAAAAAGTCAACTAAATCCTTCATAAGCCTTATAGAGAGTATTGAAATAAAACTCTTGGTTTTTTCACCCATCAAAATCAACCACTTAAACTTGACTTTAAACTTGTAGGAGCTCTTTTATGCCCTCAAAGTCATTTTTATGTCGAAAAAGACCAAACCTCGCTTTACATCGGCTGGAACGATGGCGATTAAAACAACTCCTGATCCTGCTCCATGGTAAGAGTGGTTCCTTCTGTCTTTTTCATTCTCACCAGTGATCTGGCATATTTTTATATTTTTATATTTTAAAATTTTCTTTTGAAAATATTCATTCATCGTTTAACTCTTCAAGCATTTTATGGAATAAAAGTCTGTAAGGCTGGGATTTCAGTTTTCATAGTATCCCATACCACTTATCCAAACTCTCCCCTTTTTTTATTAATAATGAGACCACTATAAAGAAGAGATTATGTGCTCTTAGGTGCATTTATTATACGAATGTTTTCCTTTTAGAGAGGATTCGTAAAGTTTTAGCACAACATAACTACTAATGCATCTTCTCTTGACTGAATTCATACAAAAATGTTACAATAGACTTCTCAAACTCTCTTATTCCACCTACTTTGTTGTCTCCAGCCACAACTGCATATTCGTTTGGAGAGTGCATTCGATTCCCATGACCTAGCCCGCCCCAGATAAAAGGCATGCCCAAATTGCGGCTGAATAAGTAAAAGGGCGCCGATCCCGAGTGATGGGGCCAGATCTCTACCTTTTTTCCAAACGCTTGATATGTCCGGAGCAGGGCTTGGCACAAGGGTTCCCGAACGCTTACCTTCGCCCAAGGATACGCATCATATGACTCTATTTCGACCAGAGGATGGTTTTTCTTGAGAAATTCTTTCAATAGACCAATTTGCCTCTCTGGTTCCTGATTTGGAATAAGGCGGATATCCAAATAAGCTCTCGCCTCACACGGAAGAATCGTTTTGGTACCTGGTCCAGTATATCCGGCGTCCAATCCATCAATGTTTAACGTGGTTGAGAAGAGATGTTGTTGGAGGAGGTCTTTTCCTTCCGGTAGTTCCCCGCGAAATCTGCTAATGTCTAGAGAGTTCTTTATCTCTTCAAAATCCATGGTTTCCGTTAACTTGGTTAGCAGCTCTTCATCCTCTGCAGACGGGGGTATCAAATCCCTATAGAAGTCAGGGATCTTTATAGTCCCGTCGGGGGCTTTCATGTCCGCGAGACAATGGACTAGCTTCCACACGGGCGAATCCACCCAAGAGTGGTAGGAGGAATGGATATGGCGTGTTCTTGGTCCCCCCCAATCTCCACCACGCACACGCAACTTTAGATAGATGATACCCTTAGCTCCCAGCCACATCTTCACTTTCCCCACCTTATTTTCCGCAAAAAAAGGCAAATAAGCCCCATCAGCTCGTTTCAATTTCTTAGCATACTCTTCAACAAACTCCGGAAAATGAGGAGATCCTAGCTCTTCCTCCCCTTCAATAGCAAAGATCAGATTACAAGGAAGATCTCCTTCCACTTCTATTATCGATTTCAAAGCATTAAAAAAACCCATTATAGGACCCTTCGTGTTTATAACACCCCGACTAACAAGGCACCGACCTAGATCTTCAAACTCCTCAACAACAGCCCCTGCGAAAGGATCAACAACCCATTTCTCCGCCTCCACTGGCTGCACATCATACATTGAATAAAACAAGAGCGTCTTTTTACTCGGATCCGTGATCATTTCACCATAAACAACAGGATAACCCGAAGTCTCCGCCAAATGAACATCAGTAGCACCCAACTCATTAAGGACGTTAGCCGTTGCCTTTGCAGTTTCCTCAATCCCTTCCCCAGTCGCACTAATCGATTTAATTTGTAAATAGTCCTGAATCTTAATTAAATGGGTCTCAAACTGATCATCGATCCGTGCAAGAATTTTAGCAACATCCATAGGAATACATCTCCTTTAACCAGAAGGGGGATTATAGTAGACATATAAAACTTTTGACCCAACCAGGTAAAATAGCACACCTACTGATCCAACAAATAAAAGAGGTTCCAGAAGAGGATTAACACCTCTTAAATAATTAAGTTTTTTTGATACAGTAACCTCTTGAGTAAAAAAAAAGGTGATAAGATATGGAAAAACAACTGGAAGATATTCTAAATCGATATTCTGAGATTATCTTCTTAAAATTCTCATGTTTTCTTGTATCCTTCCACACAAGAATTAAATCACTTCTATATCATGGTTTCAAGGGATGAAATCTTAAAAAAACTTGAAAAGGTAAAAGAAGAAATAAAGGCAAAATATAAAATAAAGACATTAGGACTGTTCGGTTCTTTTGTTAGGGGGGAGCAAAAAGAAAAAGTGTTAAAAACGCCACAAAAGCGAATTTACACCATACATACACAAAAAAGTTATTGAAAAAAAACCACTTTTAAATTAGGTTTTAAATGTCTTGGGCTTTAATTGTTTTCCTACCGTTTGCTTTTGTACGCTTCATAGCATCAAGAATTAGTTTTTCTACGGCTTTATCAAGGGCTTTAATAGAGTCACTACCTACGAGATGGGCTGATTTCTTAGCAAGGTCACGGTAAGCTTTTTGCACAATATACATAACCATTTTACATTCTCCTTATAACAGTTTTAATTTTTTTGTTTCTGGGCTTTTTACAGCCTTTTATACTATTTAAAAATTTCCCTTATTCACGAAATAAATGTAACAAAATGAAAAATGAAAATAGGAAAAAATTAGGGGATTTTGTGAAAAGAACGAATTTTAAATATCATAATGTCGAATATCTTTTTTTACTTAATAATTATGCATTATTGGGAGGAGCATTTTAACCTCAAAATATTAGAATAAAAAGAAGTAAGTAGGATGAAAATATATCTTGAAATAACGGTATAATTTCTATTTTTGTTGTGAAATAGTGGCTCATTGTCCCAATAGTTTCTTTTTCTTTTAGTTTTCCAAAAATTTAATGGAAATTGTTTAAGTGAGTATTTTTTAGTTATAGTAGAATAAAGGGTTGATTGTTATGCAAACTCTGAGTTATAGAGTATTACTTAGAAAAGAGCCTGAGGACGGTTATACCGTGATTGCCCCTTCTCTTCCAGGATGTATTACATATGGCGATACTATAGAAGAAGCCATAGATCGGGCTAGAGAGGCTATTGAATTATATATAGAGAGTTTAAAGGAACATGTAGAAGAAATTCCAACGGATGAGAAAACATCGGAATATACTTTAGTCTTAGGGGGTTCATAATGCCAAAACTTCCTTCTCTTTCTCCAAAGAAAGTTATTAAAATACTTGAAAAAGAAAGGATCTATACTAGATTCTAGAATATAGTTAGAAAATGCTTATGCTTAGGCATGCAAAATAAATAGGAACGTGAAAATATGGACGTTAAGGAATTAATCTTAAAGAAAATCGAGAAGGTTCCTGAACGGTATCTCGGGGAAATACTGGATTTCATCCGCTTTTTAGAAACAAAAGCATTGAAAGAAAAGATGGGAACAGCCATCGCAAGCGAAACTTCTCTTAAGAAAGATTGGCTAAGATCTGAGGAGGAGGAAGCTTGGCAAGATTTGTAAAAGGAGATGTGGTGGTTGTACCATTTCCATTTTCTGATTTAACCCGTGCCAAAAGACGTCCTGCTCTCGTTATTGCTGAATTAGAAGAGACGATCTAATCCTCTGCCAGATAACAAGCCAAAAAATTAAAGATAAATATGCTGTTCCAATCGAGGATAATGACTTCGAAACCGGAACGCTTAAACAAAAGAGTAATGTGAGACCAAATCGAATATTTACAGCAGACCGCCACATCGTTTTATATTGTGTTGGTCATCTCAAAGCTGAAAAGATCAATGAGATAATCGAGAAAATAGTGGAAATTTTGCAGCAATGAATTACGCAACTTCCGATAACAAAGTGTATCTTGCTACAATGCTTAACACTTCACCCAAATCCAACCTAACGACTGGACCCCAGATACATTCGGACGCTTTTAAAATTCATCCAATATTTCTCTGAGAATTTCATTATTTTATTACTTATTTGGGTTTTATTTATTTTTATTAGATCGTCGTGAAACCACTATTTACGACATTATAAAACGAAGTTAGATCCATTAAAAGTTTATGATTTTTAGAAATTCTCAAAAAACGGTACATTGCTCTGTTTTTTTTCATTTTCTATTTTTTTCTGAAGTTGTTGTTCCTTAAATATGGGGTTTTGGTATATGTTAGTGAGGGTTTTTTTGTTTTATGGGGGTGTTTTTTGCGGATTTCATGTTTGTTATGCTATGAGTGTATGCTGGTATCTTGGATTTGGTAAGGAAAAATATAAGAAGTCTTACTTCTAGTTTTTAGTAAGGTGATTATTTGTGAGCGAAACTATAACTTTGACAAGTAAGGGGCAGATAACCATACCTAAAAGAATAAGAAAGACGCTGAATTTGGAGAAAGGAGATAAGCTTGAGATTTTCGTAGATGAGGAAGGTATTAGGATCGTGCCCGTGCTCAAGAACCCTTTAGAAACGCTTAGAAAACTTAGACAAGAAGTAAGGTTTGATAAGGATGAAATAGAGCAAATGATCCGAGAGTCAAAAAAAGCTTGGGATAACCTATGATCTACCTAGACAGCTGGATTTTGATAGAATACTTTTCTGAAAATGAACATTGGAGGAAGGTAGAAGATATTTTAAAAAGAGTTTTAGAGGAAGGAGCTGTTATCAGCACCATAGTCCTGACAGAAGTAAGCTACAGGATACAGCAAAAGTTTGGTAAAAAGAAAAGCGAAGAAGTTCTGAGAACCATAGAAGCAATTGAAAACCTGAAAATATTGCCCGTAACAAAAGAAGTAGCAATAATAGCCACCAACCTCAGAATCAAATATTATAGTAAACAAAAACCTGTTTCTTATGGAGACATGATCCACTTAGCAACAGCAATCTTATCCCGCTGTAAAATTTTATACTCAGGAGACCCTGACTTTAAAAACATAGAAGAAATAAAAACAGAAATAGTAACCTGACCCCTTGACTTTAAAAACCCTTCAGCATCTCTTGGACCCGGAAGCAAATTTCAAGACTTACCCCCCCTCTGCTTGATAAACCTATTGTAAAAGCTGTTAAGTTTTCAAAGTTTCTTCTTGTTCTTCAGCATCCCCTTCTTTATCGAATCTCCAGTTTTCCGTTTCCAGATACCTTAAGCGGTTAGGAACCCTCTTTTTTGGTCAGCGAATTCAAAAACTCTGAAACTTTTAAGAGGTTTTCAAAGTATCTTAGAAGAATCCCTTAAAAACAGGGGTTAATAGCTTTTAAGAATCGTTCGATAAGAACACGTTAGTTATTAGACTTAAACAAAAAAAGAATTGCGTCGTGCCATTATTTCCCAAGAGCAATTAATTGCATATATGAAGATTCCATTATTTCAAGATATATTTTCATCCAATTTACTTCTTTTTATTCTAAATACTTTCAGGTTAAAGCACTCCTCCTAACAATGCATAATTATTAAGTAAAAAATGATATTCGACATCATGATATTTAAAAATCGTTCTTTTCATAAAACATCCTAACTTTTTCCTATTTTCATTTTTCATTTTGTTCAATTTATATCGCGAATAAGGGAAATTCTTAAATAGTATAAAAGCCGATAAGAAGCCTAGGAACAAAACAAAAAGGTTCCATACTTATCGGACAAAACAAAAATTAAAAGCATTATAAGAGGAAAATAAAATGGTCAAATATATTGTGCAAAAAGCTTACCGTGACTTTGCTAAGAAACAAGGTCACCTCGTAGGTAGTGACTCTATCAAAGCTCTTGACAAAGCCGTAGAAAAACTAGTTACGGACGCAATGACACGCACAAAAGCAAACGGTAGAAAAACAATCAAAGCACAAGACATTTAAAACCTAATATAAAAGCGATTTTTTTTTCAATAACATTTTCGCGAATGTATAGGGCAAAATCGCCCTTTTTAGGCACTTTTAACACATTTTTCTTTTTGCTCATCTTACTACTTAATTATTTAGCAAGCATGTCGAAAAAAGAATAGAAAAATATGTGACTTTATTTGTCCGTTTTGTAGACTGTTTTACCGTTTCTTAAGGAGGGGAATTCACAACCCTGAGATTTAGGGACGCTTAAAAAACGCAAAAAAATCGCTTTCCGAGGTCTATTGTCACCCAAAAAAAGATTTTATACGGTTTTTTTTCAACTTTATTTTGGCACAAAAATGGTGTTCTGTTTTAAGGTGTAAGGTGCTAGGGAGTATCGATGCCCTGTCATTTCTTGGTTGGATATCCTTGTTTTATCCAAGATTTTATGCCTCCGAGGACGTTGTAGACATCTTTGAATCCCGCCTTTTTCAAGATGCTGGCTCCCAAGCTACCTCTGCCTCCCCAAGAGCAATGAGTGGCTATAGGCTTGTTGTGAGGTAAGCGATTTGCCTCTTCCTTTAGATGTCCTACGTAAATTCTCTCGGCTCCTTCAATATATCCTTCCTCCCATTCGTGGGGCTCTCGAACATCCACGAGGGTGATTTCATTTCGGTCTAGCTTTGCTTTTAACATTGTTGAGGATAGTGTATCCAGATTCTCCATATGTTTTCCGGCGTTTCGCCACTCCTTTAAGCCGGGACAAAGGTAGCCTATGATATTGTCGAAGCCGAGCCTCCAGAGGTAGGCTTTCGCTGTTTCTATATCCTCTTTCCTTTCCATGACCAGCAGAATGCTCTGGTCGTAAGCTAATACCCATCCGGGAAAGAAACTGAGGCCGTCTAGCCAAATGTTAAGCGAGTCCGGTATGTGTGAACCTGCAAATGCGTCTGGTTCTCGTGTGTCAACGATGGCTGTGTGGGTTTGTTGCATTTCTTCTTCGAACTCGGCAATGCTTAGAGGGTGATTAGCAGGAGTTTTGTTTAGCAGAGGTGGACCGTTTAGGTTGTACTCTTCCATTTTATTGAAATAAGGAGGTACCGTCAGCTTCTGTTTTAGCATGTGTTTTGCGAAGTGTTCCTTGTCCAGTTGCAGTAAGGGATTGGTTTTTCGTTCGTAGCCTATCGTACTAAATTCTCGGTCGCTGATCTCGCTGCCGCAAATACTGCCGGCGCCGTGGGCTGGATAGGCTATGACGTGATCGCCAAGCTGTAAGACTTTCTCATGGAGGCTATCGTACAGCTTTTCAGACTGCTCCTGCTGAATATCACGCCCGTAAAGGTCGGTGCGCCCTACATCTCCCGCAAATAAAGTATCGCCTGTGAACACTATTAGCGGGTCTTTAATCCCCACTGATTCATAAACAACGTAGCACATGCTGTCATTAGTATGCCCTGGTGTATACAATGTCTTGATCTTTAAACCTCCGATGTTGAGGTTCTCGCCGTCATCAAGGCTATGCTCTCCATACTTGAAAGGCAGTTCTCTGCTGTGAGCGATTTCAGCATCGGTCATGTTCTGCAGTTCGAGAGAGCCTATGACATAATCTTCATTTCTGTGAGTCTCTAGTATGTAGTTAATTTTTGTGCACTCATCATCTGCAAGTTGAGTGTAAACTCTGCAATCACGACGAGGATCTACTACTAGCGCTTCTCCTCCGTCAGAAAGAAAGTAGC
>Ga0209636_10007058_pt1 | contig 11460 bp, 11 predicted proteins | sample DeeMarSWOR152_54_FD_187464 | JGI IMG/M metagenome (GOLD analysis project Ga0209636, IMG submission 187464) | Marine sediment microbial communities from White Oak River estuary, North Carolina - WOR-1-52-54 (SPAdes) (version 2) | ecosystem: Environmental > Aquatic > Marine > Intertidal zone >... | reverse complement strand
TAAAGAAGATTCCCTCATGGCAGTAGTTCAAGCGGTAGAATATACAGCGACTCTTTCGGACAATAAGAGCAGGCTTGAAAATAAAATAAAGGAACTCCTTGCTTCAGAGAAGATTATCGTAAAACGCAAGCGGAAGGAAAAAATAAAGGAGATTGACATAAGGCCTATGATCATAGAACTTTCACTGGACAGAGGAACCCTACGTATGCTCGTCCAATCAAATTCAGAGGGAACTACCAAGCCCGACGAAATCCTTTCGGTTCTAAGGATTGATGGGGCGAGGGTAAAAAGAACTAGGCAGTTTGTTAAAGATAAGGGGAAGTTAATATCTATCGCGTAGGTAGCCCTCTTAGGGTTGCATCTTTAAAAACTTTGTTAAATTCTAAATACTAAGCACTAAATCCTAAACAAATTCTAATTATCCAAATTTCAATGTCCCAAACTGTTTGAAATTTTGGGAAATTGTGATTTGGAATTTGTTTAGAATTTCGGCCTGCCCGGCCAGGGATTTAGAATTTAGTATTTTAAAACCCTTCCAAAATTCACTCTTGCCTTAAGAAAACTTTCGTGCTATAATACACCTTTGTTTGAAAGGAGAAATAAGCATGTACGCAGTTATAGAAACAGGCGGCAAACAATATAGAGTAGAAAAAGACGATACTATCGATGTCGAACTATTGGACGCAGAAGCAGGTAAGAAAGTAGAACTTGATAAAGTCCTTTTAGTTTCAAAAAAGGGTAAAATTGATATTGGCAAGCCCTATATCAAGGGTGCCAAAGTCTTGGCAAAAGTCATTGAAAACGTAAAAAACAAAAAAGTTACTTGCTTTAAATACAAAAGCAAAGTAAATTATAGGAGAACTCTTGGACACAGACAGAAATATGCAAGACTCTATATAGAAAAAATCGAAGCATAAGCAATCTTAAGGGGGAAAAAATATGGCACATAAAAAAGCTGGTGGAGCTTCAAGGAATGGGAGAGATTCTCAAGGACAGAGACTCGGGGTTAAAGCCTTTGGCGGCGAGACCGTTCATCCTGGCCATATCATTATTAGACAGCGTGGGTCGAAATTTGTAGCTGGAAGAAATGTCGGCACAGGAAGAGATGATACCCTTTTTGCACTGGCACAAGGACAGGTTGTCTTTGAGTGGGCTGGGAAGACTAAGAAGCGCGTTTCAGTAGTTCCATAATTTGTCTAAATATCATTGCTTATTCAAAAAACTGTCCCAAATTACTCCCAAACAGGCATTTCCCTAATTCACGAATCAGTCACCCCGAATTTCCCTTATTCTCGAACCATACCCCGAAAAGACTTTCTTAATAGAGTAAGCTTTGTTGCCTCCATGTCGATTCGGAGTATAGTTTGGGAATTAGTAATATTCGGGGTAAATAGCTTCGGGAATTCGGGGCAATTTGGGAATTGGGGAGAAATTATGTTTATCGATGAAGCAACTATAAAATTAAAAGCAGGCGATGGTGGAAACGGCTGCGTCTCATTTAGAAGAGAAAAATTTGTGCCTAAGGGTGGTCCGGATGGAGGAGATGGAGGAGATGGAGGCTCAATAATTCTAGAGGCTGACCCTCATAAGAGAACTCTTCTAGATTTCAAGTACAAAATGCATTTTAAAGCTGAACGCGGACAGAACGGCATGGGTAAGAACAAAGCCGGAAAATCTGGAAAAGACCTACTAATTAAAATTCCCCTTGGTACAGTAGTCTACGACAAAGAAAGCGGAGACGAGATGGCTGATTTGACTCAGGCTGGAGCTCAAATAGTTGTAGCCACTGGCGGCAAAGGCGGCAGAGGAAATGCTAGGTTTGCAACATCAACGCGTCAAACACCAAGATTTGCTGAAAAAGGAACTACCGGTGAAGAAAAAAGCTTAAAACTTGAGCTAAAACTTATTGCCGACGTTGGCATAATCGGATGTCCGAATGCAGGGAAATCAACTCTTCTTTCTCGAATATCAAGCGCTCATCCACAAATAGCCGCCTACCCTTTTACAACAAAATCACCAAATCTTGGAGTCGTGAAAGTCGGAGACTGGACTACTTTCACCGCAGCAGATATTCCCGGGCTACTTGAAGGCGCCCATGCTGGAACCGGTCTTGGAGATAAATTTTTAAGGCATATTGAAAGAACAAAAATCCTTATTCACGTAATTGATGCTGCCGGCGTTGACGGCAGAGATCCTGTTCAGGATTATCACACTATAAATAAAGAGCTAGAATATTACAGTAAAGAACTTCCAAAAAAATCACAAATTATCGCACTTAACAAGATGGACCTGCCTCAGGCAAGAGAAAATCTTGGGAAATTAAAAAAAGAACTGAAACAGGATGTCTTCCCCATATCCGGAGTAACTGGGGAAGGAATTGATAAACTCATCAAAGAAGCTGCGAAAATGCTTAAATTGGAATGCTGGAAGCAGAATTAAAGAATATCAGATATTTACTATTTATTTTTAGTCGAATAAACGCCGATCAAAACTTCCGCTGTGGTCTACCAATATTACATAATGTTTCAGCGATGTCTCCTGAGTAGGTTGTAATAGGCTTATCTCCTACTAGGGTTGGGAAGTATTTTTGGCCATCTACAATTTTAATTGAACCTCTTTGCTGAAGCGCTTTGAAAAAACTATCTGGCATAAAAATAGTTCCTATAGCACTCATAGGCAAAAACTGCGGATAGAATCCACTTTTAACTTCAAGCTCCCAAGAATTAATAGTACCTTCACCATATCCAATATTTCTTTGTAATGATTTTGATGGACTCCCTATCAAATTACATGCTTGGTGTTCTGACATGATGGTCAGAGCATCGCTAATCTTAACAAGCTCAAGAAACTCAGGATCCTCCTCTTTCGTTTTCTCCAACATCTCAATGCGAAGATGGAGAGGATTTTCAATAATCAGACGATATTTTTTGCTTTTGGATAGTGCACATATTCCCCAAACTTCGTTGTCAAAATAGAATTTATATTCATCCGGATTTTTTATTTTCCGCAATAGAGAATAAAATCTCTTGAACTCTTTTGTTTTTTCCTGGATTAGTTTATCGATAGAGACCTCAAAAATGATGTGGCCAAATCTTCTGGAATGCATTGGATCGGAAGATAAAGATAATCTGCTGCCATGAGTTCCGTAAATTCCATGCCTTCTTTTTAAATCAATAAAATATTGCACTTGAGCGTCTTGTGATAGCGCCATTCCTCTTAGTTGATAATTCCTTCCCCATCCATGGTATAAGAATCTTCCCTCAGATTCAATTATTGAAGGGAAAGCGATAATTCTTTTGCTGGGATCTACCCCTACAAAACTACTGAATTGTTCTATTATAAAACGATCATTTATTTTCTCTTTTTCTATGCCAGCTCGCTTTATCAAATCTAATCCTCCAATCAAATCGCTTTGTTCAAATCCTTGGCAGCCAAAATAATGCACACTCGCATTTAATGTAAAAAGAGGATTGATCCATTTAGAATCACCAAGCGAAATATTAAACGCTTTTGACGTTGTAAGAAACTCGAGAATAAAATCAAAAGGTACAACCGGAAATAATAATTCAGGGTATTTTGAAGATCGAACACTAAAGCATAAACTTTTCGTTTGACAGCCTTCCAGATCTCTGCCATAAGTTGTGAAAGTGGGTACAGCAAGTAGCCCCTGAGCAATAATTTTAATCAGATTTTGTCGATCTCTTTCATCCGTTGATGGTACAATTGGAATTGCCCTTCTGGCCCTGTAAATTTGACTGATTTGAGAAGGCTTGCTATCTAAAGGGATCAGATGATCTATTCCCCTTCTTTTTAGATCCTTATTTAAAACTTCTATAATGATGCTTTCTTCTAGCCAGTTATAAACAGGCCTGTTTCCCCCCATAAAAATTGCGGCTTCGCATGCTCTTAGGGCAACCTCTGCTTTTCTTTCCACGGCTACTTCTGGATTACACAACGTTTCCGCAACTATTTTTGCAGAAAGTGTTTTATCCGTTGATGTCTCTGGTTCATAAAACTCACCGTTCAGCGCTTTTTCTTGTATGTTTACTTCTGTAGTCCCCAGAATTATTATTATCAACTCGTCAACCGTATCATTAACTCTGTCACTTGCCAAGATTCTCGTATAGAGTTCTGTTTCGTCTATCTCAAAACCATAGAGTTTCAGTCTTTCCAGCACAAGCTCCATTGTTCCATCAAACGAGAGCGCAAGATACTGAGGATCGTAATGATCTTTTCCTATCTTTTCAAATGCTTTTTGTCTTAGGTTGCGAACAACCTCGCTCGTTTGTCGAGTTTCTTTTTTTGATTCAGGAGTTGAAAAAGTGATAGAAATCACTTTTTGGTTGTCAATTTGCCATAGTCGAATGGCCTTTCTTAAAAAATCTCTTACGGCCCTTGGCTCCATGCCTGCAAAATTACATTCTAAAGAAGCTAGCGAATGATCGGGTGGAAGAAGCTTATTAAGAGAAATTTGCTTCCCAGCAGCTTTTCTCGAAAAACCCCATAGACCAATGATTCTTTCCCCACAATAATGCCTTGTGGTTTGTCTTACATAATCTACGGCGCACTGTAATCTTAATTTGGGCATTATATACCTCTTCTAATAGTATTATCGATAAAAAGGGGGAGAAATTTCACTTTAAAAGGGAATGATATGGAGTATACAGTCCATTTTGCATTTTTTATTATTTGCCATTTGCGCTTAGCCATTTGCCATTTACCCGATTTGTGCTAAAATATAGGTTCATTAATTGCGGGTGACACCATGATAAAAAAGAAATCCCAAAACTTAATAGTCATCAAAGTCGGCTCAAGCTCGCTGACAGATAAGTCAGGCAAACTTGATCTGAAAAATCTAACAAGGATAGCCGGTGAGATTGCAGCTTTAAGAAAAGCTGGGAAGAAGATAATACTCGTCACTTCCGGGGCTATTGTTACAGGAGCAGAGAAGCTCGGGCTTATTGGAAAGATTAAAACCATTCCTCAAAAACAGGCGGCCGCTGCTGTTGGGCAAAGCATCCTCATGAAAGACTACGAAAAAGCGTTTGCCGAACATGACGTTAAAATAGGTCAGGTGCTTCTGACAAGGGACGCCATTGCCGACAGAGAAAGATATATAAACGCAAGAAATACTTTTCATGAACTTCTCGAATTTGATGTTCTGCCAATCGTCAATGAAAATGACACGGTATCGGTCGAGGAAATCAAAGTCGGCGATAACGATAATCTTTCAGCGCTTGTGGCAAGTCTTGTTGGAGCAGACCTTCTTGTGATTTTGACTGACGTCCAGGGCTTTTTTATGAAAGGTGAATCTGGCGAACCAGAGCTAATTAGCGAAATCAAAGAGATAACGCCTGAAGTAAGAAATGCTGCTGGGCATCCGGGAACACAGATGGGCACAGGAGGTATGATAACAAAAATCCAGGCAGCAGAAATTGCAACTGATGCAGGAATTCCTATGAAGATCATCTTGGGAAGAGAAGAAGGATTAATTGAGCGAGCTGTAAAAGAAGAAAAACTGGGAACAACATTCATACCAAAGATATCAAAGCCAGAATCTAAAAAGAGATGGCTGGCTCACGGGCTACCGAGAACTGGAATAATCGAAATTGACGGGGGTGCCGAGTCGGCACTTCGGAAGCATGGTAGCAGTCTTCTTGCGGTAGGAATCATAGCAGTCCATGGCGAATTCAAACAAGGTGATTCTATCTCAATCATTGATGAAGCAGGAAACGAGGTTGCCAGAGGACTCGTTAACTTTTCAAGCGAGGAAATAGAAAAAATTAAAGGTTTAAAAACTGATAAAGCTTCTGAAGTTTTGGGATATAAGGCAATAGCTGAGGTTGTTCATAGAGATAATATGGTGTTGATGGAGTAAACCGTGGGGCGGCGATGGTTGGTCCAGATTCGTAATCTGGACCGGGGAGGGGAAAGTTATTCCCCTGCCCCAATGTTGGATTACGAATCCAACATTGACCACCCCTCCCCTTACTAGGAGTCAAAAAATGTCCGAATCCGAGGTAGTAACAAAATCTAAAAAAGCCGAGCAAGCCTCAAGAAAGCTTGCTCTTGTTTCCACAAAAGTGAAAAATAAAGCCTTGGAGGAAATAGGCAAAGCCCTTGAGGGGAGAGCAAAAGAAATCATAGATGCCAACAAAATCGATCTTGAGGCAGGAGAGAAAAAGGAGATATCTAAGTCTCTCTTTGACAGACTTGCGCTTGACGGCAAAAGAATTAAATCTATGGTCGATGGTTTAAACGTTGTTAAAAATCTCTCTGATCCAGTTGGCGAAGTCTTGGATGAATGGACAAGACCAAATGGGCTCAAGATAAAAAAAGTAAGGGTTCCTCTTGGCGTCATCGCCATAATATATGAGGCAAGGCCGAATGTTACAGTCGATGCTGTGGGGCTCTGCCTCAAAACCGGAAACGCCACAGTACTGCGTGGCAGTTCCTCTGCCATAAATTCAAATATCGCCATAGTTAAAGTAATGGGAGAAGCAGCCTATAATGCTGGAATTCCCGAAGGATCGATTCAGCTAATAGAAGATACAAGGCACGAAGCAGTAAACGAGCTCCTAAAACTCAATAAATATATTGATGTCGTTATACCACGTGGCAGCGCAGATTTGATAAACATGGTTGTACAGAATTCGACAGTACCTGTAATTGAGACCGGAGCCGGGAATTGTCATCTCTATGTCGAAAAGACGGCAGATTTAAAAATGGCTACAGAAATCACGATGAATGCAAAAACAAGCAGACCTTCTGTTTGCAATGCCATAGAGACGCTTGTTGTCGATGAAGCCATAGCAGAAAAATTCCTGCCAATGGTCTTTAAAAAGCTAAAAGAAGCAAGAGTGGAACTGCGAGGCGACGATAAAGTTAGAACTATAGACAAAAGTGTAAAAGCTGCAACTGAAGAGGATTGGAAAACCGAATATTGTGCGCTTATCCTTGCCGTCAAAGTGGTCTCTGGCATAGACGAAGCTATAGAACACATAACAAAGTACGGCACAAAGCACACCGAAGCTATCATTACAAAGGACAAAGAAAAAGCAAAGAAATTTACAGACGAAATTGATTCAGTGGCAGTATTTGTCAATGCATCAACGCGCTTTACCGATGGTTATGAATTCGGCTTTGGTGCAGAAATAGGAATATCCACGCAAAAGCTACATGCCCGGGGACCGATGGGACTGCCAGAACTCACTTCATATAAATACGTCATCCATGGGGACGGCCAAGTGAGAATCATATGACAAAAAAAATCGGAATACTTGGAGGGACATTCAACCCCGTACATAATGGTCATATAGAAATAGCAAAAGCAGCTCAAAAACTATTTAAGCTCAACAAAGTAGTCTTTGTTCCATCTGGCATTCCTCCTCACAAAACAGAAGAAAAAATTCTCGACGGTGAGAAAAGATATAAAATGCTGCTCACAGCAATAAAGGGAATGAAAAAGTTTTCTGCTTCGCGAATTGAACTTGATAGAAAAGGTTACTCATATGCTGTAGATACTTTTATTGAACTTAAAAAGAAGTACGGTAAAAAAGCAAAGCTATATTATATAATGGGCTTGGATTCGATAAATGATATTTTGAGCTGGCGAAAGCCGCTCGATCTCTTTCGGCTGTGTCAGTTTATTGTTGCCACAAGACCGGGGACAAAAATAAGAACTTTTAAAAGGCTTATAAAATTCCCTCCGCTTAAAGACAACATTGATAAGATACACCTCTTTGAGATAAAGATAGATATCTCCTCAACCGAGATCAGAAAAAAGTTAAAAAATAGAAAATCGGTTAAGGGGATGCTGCCAGAAACTGTAGAAAAATACATAAAGGATAATAAGCTCTACTTATGACTAGAAACAAAAAAATACCTGATGCCCAAAAAACTGTATTGGGCAACGGCATAAAAGTTTTAACTGAGCGTATTCCTACAATGCGCTCAGTGGCACTGGGAATTATGGTTGGTGCTGGCTCGGCATGCGAAGAAGAGAAAAACTTAGGCATAAGCCACTTTATTGAACACATGACCTTTAAAGGAACTCCTACGAGATCCGCTTTTCAGATTGCAAAAGAACTCGACGCAGTAGCAGGGAAAATTAATGCCTATACAGGAAAAGAATATACTGCTTATCTCTCTGTAATTCTTGATGAATATATAGATGTTGCCCTGGATGTGCTCTCAGATATATTCCTCAATTCACTCTATGATAAAAAAGAAGTCGAGCTTGAAAAGGGAGTGGTGCTTGAAGAAATCAAAATGTATGAAGATACACCTGACGAACGAATTCATGACATTTTTGCCGAACTTATCCTTGGCGGACATCCCATAGGTAAATCTACCCTAGGAAATACGGAAACAGTAAGTAGTATAAAAAGAGAGGATATACTAAATTATAGAAAATTACACTACCTGCCAGATAATATCATAATTTCCGTTGCTGGAAATATAAGCCATAACGACATTGTTAAGAGGGTCGAATCTTATTTTAAAAAACTTAAAGGTAAAACTATACAGCTAAAAGAAGTGTTGCCGGTTATAAAATCAAACATAAAATTTGTACCTAAAAAAACTAAACAGGTGCACATATGTCTGGGAACAAAAGGAATTTCTATTCTAGATAAACGCAGATATGCCTTTTCTGCTCTCGATAATATTCTTGGGGGAAGCATGAGCTCAAAACTGTTTCAGGAAATAAGAGAAAAAAGAGGGCTCGCCTATTCTATATATTCCTATAATGCACCCTTTAAAAACTTTGGAGTTTTCAGTATCTGCGCAGGTATTGATAAGAAAAATTTAATAGGGGTCACCGAACTTACACTTAAAGAATTAAAAGAGCTAAAGAAACAAGGCATAACCAAAGACGAACTTAAGCGCACAAAGGATTTCTTAAAAGGAAGTCTCGTACTTGGCCTTGAATCTACTGCAAGCCGCATGTCCTGGCTGGCACGTTCAGAATTTCATTATAACAGGATTCTGACAATCGACGAAATATTTACCGAGGTTGATAAGGTGTCTCAAGATGATATAATAGAGCTTTCCAATGAGTGTTTTAAAGATGAATACCTGAATCTGGCTGCAATCGGTGATTTTAAAGAAGACGAACAACCGATAAAAGAGTTAAGGTGCTAGTGTCATTCTGAAGCCCCGATTTGTCGGGGCTGAAGAATCTTACAATGCGATACTTCAATTTACAAGGGAAGATTCTTCGCTTCGTCCACCTTCGCCCTGCGGGCTACGGCGGACTCGCTCAGAATGACAAAAAAGACATGCGAACATGGAAACTAAAGTCAAAGAAAATATCATGGTCAAAATACAGGTAAAACAATTGCCGCACGGAAAAGGGCTTCCTCTTCCCAAATATATGAGCAGCCACGCTGCGGGAATGGACCTCTTCGCTGCTGTGGACGGGAATCTAACTATCGCGTCTGGAATGAGAAAACTTATCCCTACAGGTATCTCAATTGCAATCCAAGAGGGATACGAAGCTCAGATAAGGCCAAGGAGCGGACTCGCTATTAAGTCAGGTATATCGGTTCTCAATACCCCAGGAACTATTGACGCTGACTACAGGGGAGAAGTCGGAGTAATAATTATAAACCATGGAAATGAGGATTTTTTAATTAAACGCGGAGACAGAATTGCCCAGATGATCATAAGTAAAGTAGAAAAGGCAGAAATAGAGCTCGTTCCCGAACTTCCCCAAAGTAAAAGATCTGAAGGCGGTTTTGGCCACACTGGACTCTAAGGAGGGAAAATTCATGGCAAAAATTAAAGTCATAGTAAATGGTGCTGCCGGTAAGATGGGAAGAGAGGTTGTCAAAGCAGTAAGCAAAGAAAAGGACATGGAACTTGTTGGAGCGGTAGACTTAAAAGAAGTTGGAGTCGACGCAGGAACTGTTGCAGGAGTTGTCATCTTAGGAGTGCAGATATCTGATAATCTGGAAAACATAATAAAGGCGACCAAGGCAGACGTAGTTGTAGATGTAACTCACCCATCTGCAGTAATGGAGAATACCAAAACAATTCTCGAAAACTCTGCCAATGCTGTTATAGGAACTACTGGTATCACAGAAGAAAACCTAACTGAGATTAAAAACTTATGTGCCAAACATAAAGTAAATGCCATAGTTGCTCCCAACTTTGCCATAGGTGCTGTACTCATGATGAAATTTTCAAAACTCGCCGCAAAATATATGCCAAGGGTTGAAATAATCGAACTGCACCACGACGGCAAAGCCGATGCTCCATCAGGCACAGCAATCAAAACTGCAGAAATGATGCTGGAAGAGCAGGCCAAAAAAGAGCAGAAGGCGGAAAAAGTAAAGGAAATAGAAAAAATAGATGGGGTAAGAGGAGGAAATATTGAAGGAATACACATCCACAGTGTCAGGCTTCCCGGGCTTGTAGCGCATCAGGAAGTTATTTTTGGCGGACTTGGCCAGACCCTTAAAATCAGGCATGATTCCATCTCAAGGGAATCCTTTATGCCAGGGGTACTTCTTTGCATACGAAAAGTAAAAGAAGTAAAAGGCCTTACATACGGCTTAGATAATCTTCTTTAAAAGGTGCAGGTGTAGGTGAAGGTTGAGGATGATTGCTATTCTCCTACACCTCCACCTACACCTTCACCTGCACCTATTCCTTCACCTCAATTTGAAAATAATCTGAAATTCCAGGTAATTTTTGTCGATATATATATAGGGAGAAACAGGGCTAGCACTGGCCTGTTATGACTGCAGAAAGCAGTTAGGTGCTAGCCCATAATAATACCCGGTGAGGTATATGATATCTAAAGCGAATCTAAATAACATTAAACCAAGTGAAGCTTTAATTGTTGCAGCAAAGTGGCTTGAAAAGATTGAGTCATATAAAGCTAAGGAAACAAAGGAAGATAAAAATCCTATGCGAATAACTGGGCCAGAGATAAAACCAAAGATACATAATGTCGATATTACAAAAGTAGTCAAAGAGGCTATTGGAGAGGATCCTATTGCAAGTAAGCTCGACAAAAAAGGCAAAGAAATTATAGCTAAAGCTATAATAAGTTCATATTCAGAAATTCAAGATAAGACCGGTTAATTCTTCCAAAAAACATTTCTCTTCTTATTATTAATTAACACTATTTACTTCACATACTACTCGCTAGCGTAAATCTCAAATTTTTGATAGAATAATATAATAATTATTCCTTGTTTTTTCCGCCGAAGGCGGATCCGCCTCTGGCGGAAATTTTTAGTTTTTACTTTTTAATTTTTAATTTATCTTATTGGGGGATCGTCTAATGGTAGGACTGCAGATTCTGGATCTGCATATGAGGGTTCGAATCCTTCTCCCCCAGATTTCTAATTCTAGTACGACTGACGGCGCCTGTCCGCCGAAGTGAAACGGAGGCAAAAATCAGCTAGTGAGGGTTCGCTTGCCCTCCGAAGTTCCGACTGAAAGGAG
>Ga0209636_10007057_pt1 | contig 11461 bp, 13 predicted proteins | sample DeeMarSWOR152_54_FD_187464 | JGI IMG/M metagenome (GOLD analysis project Ga0209636, IMG submission 187464) | Marine sediment microbial communities from White Oak River estuary, North Carolina - WOR-1-52-54 (SPAdes) (version 2) | ecosystem: Environmental > Aquatic > Marine > Intertidal zone >... | reverse complement strand
GAAAAGGAAGAGCCAGAAAAGAAGGAGACCAAACCCAAAGAAGCTGAAGTCAAAGAACAGAAAGAAGAACAGAAAGAGCCAAAAAAGAAAGAAGCAAAGCCCAAAAAAGCTGAACCCAGCGCAAAAGCCGAGACTAAAGAGCCAAAAGAAGAGAAGGAAAAGTCTGAAGGGTCTTAACAATCCTGTTTCTTCAGATCAAATCAAAAGCTTTCGCAGCCGATTCGTTCTTACTTCCTCCTAACTGTTAGCTTAGAAGTAGTAAATTGGAAGGAAAGAACTTGCCATTAACGGATTGCTGTGATTAAATCGGTCTGCGGTCGACTGCCGAACATCGGACGGCGGACATGCAAAGAATAACCATAGGCCAAATCTCTAGGGTGCGTGGAATCAAGGGAGAGATGGTAGTGGTTCCTCTGACTGACGATCTCAAAAGATTTTCTTGGCTTGAAAAAATATTCGTGTCAAAGGATGCAATAACAGCCCAGTTTGGGATAGAAGAAGTAAGAATTAGTCTCAAGAGCAAAAGACTCAAAGAGAGGGTCTTGCTTAAGTTAAAAGGAGTGGAAACTCCGGAAGAGGCTAAGAAATTTGTGGGGAGCTTCTTGGAGATAGAAAAAGAGGACTTGATCAAGCTTCCAGAAGGAAGATATTTCATTTTCGATATAATCGGATTGAAAGTGATTACCACCCAAGATAAAGAGGTGGGGACGGTTAGGGAGGTGATTTCGCTTCCGGCAAACGATGTGTATGTGGTACAAGGAGAACAACAAGAATATGATATTCCTGCCATCAAAGAGGTGGTAAAGAAGATAGATCTGGATAAAAAGGTAATGATAATCGAACCGAAAGAGGGTTTGTTGGATTAGATGCAGATAGATGTTTTAACTATTTTCCCCAATATGTTTTTTGGACCTCTGAATGAGAGTTTGATAAAGAAAGCACAAGAGAAGAATTTAGTTGAAATCAGGGTGCATGATATCAGGGATTCCACAGAAGATAAACATCGGACTGTGGATGATATCCCATTTGGCGGTGGCGGTGGGATGGTAATGAAGCTCGAACCTTTGTGCAAAGCTTTGGAATCGATTTTTGATGGAAAGGAAGACGAAAAGCAAACAAGTTTGATTTTGACTACTCCACAGGGAGAGAAGTTTTCTCAGGAAAAAGCAAAGGAATTATCTTTGAAGAACCATCTGGTCATAATCTGTGGGCATTACAAAGGAGTGGATGAGAGACTGGGAGAACTTTATCCTTTGGAGGAGATTTCCATTGGAGATTATATTTTAACAGGCGGCGAGATTCCTGCTCTGATAATTATGGATGCGGTGGTTAGACTGATTCCGGGAGTTTTGGGTGATTTTGAGTCCGCTCAGGCGGATTCCTTTCATGATGGAATCTTGGGTCCTCCTCAATATACTCGTCCTGCGGAATTCAAAGGATTAAAGGTTCCAGAGGTACTATTGTCCGGCGACCACGAAAAAATCCGATTTTGGCATAAAAAAGAAGCCTTAAAAAGGACTTTACAACGAAGACCCGATTTAGTAAATTGGGACCAGCTCTCGGACGAAGAGAAGGAGATGCTGGAGGAGATCAAAAGAGAGGAGAACTAAAACCGGAGTGTCCCGATTTAGCGGGATCTAAAAACAGCGAAAGATTCAGGCAGATCCCCATACGGAATTTCCAAACTTGACTATCTTAGGTCTTTGCACGGAGGATAAAATGGACCCGATTGCAACGGTTGAATCAAAATATCTGAAGGATAAGCTTCCTGATTTCAATGCGGGCGATACCTTGAAGGTGCATACAAAAATCAAAGAAGGAGATAAAGAAAGAACTCAAGTATTTCAGGGAGTGGTGATTCAGAGAAGAGGTAAAGGATTGGGTGGAACCTTTACCTTAAGGAAGATCTCCAGTGGAGTGGCGGTGGAAAGGATTTTCCCCTTGCATTCACCCAATATCACCAGAATAGAACGAATCCGTGAAGGAAAGGTAAGGAGAGCAAGGCTATTCTACCTCAGAGGAGTTAAGGGAAAATCAGCTCGCATCGAGGAAAAAAGAAAAGAAGAAGAGGAAAAAGAAACCTGATCTCTCCGGGTTGCTACGGAGATCCTTTCCGTGACGATGGCCGTGGAAGGTAGAGGATAGTCAGAAGGTCAAGATTCAAATCTTGACAAAAAGAATCTAAAAGCCCCAATCCCCATCCATGGGGATTGGGGCTTCTTTTGTCTCGTAAAGGTATGAATGTATTTGGTCATCTACTCCAGAAGCTCACGGAACCTATAGGTTACGGCTACTCAGCGCAAAAACTACAAATCCCCCTCTTTAGTGAAGACCTATGCCTGCCAGAGAACGTAGTTGCTCGATTTGCGAGCATCATGACGACGTCAAGCTTTTCTGACCGCCGATAGATGGGCAACTACAACAATATTTACATCACCGGACACTGAGTATCATGCAAATTTTTGTTGCGTCTTGTTGGAGATCCTGTTAATTTAAATCAGTGACGACAGTTTTTTTTCAGACCGGATTCACCCTTTTCCGCAGTGATACAAAGTGGAATTCATCCACCCGGAGAAGTAGAATCCTCCACTTTTGATTCGAGTTCTTGACATGGACAGAATTATAGGATATTTTAAATTGACTCGCCCCCAGAACAATCTGATTGCAGCTTTGTCCGTTTTGGTTGGAGCTTTGGTGGCAGGGAATATAGAATACTGGTGGGGCGTCGTTTTTGCCTGCATTTCTGCCTTTTTTATCTCCGGGGGAGGTAACTGTATCAATGATTTCTTTGATGTGGAAATTGACAGAATCAATAAGCCTTTTCGTCCCCTTGCCAGAGGAGAGGTTTCGAAAATACCTGCCTTTTGGTTTTCCGTCTTTCTTTTTCTTGCGGGACTTTCTTTAAGTCTTTTCATAAGACCTTTAAGCGTGATGATTGCGACAGTAGCTATTATATTTCTAATCTTTTATAGCTCAATTCTAAAAAGAAAACTTTTTTGGGGCAACTTTACAGTAAGTCTTGTAGCGGCTGTCGCTTTTGTCTATGGGGGGATCACCACCCGGGATTTTAGACTATCCCTGATTCCCGCTGTTTTTGCCTTTCTTTTTCACATGGGCAGGGAGATAATTAAAGATGTTCAGGATTTGAAAGGGGACCTCTCTTTGAATGTTTCAAGTTTCCCCATAAGGTTTGGAATCCGGTTCTCCTTAATTTTTGCCACCCTCATATTTTCTTTGTTGATTTTCTTAACTTCACTTCCTTATCTTTTTGACATATTTTCGTTTCTTTATCTGATAATGGTAATCCTGGGAGTGGATTTGGTTTTGTTCTACGTGCTCTGGTCTATGTGGAAGGACCCCTCAAATTCCAATTTGGGCAGATTGAGCACCATTTTGAAGATCGATATGTTTTTGGGTTTAGCAGCCATTTATGTGGGAAAATTTTGATTTATGTTTTGGGACAGAGGCTCGTTCTGAATGGTTTAAACTTCACCCCAAACTCAGAGTCATGATTTGCGCTGATTGTCGCCCATAGGGACCTAAAGAGTTGTGCTTCAAACAAAATCAAGAATTGATGGGCACTCCTGACCAAAAAGAGCTAATTTTTTCCCTTCTAAAAAAAAACAAAAAAAATTGTTGACAAAATAAAAAGGGTGTCGTATACTTTTTCAAAATTTAGCCAAGGGACAGAATATATTTGGGTATCATTAAAAATTGCAAAATGAAACTTTAAATAAACAAAGGAGGTGAAAGAAGAAAGAATATTAAACAGAGAGTTTTATTGTTGCCTTTTAACCTTTAACCAAAACATGAGGAGGGAATCTCATGAAGAAGCTGATTGTCATCCTGGCTATCTTGGCTTTTGGCGGAACCACCGCATATGGCTTGGATATGTCAAATCATGTCGGCTTTGGTGCCTGGGCAGGTGGCAATATGTCACTCCATGGTAGTGCTTCGTCGGAGGATAACCTATCCGACGTAGTAGGCCTTTTTGCGTTTCCCGCAGTTGAGCTGAAATATGTGGTCATAGACAAAGCGGCGGTGGCAGTTAATTTCGGCTATGGCTACATGCCCATGAAGGACGAAAAAAAGGAAGAGATGGGCGATAGATTTAAAGACCTCACCCCAGCTCTGAATCTTCCTTATGTTACTCTGAACGGCACTTTCAACTTCGGGCCCATGATGAAAGCTGAGGACAACAAGCTCAATCCTTTCCTCACTGCGGGAGCAGGGATGTATATGTGGTATTTCTCCGCGAACGAAAGAACTGAGAAGCTTGCCGCTCCTGCCGATCCTTCCGAGGAGTTTAAAGCGACCAATTTGGGGATCAACATTGGCGGTGGAGTGGAATACTTCGCCATGGAACAGCTTGCCGTTTTCGGAAGGGTGAACTACCACATGGTGATGATGAAGGATGAGGACAAATTCGGAGAGGATTTCGGCAACCAGGGGTTTTTGATGTTCGGCGCAGGAGTGACCTACTACATTCCCACCAAGACCGAGTAGTATCAGGAATTTTGCGAGAATTAAACCCATCCGATGGGGTTATTCCATACCCCCGGATGGGTTTAGTTTATGAGAAGGAGTGATTGGGTTTTCTATAATTATGGTGAGCTTGCCCCGAACCATATGGTTCGGGGCTTATGGAACCATTGATCGGGCGGGGGTTAAACTCCCCTAACCAAATGGAGGGGTAAGTCGGGCTCGCGTCCAGATGGATCCGTAGGATAGGGTGCCCCACAAAACTAAAAGCAAAGGAGGTGGCTATGTAATTAGTGGTAAAGCTTGTTTGCCTTGACAAATTTCAATTGTGAACCTTATGAAATGGGGGAGGGAAAATGAAAAAATTTGTCATTCTCTTTTTGATGGGTTTGCTTTTGAGTTCATTTTCGACTGTTTCTGCATTGGAACTTAAAGGCAAGTTCGCAGTCAGTGGACTCGGGACTTTGGCATTGCCGATTGGTGATTTTGCCAAGGAAGAAGAAGAAGGAGGTGCAGCAAAAAGTGGCTACGGTTTTGGTGGCAATTTTGAATATTTTATCACAGATAATATCTCAATTGGAGGGAGTTTTACTTATCGGAGATTTGGTGTGAAAACCGGGGACGCTGAAGAAGGTTTCGGAGAGCTACTAGAGTGGATGTTCGAGTCGGATTTGCCAGGTGTGCGGGCAACCTCAGACATTGATGCAAAGTATGAAATCACCAGCTTTGGTGTATTTGGTAAGTATCTTTTCACACCGTCTCCTCAGGTGTCACCCTATTTGAAATTTGGCCTTGGAAGCGGGAAATTGAAGACTTCAGTAGATGAATTTTCAGGCCACTTGTTGTATCAAGATAAACGAATTCCGTACGAGGGTTCTGTGGATTTGGATGATATCAGCAAGGCATATGTCGATATAGGCGGTGGTATCCTATATCAACTCTCAGAAAACATTGTTTTAACAGGGGAAGTTCTCTTCAGTCGTCTTATGACCGATGGAGCTGACCAAAAGTTTGATATGGAAATGGAGGGTCGTGGCGCAGGGATCCAGGTCTGGGGAACAGCAGAATGGGAAGACAAATTCTGCGATGCTGATTACATGAGTGCTTTTGTGGGGCTTACGGTTTTATTCGGTGGTACAAAGTAGAGATCGGTTTTCGGTCAGTTTAAAGATTCATTTCTAAGAGAGGTAGGTCGGGCTCCCGAAGGGTGCCCGGCAAAACAAACAATCTCGGGTATCCTTTGAGAAACCCGAGCTACTAGAAATAAAGGAGGTGATATTCCCACTAATAGCTAAGATTTTTTTTCAAGTTGGTCAGGGGTTACTTGGGACAGTTTGGAAGGCCTGATAGGAACAGAAAAGGAGGCATTCAAAATGGTAAAAGAAAGCTATTTTGGCTATGTTGCCTATTGGTCCTTGGGGGGATTGGTACAGTTCTTGTCATAGTTTCATGTGCATCCATTATACACGGAACCCGTCAGAATATCAGTGTGAATTCTGTGCCATCGGGCGCAAAAGTTATCGTGAAGGGCGTTCATATGGCGACCACACCTGCGGTAATTGAACTTAAGAGAAAAGAGTCCAATATCATTTTGCGCTTTGAAAAAGAGGGATATGAACCAGTTGAGATAGCTCTAAACCGAAGTGTTGATGGTTGGATCGCAGGTAACATCATTTTTGGCGGACTGATAGGATTGGCTATTGACTTCTTAGACGGCGCCGCTTACAAGCTCAGTCCCTCAGAAGTAAGCGCCGCACTAGCCGAAGCGAAAAAGCAAGGCATGAACTTGGAGAATTTGTCCAAAGACGGGGTAATCATTGCGGTCGATCTGCAAGCTATAAGGAAGTGACGAAAGCAGGGATCGCCATTTTCTAATGCCGATACATGCATAAGGTGAAGAAGAGCACCAAAGCGAAGAAGGTGCTAACTTAGTTAGTTGCAGAAATTCTTTATCCAACAAATTTTTTGCAGAGAAAGGGGTGTGATATGGCAAAGAAGTATATCATTTGGATCCTTGTGGGTTTCATTCTGTTCTTTCTCGCCGCCAATGTCCATGCATTTGATGGCCAACGACAAGGTTTTATCTTAGGATTCGGCCTGGGACCTGGATTTACCTCATACACTGAGGAGTTTACGTTGGAGTTTATGGGACTGAAAAGTAGTGTGGAAAGAGACCGACAGAACAAGCTGGGGGTTATGAGCGATTTTAAGATTGGTTATGCTCCAAACAATTCCCTGGAAATATATTACACTAACAAAGTATCCTGGTTTGGACATAAATACAGTCAGCGTGTAGAGGTTTGGGATAGCGTTTATGCGGAATATATTGAAAAGTGGACTATTGCGACCGGATTGACAGCAGCGGGGGTGACCTACTACTTTTACCCCACAGCTCCCTCATGGTTTTTATCGGGAGGGCTGGGAGTCTCAGCCTGGCTTGTGCCTTTCGAGGAGAATGGTCCAGATCCGCGGATCGGTTTGGGTCTCTTTGTAGGCGGTGGATATGAATTCACTCGACACGTGAATGTAGAAGTGAACTTGTGTTGGGGAAAGCCTAAAGACACTGAGGGAGGGGTTGAGATAAGTTCCAATGCTCTGACCGTGAGTTTTACTGTAAATGCCCTTGCGTACTGATCTGCAGTTGATTCAGCTTGGCGAACGTCGATTCTGGAAGCTTCATTGAATTGAGATCACGGCCAGCAAGAGTGTCGATGCATCGAAAAAAATGCTGATTCTCAGACAGGATCAGCATTTTTGCTTTTTGAATTACGTTAAATTTCTGTTGCATTTTATCTGTTAGCGTATTAATTTAAATGATAGGAAAGCAAAATATTTAATAGATTAAGCTCGGAGGTGACTATGTCCGGACACTCTAAATGGAGCAGCATCAAACGCAAAAAAGGCAAGGCAGATGCGGAACGGGGGAAGACCTTCACCAAAGTTATAAAGGAGATCACCGTTTCCGCAAGAGATGGAGGGGGGGACCCAGAGGGCAATCCTAGATTAAGAGCCGCCATGCAAGCGGCCAAAGCGGCAAATATGCCTGCCGCTAACATCGAAAGAGCCATAAAAAAAGGAACCGGTGAGCTCCCTGGAGTTTCCTATGAGGAGGTCAGCTATGAAGGTTACGGTCCAGGTGGGGTGGCAGTTTTGGTGGAGGTTTTAACCGACAACCGTAATCGTGCCGTCGCCGACATCAGGCATATCTTCACACATAATGGTGGAAACTTAGGAGAGGTCGGCTGCGTGGGATGGATGTTTGACAAAAAGGGGCTGATCCAGGTTGACAAGGGATCGGTGGATGAGGAGATGTTGATGGAGACCGTGTTGGATGCGGGAGCTTTGGACATGAAATTGGAGGAGGATTATTTCGAGATTGTCACCCCTTTCAACAAATTTGAGGCGGTAAAGCAGGCGTTAGGCGAAAAGAAAATCCCTTACAGCCAAGCAGAGCTTACCATGATCCCCCAGACAACCATAAAACTGGAAGATAAAGAAGCTGAGCAGATGTTGAGATTAATGGAGGGGTTGGAAGATCACGACGACGTGCAAAAGGTCTATGCCAACTTTGATATTGCGACGGAGATCATGGAGAAGATGAGCGCGTGATAACGGGCAAGAACAATAATGACGAATCACGGATGACTAATGCAAACGCATTAATTCAAGTTCAATAATCCATATGGACATACGAATCTCCCCTAACCCCTCTTTTCCAAAGAGGGGAACAAAGGATTTCTCCCTTTGAAAAAGGGGGAGTAAGGGGGATTTTAAAATCAACTGCACATTGCTCTAATATGTGACAATAATTAATACGTTTGCCATAATTTCGCTCAAAGGAAAAAGGATTTGATAATCTTAGGTGTTGATCCGGGCAGCATCGCAACTGGATATGGTTTGATTAAATCCAACCGCTCCAGAAATATTCTCATAGATTGTGGGGTCATTAAAACAGATTCAAAAAAATCCCTTCCCGAGAAGTTAAGACAAATTTTTGAAGGCCTGTCGCAGATCATAGCCCAAAAGCGTCCGGATGAGTTAGCCATAGAAGAGACCTTCTACAGCAAAAATGCCAAATCTGCTTTGGTGATGGGTCAGGCCAGGGGGGCGGCGATCTTAGCTGCAGCTTGTGCAAAGATGTCTGTGTGGGAATATTCACCCAAAGAGGTGAAGTGTTCCATTGTGGGGAGGGGAAATGCCTCCAAGCTTCAAGTGCAATATATGGTCAAAAATCTCTTGGGATTGAAAAATCTGCCTCAGCCTCAGGATGCGGCTGATGCTTTGGCTGTGGCTTTATGCCATGCCCAGAAAATCAAATGTCGTCCCCTCTCCCCTTGGGGAGAGGGATAGGGTGAGGGGGATCTGCTGAGACAAAAGAAAATATTCGAGGGGAAAATTTGATAGCTTATTTAGAAGGAAAATTAATCGAAAAAAATCCGACTCATTTGATTTTGGAGGTAAATGGTGTCGGATATTCCGTAAACATTCCGGTCTCAAGCTATGCCAGCGTTGGAGAAGTTGGCCAGACCGTCAAGGTCTTGACCTATCAGTACGTTAGAGAGGATGAGCTCAAACTCTACGGCTTCTCATCCCACCAGGAGAGGGACCTTTTTGAGCTGTTGATCTCCGTAAACGGAGTGGGACCAAGAGTGGCTCTGGGAATACTCTCCTCCATCTCAGTGGAGGATTTTCAAAGATCGGTACTGGCAGAGGACCTGGACGTATTGACCCATATCACCGGAGTAGGCAAAAAAACCGCCCAAAGATTAATCTTGGAGTTGAAAGAGAAGTTAGGCAAAGTTGATCTGGGGGTTGATAAGGGTCTCGCGGTCAAAGAGAGAATTGATACTTCTGTTGAGGAGGCTGTTTTGGCATTGGTCTCTTTGGGATACAACAAGCTGGATGCCCGAAAAGCTGTCCAGCTTGTAATGAGTGAAGCGAACTTAAAAGTAAGTTCAGAAAGTGAAGAGAGTTTGCCCATCGAAGAGTTGATAAAGAGGGCTTTGAAATATGCTAAGTGAATTGGTCAACGGATTGAACGGACGTTTTGAGTAGCGAATGCATGGTATAAACTCCTGAAAAACAAAGAGGTAAAGTTTGGCACAAAGAATTACGGTTCCTGATAGATTAGAAGATGAATTGGAATATGATCTCACCTTAAGGCCATCGAGATTCGATGAGTTTGTAGGGCAGGAGAAGATCAAAGAAAATTTGAAGATATTTATCGAAGCGGCTAAAAGAAGAAAGGAAGCTTTGGACCATGTCCTGTTTTATGGTCCGCCCGGTCTGGGCAAGACCACTCTGGCAAATATAATTGCCAGGGAGATGGGAGCAAGCATCAAAACTACCTCTGGACCAGTGCTGGAGCGTCCGGGTGACTTAGCTGGAATTTTGACCAATCTTGGCGAGAAAGAAGTTTTGTTCATTGATGAGATTCATAGATTAAATCATGTGGTGGAAGAACATCTCTATCCTGCCATGGAGGATTTTAAGTTTGATGTGATGATCGACAAAGGTCCCGCGGCTCGCTCGGTCAAGCTTTCCTTACACCCTTTCACCCTGATTGGAGCCACTACCCGTGCTGGTCTCTTAACCTCACCTTTAAGAGCCAGATTTGGGGTGGTGGGTAGATTGGATTTCTATCAGCCGGAGGATTTGTATAAGATCGTTTTGAGATCAGCCAAGATTTTGGATATAGAGATAACCGAAGAAGGGGCTACAGAGATCGCCAAAAGATCAAGAGGCACTCCCCGGGTGGCAAATCGGCTTCTTCGCCGGGTCAGAGATTATGCTCAAGTTAAAGCCAAAGGGAAAATAGACAAAAACGTTGCCCACGATGCCTTGTTAATGCTGGATGTGGATCAATTGGGCTTGGATGAGATGGACAAAAAGATCATGGAGGTGATCATTCATAAGTTTAAAGGCGGTCCGGTGGGAATAAATACCTTGGCGGTGGCGGTAGGTGAAGAAGGGGAGACCATTGAGGAGATCTATGAACCGTTTTTGATCCAGGAAGGACTTTTAAACCGCACCCCCCGCGGCAGAACCGCTACTGAATTGGCTTACAAGCATCTGGGTATAAAATTCGACAAAGACACCCAAGCAAGATTATTGTGAAACGCAAAGTGTAGTGGTCGAGCTCGCTCGACCAGATATTTAGGACAAAACAAGCTTTGCTACTATCCCCTCCGCACATAAAAGAATGGTCAGGGGTGAGGGCACCCATGACCAACAAGCTGCAAAATGCAAAGCAAGCTTTGCCACTACTTATTCTTTGAGAAAATGAAAATTTTATTACATGTCTGTTGCGCTCATTGCATGCCTTATCCTTTAAAGATTCTCTCAGAGGAAGGACATCAAGTCTCAGGATTTTGGTATAATCCCAATATCCACCCCTTCACCGAATACCAAAATAGACTGAGTGCGGTGAAAACATTCGAATCGCTGAAATCGTTTCCCGTATTTTATAACGACTCATATGATCTGGAGAAATATCTTAAGGCGGTCATAAACGATTTGGAGAATCGGTGCAGTTATTGTTATAAGATCAGACTGATAAAAACAGCCAATTGGGCAATTCAGGAATACTTTGATGGATTCACCACCACCCTTTTGGTCAGTCCTTATCAGAAGCATGAACTAATTAAGGAGATAGGCAAAAAAATCGGCAAGGATTTGGGTATAGATTTCGTGTATAGGGATTTTCGACCGGGTTTTTACGAAGGAAAAAACGAAGCGAAGAGGCTAGATTTATACAGCCAGAAATATTGTGGCTGTATTTTCAGCGAAAAGGAACGCTATTTGAAAAAAACCAAAGGGGAAAGTTCCAGAAAATTGTGATTTGATAACGTTATTTTTGTATTATGTTTGCCAGCATAGGCAAAATGTTAGTAGCGGTTGGGGTTTTGCTGATCTTGATTGGTGTGATCCTGCTTGTTTTTAATAAGATCGGTTTTTTGGGAAAGCTCCCTGGAGACAT
>Ga0209636_10007056_pt1 | contig 11461 bp, 9 predicted proteins | sample DeeMarSWOR152_54_FD_187464 | JGI IMG/M metagenome (GOLD analysis project Ga0209636, IMG submission 187464) | Marine sediment microbial communities from White Oak River estuary, North Carolina - WOR-1-52-54 (SPAdes) (version 2) | ecosystem: Environmental > Aquatic > Marine > Intertidal zone >... | reverse complement strand
CTCTGCTGTCCCATAAGCACCCAGAAAATAAAGTCCTTCATTTTTGTCAGATGAACTCTCCATACCACCTTCCCTGTCACTCAACCCGAGGCGTACCTCTAAAATGTCGAATGCAGTACACTCTCCTTTGTCAAATGACATTTTGATGTCAGCCTCCAATGGGTGAGGCACTTCCAGCGGGAAGTTTTCATCTTCTTCATCACGTTCGTGGTCAAAGTCACATTCTATTACCATTTCAGAAGTTACAATGCGTATGCGCTTTGTATCCCAGAATAAATCCCCAAGTACACCTTCCATGCATGGCAGCTGTTCTCTGAGTAATCCTCCGCATACAGGACAGGTGACACTTTGTTTATTTTCCATTTTATCAATCATGGTGCCACCATGTCACATAAACCCATATCCGATCAGTCTCTCATCTTTTTCTTTCAGCTTCTGGTACTCTTTCCATTCATCACCCGTTACAATGTAAATCTCGTCTTTGTTGTAGGTAGGTCTAATCAGCTTTACCATTCCTTTATCCACGTATTCCTGTACGATGTACTCTTTGATATCTTCCATGTGTTTTACTTCCCCTCTTAAAACACATGCAAAGTTGAACAGTTCTGATAAATACCCTTTTCGGTCTATTTCTGCTCTTTTCTTTTTTTCCAAATTTGTTTTATCTATCGTCATGATTCCACCTCCTGATTGTCTTTATTTTCTCATCTTCCACTTCCATCAATCTTTCTTTCATAGAATCTTCAGTATCACAAGGGCGTATCTCCAGAATGTCAAATACGGTACACTCACCAGTACCATCAAATTCTGCAGAAATCACAGCAATCACTACATGCGATTCTTCCATGCTAATATTTTCTTCTTCATCGTAACAATGAGTAAATTCATGCTCAAGAACTACTATTGAGTTCACAATACGGGTCTTTTGGACAAAGTACCACCCTTCTTTAATGACGCTTTGCACATCCGGTAAGTGTGGTTCACTCGCTGATTTTCCGTACACTGGACATGAGAATGTCACACATTCTTTTTTGCTCTCTCTCATGTTCTCATTTTGTTCAGTCCCTGACTCTACCTTTCGGGTTTTTGACATTTGAACCCTCCTTTTTGGTTTTCTGTGGTTCTTCCATCTTCCCTACCCAAAGATTTATATAGAAGCACAAAAAATTTTCTATTAATGAATTCGTCTAAATTGAAAACAATATATTCTTATGTAACAGCATGTATGGAAAATCCAAGAATAAGAATGAGTGAATTTCATAAAAAGTATAGTCACTATAATTGGTATAATGCAACGAGCAGACTGATAAAAGAAGCAAGAGAAAAAGGGATTTTATTCGGGCCAAAAATATGGTGTAATAGTGGACTAGATGTTGAATTATATGGCAACATTGACGATCCCTTATTGTTCGCTGAAAAAAAGAAGAAAGAACCAAATATTACTTATTTGACCGGGCTTATTGGATATCCATCAATAATTTGCTTTAAGAAAGGTGCAAGTATTCTGCAATATGCTGAAACTGTCATTCCGTCTTATCCTGCAAAGAAAACGATAGCTGAAATAAACTTGGAAATTAAAGGTGAATTGCCGCGCGATGAATATCCACAGCGTTGGGATGAAATGGATTGGGATGTATATGAACGTATAAGGGATCCACAAGCGTCATTTGTTAAAGCAGGAAAAGGTCTGGGTGTGAAGTGGACAACAATACTAAACCACTTCAAAAAAATCAAAAAGGATTGTAAAATATGGATACGCTTCCTACCAAAAGGATATGACAGATATCAGCAGAGTTATGTCTTATTTGAAACTGAATATGAATTAGGATTAAGAGAAGAGCTAAAAAAGTTAGATAGAACAACTATTCTTTACAAATTTGAAAATAAAGTTCTTCTCCATCTCTTTCTTGATGATACGCTGCAAAATTTGACTTTTTATAAATTAAAAAGAAAAGGGAAGATACATAATCTACAAGTATCAATCCCTCTTTACTGGAATAGTAAATACTTTTAAGTCTACCCTGGATATCCATGTCCACCACCACCTCCTTCACCATTAGGATCTACTTCACCTAACGGTTCAAAAGGCCAGCCTTTTAAATCCTTGTTCACTTTATCACCTCGCAAAAGATAAGAAATTGCGTTTAAAGGGTTTCCTTCCAGTACAGTTGTTATTGTTAGATACAAATTCGTCTATGACAGACTATACTTGCTTTTTTGGTCTGATAAAAGTGTTTCACTGATTTTTCCAGATAAGCTAGAGAAGGATTTCTCTATTAGATACTCACTTTTTGGGTTATATGGATTGAAAAGGGTTCTCGAAATAAATGGTTGGCAATTCCTGGTGTTAGAGATTTATACACATGTAATGCTGTAAATCAAACACAAATACTACATAATACTAGAGAAATCAACGATGTGAGAGGTTAGATTTTCCATCCTGTGGAACTTTGACAGTCTCATTACCCGAAGATTTATATTGCTAAATGAGAAAAAGAGCAGAAGTGCAAAAAAGAAGTACAAACATGGAGAGGTGAGAACATGAAATGGAAGGTGGTGTTCTTGGTTCTCATTTTGATGAGCAGCTTTGCTGGCTCAAAAATGGGAAGTGAGGAGAATTGTGAAAGTTCTTTAGTTCAGTATTGTATTCCACGAAGAGGTGTGCAGGAGTTCTCTGATGGAGAGATTGTTATGGTGGAAAGACCTGTGGAGGTTTCACTTGATGATGAGTACTGCTCTGTTTTGGGGATGTCTTACAACTGCTTTATAAAGCGAGGATTATCTGAGGGGTTTCTCACTTTTCAGAAAGGTGATGCGTTGATTGTGTATGATATTCCTGGGGAGCAGCCCTTTGGGAAATTGAATGCGGTGGAAGGGTTCTGCAAGGAAAGAGGTGATGATCAGGAAAATGGAATGAAATCCTTTGTGTATGAAGGAATTTTTGAGGGAATGGATTTGAGATACACGTTTTTGCATCACAAGGTTTTGGAAGAGATCGTTATTGAGAAGTTCAGGGGTATTCAGATTGTACAGCAATTTTCTATAGAAAATGTGTGGTTATCAGAGAAAGAGGGTGGCATATACTTTTATCATAAAAAAACGGGGAGGTTAGTCTTTTTTATTCCGCCTCCTGTAATGTATGAGGAAGGAAATCCTGGAGTGAGGTGTTATAATATTCATTATGAGGTGAACCCGGCAGGAGATAAATACATTATACGGAAAGTCATTGACAAAGAAGGGTTAACCTGGTTAAAAGACCCTGAAAGAGTGTATCCTGTAGTCATTGATTCAACGACAGAAGGAGGAATATCAGATCCTTGGGAGGAGTCAGGATTACTTCCATACGGGCAGTACTTCAAGAACGTGAACGAATATGTGTCACCGACCTGTGGGAGTTTAACGGTGAAGCAGACAGATTTATACTTACCGGGAAGAGGAATGGATTTAGTTGTTTCCAGGGTGTATACCACCCCGCAATTGTTCACTATAGATGATGGGTTTCAACCTTTAGAGGAGGATCCTCCCTGGAAGATTGCCAATGGATGGCGGTTTGACTTTCCTGCAATTGCTGATAACTACCTGTATTTGTGGGATGGACGAATGTACAAGTTAGAATGGGGGAATGATCCACCTGAGTGCCCGTATTGGTGCTTTCCACCATTGGAACCTGAAGAACAAGTGTTTAACAATCACAAAGGAGATCACTTCAGGTTGATTAAGCACGTAGATGGGACATACACGTTGTACTTGAAGGATGGAAGAGTGTTAGAATTTTCTTCGTCTGGTGATATTCAGTCCATCACAGACATCCATGGGAATCAGATTCTGTTTTCTGGAAATACTATAACAGATACCGTAGGAAGGGTGGTGACAGTATCTGCTTCTGGTGTTTCTTACGGCCAGAGATATGTCAACTATACCATACAGTATGTGGATTACAACCCGCTTTTAACTGGTGTCACTGACTGCATGGGGAGAGTAACACACTATTACTATGAGCATGCAAACAAGTGGTTGTTAACGAAGGTTGTCTATCCCACCCAAGGATACACGGAATACACCCACGCAATGAAGGAAAGGAGAATCTGTAATGAAACTTGTCACGTGTGGAATAAAGACTGTCATGAAGTGGCTGATTGTTACCAGCAAATGTACCAATTCAGGGTAGTCACCCAAAAGGTGTATGCAGATACTCTGGTGAAAGTGCGCAGCTTCACCTACGTGGAAGACTGGGAGAACACACTAGAGTCCACAGAGAAAACGAAGGATGAATTGTATTACGTTCAATCTGAAACCCATTTCACCATTAGTAATGGAAAAATAAAGAGTAGAACAGTAACTGATTTTAATGGGAATCAAAAAGAAAAGGTCACATACACGTACAATGCACAAGGTGAAATCATTTTAAACAAATACTACAAAGGTGAAACAGATGAAGTTACCTACCAGGAGTTCTCTCAATACGATGAATGGGGAAATCAGGTATACTCCAGGAACAGCTTGGGATATGAGGGTTATGCATCGTATTACAACACCTCCAGCGAAGGTGCATTCACTGATTATTCAGGAAATGTTGTCCAATTGTTTTCAAACCAGTTCTACACTAATAGTACAAGTGACATCTACAATAAAATTGCAGGAACCTGCACAGTACAGGGAGGATCAACAATTGAGACTTACTATCTTTATGATAGTACAGGAAATATGATAGAATCCAAAGATATTTTTCAAGGAGAGTCCTATTTAGTTTATTACGGATTATTTGATGAAAATGGACAAATTGTATTCCCTTTCACTTCAGATACTCCCACAGATGATGCCATTCTCCGTATAGCCAGTCTCCCCACGTTAAATCCAGTTTTAAAATCAGAGACTCACAGTGTATCCGAGCACTCAGGATATAACAACACAGGATACTGGAAGGGTAAATACTTCTGGGCGTACTGGTTACATGGGAGAGGACTAGATGTAGAAGATGGGTTCGACCGTGTGGGTCCCTTCACCCACTATCCGGGGACTGAAGGGTACTTAAATTATAACCTGTGGATATCTGGAAGGGCCCAGTATGTGAAGACCAACTACAGAGTGTATGAGAACCTATCACCTTCTGGCTGTTCTTACAGACTGAATGATGGTTCATGGACACAGATTACTTCCAATTTAGGAAATGGAACAACTCAAATTACTATTCCAAAAGAAAGTGTACTACAGGATAATATTCTGGAATTTCAAGAATCCGGTAGTTACAAAACAAGATTTCAGTGGGCTCTCTTTATACCGGTACAATCTGAACCTGAAACATACTACAAATATTTCCAGTATGATGATTACGGGAACTTGGTGGCTGCCACCAACTGTTATGGTACGACACTATTTGAATATGATCAGGGACACCAATCCGCTCATTTGACAGCAGTCATTGACCCCTTAGGAAATAGAATCTCTTGTGTATATGATGAAGCAGGAAATATCACCTCCATTACTGATGGCAATGGATGTACTTATCACTATGAATACGATTTATTGAACAGGTTAACAAAGAAAATTAACCCTGATCTCACAGAACGAGAAGCTGTCTACGATGATGTCAACAATATTGTAACAATCTATGATGAGCTAGATCATTTCATGAAGAAATACTTTGATGGTCTGGGAAGAATAACAAAAACTGAATATGCAGGGTTATACACTGAGGAATATACCTACAACTATCTGGGCAAAGTTGAAACCAGAGTTAATCCAACAGGAGCAGTATACACATACGAGTATGACATCCTGGGCAGAGTAACAAAGAGTGCAAATCCTGATGGCACCTTCGCCCAATGGATTTACAACGATTTGGAAAACACCTGTGAGGTCTACGATGAAAATTCGAACAAAAAAGAATATACATACAATTGGACAGGGAATTTACTCTCTGTAAAAGAGTACATCAATCAAAGTTACTATCTCACTGAATATAAATATGATGAATCTGGAAATGTAGCCGAGATAACTGATGCAAAAGGAAATTCGACAGTGTATAAGTACAACATGTTTGGAATAGAACGTATTGTCTACCCAAATATGTCTGAGGAGCATTTCACTTATGATTGCATTGGAAATGTGGTCCAAAAGACACACGGTAACAAAACTATTAACTACCACTATAATATTGCTTCACAGTTAGTAGAAATTGAATATCTCAATTCTTCTGTTACCTTCACCTATGATGCCAACGGGAATAGAGTTTCTATGGTTGATCCTGTAAGTTCCACCGTCTATGTGTATGATCCACGGAATAGACTGGTATCTGAAACAAAAACTATCGATGGATCTGACTATACCACATCTTACGTGTATGATGCAGCTTCTAACATTGTATCCATTATATACCCTGATGGTACTGTTGTCAATCAGAATTATGACGATCTCAACAGAGTAACGTCTGTAGAAGGATATGCACAATTTTCATGGAACGAAAGCTCTCAATTACAGCACATTGCCTACCAGAATGGTGTCACAACAAATTACACCTACGATGTGCGCAGCAGGCCAATACAAATTGTAACCGCAAAGAACGGTGGTGATCTCCTCAATCTATCCTATATCTACGATGCTACAGGAAATATTCTGCAGATAGAAGATACACCAAATGGTCAATTAAAAGAGCAGCAGGACTACACCTATGACCCCTTACATCGGTTGACAACTGCTGTCGGTGGCCCTCAAGGAGATTTTTACTCATTGAGTTACGTATATGATAGCACAGGCAATAGAATACAGTTAAACAATACAGTATACACCTATAATGAAATGAATGAGTTGTTAACACAAGAAGGTAACACCAATTGCATCTACACGTACGATGAATACGGTAACTGCACAACCAAAACTGATGGTGGAACTATTTGGGAATACTACTACGATGATGAGACCAGGTTATTATCTGTAAAAGAAAACGGTCAAGTTACAGAACAGTACGTCTATGATGGCGACGGGAAGAGAATCAAAAAGATAGGTTCTGATTCAGTGAGAATCTATATATATTCTGGATTGAAAGTTCTTTACGAGATGAACACAGCCACACAAATGGATGCAGTTTACATCCATGGGCCAGCTGGAAGAATAGCCAAAAAGGTCAATGACATAACTGAATACTACCACACAGACCACTTGGGTTCTACCAGGTTAACAACATCAGAAAATGGTGTAATAGTCACAGAAGTGCAGTATAAACCCTTTGGAGAACAAGTGAATGCCACAGAAGAACAATATACCTTCACTGGGAAAGAGCTAGATGATACTGGCTTTTACTACTATGGTGCCCGTTATTACGATCCAGAAACTGGCAGATTTTTAACGAGAGACCCACTGCAAGGAGAAAGAGGAGCACCACAAACTTTGAATAGATACGTGTACTGTCTCAATAATCCATTAAAGTACATTGACCCTGCAGGAACAGATCCGAAAGAAACAGTTGAAGAAATATTTCAGAGAATGCAGAATGTTGATCCTGCTACCTATGCAGAACTCCAAAAACAAGTTGACAGTGAAGCTATGACAGCTCTTGAAGCTCTTAAAGTGATAATGGAGTTGCTGGGATATAAAATTGACGAGAGAAGTTCGACTGATGAAGTTCTTAAGGTGATAGTGGAGGGAGGGTTGGTACTTTCTTTTGGAATTGATAATACCATAGCTGAGTGGGGAACAATTGATCCAGAAACATCAACTATAAAAATCAACTTTGGAAAGAGTGGTAAGGTGGCTGATATGGCACTGATTGCCCTTCACGAGGTGTGCCATGCTGTCCTGGGTGGTAAACATGGTGATCAACATTATGAGCATCAATTCATATACAGTGTTCAATATTCTTACGCATCTGCCCTGAAATCCATAGGTGTGGAGGTTTCTGAAGCTTACAGGAATCATCTTTGGGTTGAAGCACACCAGCATGATCGTTCTTTTTTTAATGAAGTCCCAATACCTGATATCGTGGAAAGATGGTTCCCGTATATTGAACCTGTTCTTGCTTGATGAGGAAAAAACGTACTAGGACGTGATAAGATGAAGAAAATCGAAGTAGTGAACGAGAAGAAACATAGAATGGCAAGGTGGATGAAATGTTAATAAAGAGGGCTTCATCTGCAGTTTCCTTGACCATAATACTCCTTATGGTTAGTATATTCCCATTTGCAGGACCAACTAATTGTGGGAAGATCGTCTTTCACTCAGATAGGGATGGAAACTTTGAAATCTACGTGATCAATGCAGATGGGAGTAATCAGAGAAATCTGACCAACAATCCTGCACATGACGTCAATCCTGCATGGTCACCCGATGGGACAAAGATTGCTTTTGAGTCAAATAGAGACAGAAACGATGGGATTTATGTGATGAATGCAGATGGGAGCAATGTGCAAAGACTCACTCGTAATCCTGCTGGAGGAGGACACCCTGCTTGGTCACCCGATGGGACAAAGATTGCTTTTATTTCAAATAAAGACGGAAATCCTGAAATCTATACCATGGATGTGGATGGAAGCAATGTACAGAGACTCACTTATGATCCTGCTTTGGATATGGAACCTGCATGGTCCCCTGATGGAGGAAAGATTGCTTTTGTTCGAAGGATAGATGATAATGAGGATATTTTTGTGATGAATGCTGATGGAAGTGGCCAGGTAAATCTTACGAATAACCCTGCTCTGGATGCGAGGCCTGTATGGTCACCCGATGGAGAAAAGATTGCTTTTCATACTCTTCGAGATGGGAATTATGAAATCTACGTGATCAGTGCTGATGGGAGTAATCAGAAAAACTTAACCAGTCATCCTCTCCGTGACCTGTTCCCTGCATGGTCCCCTGATGGAGGAAAGATTGCTTTTGTCTCAAACAGAGATAAATATTCATTTTATTTTCTGATATATATAATGAATGCTGATGGGAGCAATCAGATGAAAATAAATGATGTCCCCGTTCCAGGTGCGAGACCTGAATGGTGCTGCCTTCTTCCACCTATAGAAGAACCTTCTCCAAGAGGAGGTCTTTTGCTAATTGTCGTCATTATTATCCTTGCAGCTCTTTTGATAATTATCTTTACTAAGCAGAGAAAAACTGCTTTCTAATAGGGTGTAAGCAGTGAAAAATACGCGAAAACTAGAAAAATCAATAAGAATGTTACACGTGTAACAACTTTCCTAATCTTAACGGACTTCTGAGTGTTCGATGTTACTCACCTTTATCTATAACATGAAGAAACAAGGATTTTTCACCGATTTCTCCTCTGCATTGGTTGTCAAATCAAAGAATTGGATTCCATGAATGCTGATGGGGAAAATCAAGTAAATATAACCAGAAATCCTCATAATGATACAGAACCTGCATGGTCTCCTGATGGAAAGAAGATTGCCTTTACGTCACAAGAACAGGGGATCTGGGATATATATGATCAATACTGATGGAAGTAATCAAATAAATCTCACGAATAGTCCTGCTCATAATTGGGATCCCACATGGTCTCCCGATGGGAAAAAAATTGCTTTTACCTCAAATAGAGACGGGAACCAGGAGATCTATGTAATGGATGTAGATGAGAGTACCCAAATAAATTCAACAAACAACCCGGCTGATGATCGATGCCCTGCGTGGTGCTGTTATTCTCTATTGAAAGAAGAACCCCTACCAGTAGAATATTCATTCGTTGTTGCAATTGTGGTCATTCTTCTTATAACTATTCTCACAATTATCTTTCTCAAAAGAAGAAAAGCTGACTCCTTATGATAAGTTAGAATGTTTGATGTACGAAAGACCACTTGAATACAAAGGCATGGATCGAAGTGGAGGCTATTGATTTTGTTGCAACACTTTTGGAACAAACACAGCTCACTTTTTATGAATACTGTCATCATATCTTTGGACCGATGCGTCTCACGTACAGAGCAGGTTGTGAATTGGTGAGGCGTATTGAAAGAAGTTACGGTCTTGAAGCAGTGAAGAAAAGCATATATCTTGATGCAGACCAGTTTCTTTCTACGTATCACCACTTGCCCACCAAGAAGTAAAATCAGCATTATTTTTTTTGTCAGACCATTCTTTTGTAAGTACGGATACTACGAAGCTCTGTATATTTTTTGCCCACTTAACCGGAAAAATCTTTACATGTTACGTGTAACAAAAGTGGTTAAGCGTAAGATCAGTATTGAGAAGTTTATTATGATACTGTGAGGATACATGCTATTGAAGGTTCTACTTATTTTGTGAAGACCACAGACTTAAAAAGAATTGCTATGTAGAGTGAATGGGGCTGGAATGCTTCGAAAGCTGTCACCCGCTTCTCCATGAAGATGCTCCTTCAAAAATAATATTATACATAACGATAAAGATACCAATAGCAACAACTAAAATGTACAAAAAAAGAAGAAAGACTAAGATTTGTAGTTTTCTACCTTTATCTTTATCTACTTTTCTTAACTGAGGATGACACTGAGGAATTCTCCATACCACCTTCCCTGTCACTTAACCCGAGGCGTACCTCTAAAATGTCGAATGCAGTACACTCTCCTTTGTCAAATGACATTTTGATGTCAGCCACCAATGGGTGAGGCACTTCTAGGGGGAAGTTATCATTTTCTTCATCACGTTCGTGGTCAAAGTCGCATTCTATTACCGTTTCAGAAGTTACAATGCGTATGTGCTCTGTATCCCAGAATAAATCCCCAAGTACACCTTCCATGCTCGGCAGGTGTTCTCTGAGTAATCCTCCGCATACAGGACAGGTGATACTCTGTTCATTTTCCATTTTATCAATCATGGTACCACCCAGGTCACATAAATCCATATCCGATCAGTCTCTCATCTTTTTCTTTCAGCTTCTGGTACTCTTTCCATTCATCACTTGACACAATGTAGATTTCTCTTTTCTCGTAGGTAGGTCTGATTAGCTTGACCAGTCCTGTGTCCACATACTCTTGTACGATGTACTCCTTGATCTTCTCCAGGTGCTTTACCTCCCCTCTCAAAACACATGCAAAGTTGAACAGTTCTGATAAATACCCTTTTTGATCTATTCCAGATTTTGGTATTCTTTCCAAATCTGTTTTATCTATCGTCATGATTCCACCTCCTGATTGTCTTTAGTTAAAGAGTGAATATTTGTGCCAAAAGATAAGGCAACTATTCAGCATAACTTAGGGACGTAACCTTTCGAAAAAATCTATTCAACATCGGGTTTATATAGTTGTGTCTTCAAATATAGGACATATTTTCATGACATGTTACACGTGTAACAGAAATGTCTTTTGAATAAGTAGTTTTCTTTCTTTTGAAATAATGCAAAACGCCGGTTAAAGGTCCTTTGCTGTGAAGTGCTGGACTGAAGCGTACTCGTAGCTCTTGATGATTCCCTTTTCCATGAGATCAATTAGTAAAAGAGGAATTTTGAGCTTATTTGCAGTTATTTCCTCCTTATCAATTTTAATTA
>Ga0209636_10007054_pt1 | contig 11464 bp, 9 predicted proteins | sample DeeMarSWOR152_54_FD_187464 | JGI IMG/M metagenome (GOLD analysis project Ga0209636, IMG submission 187464) | Marine sediment microbial communities from White Oak River estuary, North Carolina - WOR-1-52-54 (SPAdes) (version 2) | ecosystem: Environmental > Aquatic > Marine > Intertidal zone >... | reverse complement strand
GACGTGGCTGAGGCAGGCGTAGAGGTAATGGAACAGCTCGGGACCCCCCTGCCGGATGCCACTGTCGAATCAATCAAGAAAAACGGCGTTGCATTAAAAGCCCCAATCACTACGCCGGTCGGAAAAGGCTATAGAAGCATAAATGTTCATCTTCGCCAGACGCTCGATTTATATGCGTGCCTTAGACCCTGTAAAAGCTACGAGGGCGTGCGCAGCAGATACTCCGGTATCGACCTTGTGGTTGTACGCGAAAATACCGAAGACCTTTATGCAGGCATCGAATTTCAAGAAGGCAAAGACGACACGGCTGAAATTATCAACTGGATAAATAAACACAGCAGTCGAAAAATAACCGGCGATTCCGGCATAAGCATAAAGCCCATTTCTGTCGGAGCCACAGAGCGAATAGTGCGTTTCGCATTTGATTACGCCCGTAAAAGGGGACGCAAAAAGGTGACAAGCGTTCACAAAGCCAATATTATGAAATTCTCAGACGGACTGTGGCTTGAGGTAAGCCGACAGGTCGCAAAGCAATACCCGGATATCGAATTTGAAGACCGCATCGTTGACAATATGTGTATGCAGTTGATTCAAAAGCCCGAACTTTATGATGTGCTCGTGCTGCCGAATCTTTACGGCGACATAATCAGTGATTTGTGCGCGGGTTTGGTCGGCGGACTCGGCGTGGCACCGGGCGCAAACATCGGCGAGAAGGCAGCTATTTTCGAGGCGACACACGGCAGCGCACCGAAATACAAAGGCCAAAATAAAGTAAACCCGACGGCCTTGATACTCAGCGGCGTGATGATGCTAAGACACATAGGTAAAACATCCGAGGCGGACAAACTGGAAAATGCGGTCGCCGCTGTAATCGCCGAGGGGAAAAGCGTAACGTACGATATGAAACCTGACCGCAACGACCCAACTGCAGCCAGCACAAGCGAAATGGCCGACGCCATTATTGAAAGAATATGCAGTCCGTAGCTATCAATGGCTCCAAGCCATCCCCAAGCTCGTCCCAACTTTTTGGACTCGCTTGAGGCTGCCACCCAATAGATTTAGATGTTATAGAATATCAGTTCATCGTTAATATAGAGAAAACTATGAACCATAAACTATGAATCAGGATAATTTTCGCAAATTGATCTCGGGTCAAAGCAGCGGCTTGTTTGTGGCGCTATTGCGGTTTCTTTTAGGGGTCGCTGCGAAAGGTTACTCACTTGCCGTCCGGCTGCGCAATTTTCTATATTCCAAAGGATGGTTGAAAGCACATCGTGTAAATGCGGTTGTTCTCAGCATCGGCAATATAACGACCGGTGGAACAGGCAAAACTCCGCTTGTAGTCTGGCTATACAATCTGATAACTCAAAACTCAAAATTCAAAACTCAACATTACAACTGTGCAATCCTGACCCGCGGCTACAAGTCTCGTCGTGCATCGTGCGTGATGCGTCGTGCAAAAAACGAACGCGATGCGCGACACGCGATACGCAATACGGAAATAGATGAACCGGCGATTCTTATTGAAAGCTGCCCCAAAGCCAGGGTAATCGTGAATCCGGACCGCGTTGCAGGGGCTGCTGAAGCCGTGGGAAAATTCGGGGCAAAGGCACTCGTTATGGACGACGGATTTCAACATCGGCGATTGGGCAGAGACCTGGACATCGTAACAATTGATGCAACGCGACCTTTCGGCTACGGGAACATGCTGCCGGCCGGACTGCTGCGAGAACCTCTGGTTGCACTGAAGCGAGCGAATACTGTTGTTATTACCCGGTGCGACCAAACCACTGAAGCCAAATTGACCCAAATCGAGGAAAAACTGCAACAGGTCAATCCCAATATAATAATTGCAAGGTCCATTCACGCCGCTGTTTGTGTAAAATCGACGAACGACAAAGAAGTCAGCCTTGAAGAGCTAAAGGACAAAAAGATATTTGCCTTCTGCGGCATAGGCAATCCGGAGGCCTTCTTAAACACAATCAAGGCCCTGGGCTCTGAGCTGGCCGGCTCTAAAGTCTATAACGACCATCATCAGTACACGGACGATTGTCTGGCTGATATTTACAGACAAGCCACACGGCTTAAGGCGGATTTGATACTGACAACACAGAAAGACTGGACCAAAATCACCCGGCTGGCGCCGGCCAAAAAAGATGTACCACTTGCATATCTGGCAATTGAGATAAAGTTCCTGGCCGGGGAGGACAAATTAACAGGCTTGATTGAAAATGCGTTAGCAGGTAAAATCCCCCAAGGTAAAGGATAGAACGCGAAATCTGAAAGGCTGAACAACTTAACCCCCCAATAAATTAGGGGGCTAAATATGGGATGGCTAACCCCCAAATAAATTTGGGGGCTAAACTATGGGCTCAAAACGCAAATCACGTTTTGTTTCGTTAATAACGCAGATATCAATAAAATGTACGAAAAGCTGCTAAGAACCGTAACGAATCTCGGCTCGCCGAAAGTTCTGGTCGTGGGCGACTTTATGCTCGACGTCTATATCTACGGCGATGCGCTGCGAATTAGCCCTGAGGCGCCTGTGCCGGTGCTGAAAGTTACTACAACCGAGCACCGTTGCGGCGGAGCAGGCTCCGTAGCTGCTGATCTTGCCGCTTTAGGAGCGGCGCCTTTCTGTCTGGGTGTTATCGGAGATGACCGGAACAGCGAAATCCTCAAAAAGGGGCTGACAGAAATCCACGCTGACATTACCGGCCTGCTTAAAGTACCGGACCGCCCTACCATTAGCAAACAAAGACTAATAGGTCTGGCACAACATCGTCATCGGCAGCAATTGATAAGAATAGACCAGGAATCTACTGAGCCGTTCTCCGATGAACTGAATGAGGCGATTGGCCGGGCCTACAAAGACAATTTGACACAGGCCGATATCGTTTGCCTGCAGGATTACGATAAGGGCCTGCTTAGTCCGTCGCTTTGCAAGCAAATGATACAATCGGCAACGCAGGCAGGCAAAAAAGTCCTTATCGACCCTTCGCCGACCAGCGACTATTCGAAATACCTCGGTGCCACTGTAATCACGCCAAACCGCGAAGAGACTTCCAACGCGGTCGGTTTTGAGATAAAAGACGCGGAGACGGCGGCCAAAGCAGCAGAACACTTTATAAGGGAATTAAATCTTGAGGCTGTGGTGATTACTTTAGACAGAGAAGGCGCATATCTCAAAACGGAAGGAATCAGCGGCATCATAGCTACAAGACCACGCAGCGTTTATGATGTCACCGGAGCAGGTGACATGGTTCTGGCGACACTGGCAATAACGTTGGCCGCCGGTTGCGATTATAAGACCGCTGTTCAGTTGTCCAACATAACCGCCGGCATTGAAGTGGAGAAGTTCGGCGCTGAACCGGTAACGATTGAAGAAATTATCAACGAAATCAGCGACAAAGTGCATTCCGTTGACTCCCTGTTAGACCAACTCACGTGGCACCGCCAGCAAAATAAGACTATAGTTTTTACAAACGGCTGTTTTGATGTTGTGCACAGAGGACACATCGAATTTCTGAAATTCTGCAAGTCGCAGGGTGATATAGTTGTTGTCGGACTGAACACTGACAATTCCGTAAAGACCATCAAGGGTTCTGGTCGACCAATAAATAACCAGTACGACAGGGCTACTGTTCTGGCTGCATTGGAAATGGTGGATTACGTTACGCTCTTCGATGAGCCGGACCCGCTGGAATTAATCAAAAAAGTAAAGCCGGACATATTAGTGAAGGGTCAAGACTGGGCAGAGAAAGGTGTCGTCGGTCGCGAATTTGTCGAATCTTACGGCGGCAACGTCGTTCTTGCGCCGATTGTTGAGGGCAAGAGCTCAACCGCAACAATCGAAAAAATGAAGTCGGTGCAAACAAAATCCTGATGAACGAGGATACAATAAAACAGATTATAGCGGCAATAGAAACGCATAAAAAGATGCTTGCTGAACTCCAGCAGAGTGATATCGAAACAATCGCCGCCGCCGCCGGGGCAATAACAAAAGCGCTAAAGCAAAACGGCACGGTTTACCTCTGTGGTAACGGAGGTTCTGCAGCAGATGCTCAACATATAGCCGGCGAGCTGGTGGGTAGATTCAGCAGAGAACGAAAGGCTTTAGCCGCGGTAGCACTTTCGACCGACACCTCCATACTGACATCCATCGCTAACGATTACGCTTACGAGAAGGTCTTTGCCCGCCAGGTAGAGGCTCTGGTTAAAGAAGGTGATATCTTGTGGGCCTTCTCGACCAGCGGCACTTCACCAAGTGTTACCGCAGCGGCACAATTAGCGAAAGAAAAAGGCGCTTGTGTCCTGGCCTTTACGGGCACGACTAATAGCAAGCTCGAACAAATGTCTGATATCTGTTTTTGCGCCAATTCCGAATCAACGGCGCGCAGCCAGGAAATTCATCAGCTTGCCTATCATATAATTTGTGACCTTGTAGAACAAAGTTTCACCGACAGTTAAGCCAAAAATGGATTTTAGTAGATATGTCTAACAAAGCAATATTCTTGGACCGTGATCAGACCTTGATTGAAGACCCCGGCTATATCAATCATCCCGACCAGGTAAAGCTGCTCGATGGTGTGGCTGAGGCACTTATCGAGCTTAAAAGCCTTGGGTATAAGCTGATTGTTGTCACCAATCAATCGGGTGTCGCACGCGGGATTGTCACCGAGAAAGTCCTCGAAGAGATTCATAACCGGTTAAAACAACTGCTGGCTGAAAAGGGTGTATTCTTGGACCGGATTTATTACTGCCCTTACCATCCGGAGGGAGCTGTCGCAAAATACCGCAAAGAAAGTGACTGCAGAAAACCGAATCCCGGAATGCTGCTGACGGCAGCGAATGAAGTGGATATCGACCTTAGCCAGTCCTGGTGCATCGGCAATAGCAGCCGCGACATAGAGGCCGGTCTGCGGGCAGGCTGCAAAACTATATTAGTAGATCCGCCTTCCCATCAAAAGCAGCTCAGTCCGGGCCAGCCGAGGCCGGACTACAGGGCTGTAAACATAAAGGAGGCGGTAAATATCATAAAGAAATACCACCGCCGCCGCGATGCCGCCGTAATCACAACTGAGCCGAGCTCCACCGGCGAAGCTGAACCGGTTTCACAAGCCGCTGAACGGATCCCTGAAGAGACTGAACCGATTTCACAAGCCGTTGAGCAGGTCCCTGAAGAAACTGAACGTGTTCCTACAGCTGAGCAAGAGCAAGGTCAACCAGAGCCGGCAGAGCCGCAAACACAGCGGCCAGAGCAGGAAAGCGCCGGCGACAGAACCGAACAGCTTCTATACAGCATCCTGAGACAATTAAGAAGTATGCAACGGGACGATATGTTCGGTGAGTTTTCCATAATGAGACTGATGGCTGGGATTATACAAATTGCTGCTCTGTTTTGTTTGTTGATAACTATATGGTTCCTGATAAGCCAAAAGCAGGATAGCTCGGTTTTAATTGCGCTTGGTTTTGCTATGGTTCTTCAGCTTATGTCACTAACCTTTTACGTGATGCAGGGGCGAAAATAGAAGGATATCAGGTCATCGGGAAATCAGGAGGGAGGGTATCAGGCTACCAGAGTATCCGGAAGAACCAACCTGGTGTCCTGATAATCTGACCCCACTACCTGATAACCTGGCTCCTGATAACCTGAGTTTATGCTTTGAATTATGCCAGATACGAATATTTTAGTGTGGCTTCCGTCTCCTATGGGTGATGCTATTCTTTGCACACCGGCGTTGCGGGCAATCCGCAAACATTTCAACTCCTGCAAAATCTCGTTTTTCGCCAACGGTGTGGTTCGCGAGGTTCTATCACCGGGCAGCTTCAACAACGGATGGCTCGAGCAACGAAACAACAATCCGTTTGCGATTGCAAAAATGTTCAGGCAGCATAAGTTCACGCACGCAATTCTTTTCAAGAACTCCTTCGCTTCAGCACTGTCGGTTTACTTAGCAGGGATACCATCGCGCATCGGCTATGCGCGCGAGTGGCGTGGATTTTTGCTTACCGACAAACTCTACCCATCAAAATCGCCTAACGGCAAATTCAAGCCTGTTTCGATGATTGACTATTATCTTGCAATCGCATCATGGTTAGGCTGTGATACAACCGACAGGAACCTGGAACTGCTTATCGACCCGGAAGACAAACAGAGGCTCTGTGGCAGATTGCCGCAAGTCTTAAATCCCAATGGTCCGGTTGTTGTTATTGTGCCGGGTGGAGCATTCGGCCCGAGCAAGTGCTGGTCCAGCGAAAGGTTCGCCCAAACGGCCGATTGGCTGATTACGAACTACAACGCAACGGTCGCCATATCCGTTGCATCCAATCCTATCGAGAAACAAATCGCAAAAGAAATCTGTGAGTCCGGCAGACATAAACTTATCAACCTGGCAGAAATATCTGTAAGTCTTGGTGAATTAAAAGCGCTTCTTTCCATTGCAGATTTGGTAGTAAGCAACGATACAGGCCCACGGCATATAGCGATAGCTCTGAGGCGTAAGGTCGTTACGCTTTTCGGGCCGAACAACCCAGCCTGGACGGATACCGGCTACGAAAGCGAAATTCAAATAGTCGGCGACGCGCCTTGTGCTCCCTGCGGCAAGCCAACATGCAAAAAGTCAGAACATTTATGTATGCAGGCAATCACGGTGGATAGGGTTTGCGGGGCTGCAAAAGAATTGCTTGAGAAGAAACAGCACGAATTTGCAGCCGGTAGGCTGGTTAATTGGTAATTGGTGAATGGTTAACAGGTCTATGCTCTCAGTTGTGATTATTACATTGAATGAAGAGGCAAAAATCAGGGATTGCCTGGAGTCGGTAAAGTGGGCTGACGAGATAATCGTGGTGGACAGTTACAGCCAGGATAAAACAGTGGAAGCCGCCGGGGAATATACATCCAAGATTCACCAAAGAAAATTTACAGGTTTTGGCGAGCAGAAAAATTTCGCTTTGTCCAAAGCCGAGGGGGACTGGATTTTGTCAATTGATGCCGACGAAAGAGTAACACCGGAATTGCAGGAAGAAATCGAGAAGACCTTGGATAATCCTGAAGCATGTGGTTATTATGTCCCGCGAAAATCTTACTTCGCAAACAAATGGATAAAACATTGCGGCTGGTGGCCTGACTACGTCTTGAGATTGTTCCGCAGAGACAGTGGTCATTTCTCCGATAGATTGGTACATGAAGCGGTGGTGGTGGACGAGCCAACGACAAAACTTAACAATCCGCTCGAGCATCATCCGTACTCTTCGGTCAGTGAGTTAATCAAAAAAGCCGACGAGTACTCCGCGTTGGGCGCACAGGTGATGACAGCAAAAGATAAAAATTGTTCCTGCTGCAGTGCATTGAGCCACAGTACATTGGCTTTCGTTAAGACGTACTTTTTGAAAATGGGGATTCTGGACGGCTGGATGGGTCTTGTTATAGCGTATTCAAATGCGGCCGGGGTCTTTTATCGATATATGAAGTGCATTGAAATCAAGGAGCGAGAAGGTTGACGGCTACGGTCGCGGTTATTGTTTCGACATATAATGCTCACGAATACTTGGCCAAAGCGCTTGACGGCTACCTGGCCCAAAGCAGGCCTGCCGATGAGCTGATCATCGCTGACGACGGCTCCGACCATCGCACCGCCGAGGTAGCCTCGGCGTTCGCTTCAAAAGCGAAATTTCCAATTCGGCACATCCGGCACGAAGACCTGGGATTCCGCCTGGCCAAGATACGCAACGAAGCGGTCAAGGCCTCTTCTGCCGAATACCTCATCTTTACCGACGGCGACTGCGTCCCTCACAGACGTTTTGTCGAAGACCACATCAGAATTATGAAAGCCGGCTGCTTCGTTCAGGGCAAGAGAATGTTAGTGTCAAAAAAAGCCTCCGAGTCTTTCGTGTATCCAAGATTGGAAAAACTTGTTAAGATGTGCCTGAAAGGCCAGGTCACAGGAGCCCATCACTTGCTGCGTATTCCGGGCATGACAGTACGAAAGAAAGGGCTTGTCGGTACAAAAGGGTGCAATTTTGCCGTGTATCGTAAGGATTTTTTGGCGGTCAACGGGCTTAACGAAGACTTTGTCGGCTGGGGTAGAGAAGACTCGGAACTGGCCGTAAGACTTTTCAAGTACGGCCTTAAGCGCAAGGATGTCCCCTTCTCAGCGATAATGTTTCACCTCTGGCACAAGGAGAACATAAACGAATCCATTGACAGAAACGACAGGTTACTGGCCGAGGCCATGAGATCACCGAGCTTTTGCTGCAAAAATGGAATTAGTAAAGAGGCACAGAACCCTTGGTAGATATGATGAAGAAATTATGCGAATCCTTTTTAAGAAATTCTAAGGAAATTTTGAAGTGATCTCCCTACCCAAAAATTTTAGGAATTTTGCAGCTGGACTCCTCGAAACCACAAAGAACATAGAAGGCTTTCTTACTGAGAGGGAAATAAAGTTTCTTGCATTGTTAGCGGCCTGCCCGACCACCAAAGGAGAAATATTAGAGATAGGAAGTTTCAAGGGTAAGTCGACTATAATACTTGCTAAAGGTGCATCACTGACTGCCAGGACGAACGTCGTGGCCGTTGACCCTTTAACCTCACCGGCAACTACCGACCCTGATTTGAAAGGTGAAGAATCAAGTTTGAAGGACTTTCAATCCAATCTGAGGAGCACAGGTGTTGAAAAACATGTTGAATTTCATCGTAAGCACTCTTGGGAACTTGCCAAAGTCTGGAATAGAGATATCAGGCTCCTCTGGATCGATGGCGACCACACATATTCTGGAACAAGGTCAGACTTTGATATGTTTTCTCGATTTTTATCGAATGGGGCAATTGTAGCGATGCACGATGTTCTGCATAACTTCGAAGGACCTATGAGAGTTTTCTTGGAAGATGTTCTTCTTTCAAAACATTTTGGTCCTGCGGGAATGTGCGGTTCCATAGGCTGGTCCCAATACTTCACAGATTCAAATATTGGTGGGAAATTCAAACACCCAAAAATTAAACTTTATCGAAAACTAAGCAAGCTGCTTCCCTATTCTGTTCTTAGCGACGACATCAAAGGGATTACTAAAATAAAATACAAAGTTCTTCGATCGAGGGTACCCCATGGGGATGTTAACGCATCAAAATGGCTAAGAGAAGTAATGTCTATTGAATAAAACCCTGCTTTTTATTAGGTAGTTACCGATTATGGCAAGGCTCACGACGTTCTCTCGTAGAAAGAACCGTGAAAATTATACGCGTGTGTTATCGCAAAGACTTTACGCGACGATGAACAGCGAAACGTCAGACAAGCTCCAGCTTTCTCTTCTTATTTTATTAGCGTTTTCGCTGCCCCTTTCCATTTCGTTGTCCGAGACTTTCTATCTTCTGGCCTTTGTGGTCTGGCTAACAAAAATGGTCGCCTCCAAAAAGGCTTTTCGTCACACCAAATTGGAAATTCCCATCATAGTCTTCGCCATAGTATATATTGCAGCGATTCTCTTTTCCCCCTCTCCCTCAGAAAGCGCCGAGATTATAAAAAAGCCTATTCTTTTTGGATTGTTTTTTGTCTTAACCAATGGTCTGAACTCCGAAATCGAAAAACGCCGCCTGATAGATTTCTGGCTTTTAGGCGCAATTATAGCCTCTACATGGACCATCATAGACTATTGCAGAGGCACCCCTCGTCCAGGCGGCTTATTCGGCTGTATAACTTTCGGTCATTTTGCAGTGATGTTTTTAGGCGTAAGTTTGGCGCTAATAGGATCTAAAGGTTGTAAGCGCACGTCTATGCTTTCAGTATTAACCTTTATAGTCGGTGTTTTTGCTTTGTTTTTGACCTGTACGCGTGGGGCCTGGATCGGTTTTGTTGCCGGCTTAGTCTTCTTCCTTGTTATAAAGCGAAAGTGGCTTCCTTTGGCTACTTCCGTATCAGTACTTGTGCTAACGGCTTTAATCTTTTCTACTTATCTTCCGAATTCAGGACCGGGAGAAACCATCAGAAGCCTCTTGCGGCCCTTTGACGCACAAGACCCTCGCGTGGTTGGTTCTAATTTGAGACACTGGTATAAATGGGAAGCCTCCTGGATGATGTTTACCGAACATCCGCTGTTCGGCGTAGGACCTTACCAATTCGAGAAAGAATTACCCAAGCATCTACCCGAAGAAATTAGATCGCAAATTTTCAACAACCGCTCTTATGGCCACGCTCACAGCATTTATTTTGACTACTTGGCTACAATGGGAATTGCAGGTTTCTTAGCGTTGCTTTTTTTCCTTTTTACCGTCTTTCGCCTCTTGATTTCAAAATACAAAAGCTGTGATTCAACCTTCGAGAAGAACTTGGTTTTAGGTGTGCTGATAGCAGTTGTTTCTTTTTGCATAGGCGGTCTTACCCACCAAAGTTCCCACGATTCAGAAATTTTATTCAACCTGTGCTTTTTATTGGGACTGGTACTGTAAAGAGATGGACTACTATTTTTATATCGCGTTGATACTAATCATATCGCAACTGGTTTTCTTAAACCAGATACGGCGCAATTATCGCGATGCATTAGCCCAGCCCAAAAAGCAACGCTCCACCTATCAGCCCCGCACTGCCCTTATCGTACCGTGTAAAGGCCTGGAGCTTGAGTTTGAAAAAAACATCGCTTCATTTTTTAATCAGGACTACGATGATTATCTTCTGTGGTTCGTCGTTGCCGATAAGGCGGATCCAGCCTACGACGAGCTTTGCCGATTGAGAAACCACCTGAGCCAAAGCTCAAAGGCGCGGGATGTGCAAATATTTGTTGCGGGCCAAAGCCAATTCTGCAGTCAGAAGATTCATAATTTGCTCTACTGCTACGAGCGCATCGGCGATGACGTCAAAGTGATGGCGTTCGCCGATTCAGATGTGCGCCTGCGTTCTGACTGGCTCAGCCAAATAGTACATTTTCTGCACGACCACAAACTGGGTGTTACCAGCGGGCATCGTTGGTTTGTGCCTAAGACAAACAACCTCGCCTCCTTGGTGCTCTCAGCAATAAATGCCAAGGTGGTGCAGCTGCTTGGCCCGGACCGCTTCAATCAGGCCTGGGGTGGTTCTATGGCTATTCGCGTCGAGGTATTTCGGCAAGTCGGCCTTGACAAGATCTGGCCAAAAGCCTTTAGCGATGATTTATCGCTGAGTTGTGCCGTTAAGAAAGCCAGCCTGAAAATCGCCTACGTCCCCTCCTGCCTCGCGGCCTCATACCAGTCGGCCACCTGGGGTGAGCTTTTTAAATTTGCCCGGCGGCAATTCTTGATTACTCGCATAAGCGCGCCAAGAATCTGGTGGTTCGGGTTGTGCGGCAGTCTATATTCAGTATTGACCTTATGGGGCACAGCCGCCGTGGCGGTCTATGCCGCAGCGACCGGAGAAGAAAACCTGGCCCTCTTTGCCGCCCTACCTATCCTGTTTTTTGTAAGTCAGATGGGCCAGGCGATACTGCGACAGAGAAT
>Ga0209636_10007053_pt1 | contig 11466 bp, 9 predicted proteins | sample DeeMarSWOR152_54_FD_187464 | JGI IMG/M metagenome (GOLD analysis project Ga0209636, IMG submission 187464) | Marine sediment microbial communities from White Oak River estuary, North Carolina - WOR-1-52-54 (SPAdes) (version 2) | ecosystem: Environmental > Aquatic > Marine > Intertidal zone >... | reverse complement strand
GGGCGCTCGCAGCGCATCTTGCCTGGAAGGAGATTTCACCTGATACCGATGTCTATGACCCTGAGAATTGCATTATCATTACAACTGGACCCCTCACAGGAACTCTGGCACCGACATCCGGTCGCACTGTTATGACGAGCATCTCTCCCCGCGTATACCCCAAGCCGTGGTATACCCACTCAACAATCGGTGGGTGGTTCGGTCCCCAATTAAAATATGCAGGCTTTGATGGAATAGTGATCCGGGGCAAGGCAGCATCACCTGTATACATTGACATCAGAGATGAGAGCGTAAAAATCGCAGATGCGTCCGATCTATGGGGTTTGGATGCAAGGAAGACTCAGCTTCTGTTAAAAGAAAGAGTAAGCCAGGAAGCCCAGATACTCACAATCGGGCCTGCTGGGGAGAACCGGGTCCGATTTGCAACTGTGCAGCACGCCGAGGAGAATGCCGCAGGGCACAGCGGCTTCGGTGCAGTATGGGGGAGTAAAAACCTCAAAGCGATTGTTGTACACGGCACACGCGGAGTTCCGGTCGCTTATCCAGATACGCTTCTGAAAGAAGTCACACGGATACGGGAACAGAAGTATTCAAACCTTTTAGGCTTTTTATATGATAAGGGAGATCACAAGGAGTTTGCGGCTTGCAGTCAATCATGTATTTTCGATTGCTTTGGCAACTTTTATGGATATATGCCAGACGGCCGGAGAGTACCGGCCAACTGCATAGGTACATCCTGGACGGTTGCAGAGGAAATGCATTTGACAAAATACTCAGGAGGGGGAATCGAAATTCCCTCTTCGAATAATTTCGGTCTCGAAAAAGAGGTTCCGCTCCATGAACTGTGCAACAGCCTGGGCCTTGATCTCTGGTTTCGATTGGTGATGCAGCCTTGGTTTATCCGCTGCACGCAGCTCGGCATCACCGAGATACGGGGGTATCCAATTAAACCTGAAGACCCATCCTGGTTTGAAAACTTCATGCACCAGCTGGCAAGTCGTCAGGATTTGGGCGATCTCTTTGCCGAAGACTTAATAAGAGCAATGGACGAGCTCGAAGGAGAGCTCCCCCAGGAGCTGATCGATCTTGGGAGGGAGATGGAGTTCAACTTTGGATTTCCCGCTCACCGTGAGGGGCGATTCTGGGATGAAGAGCCACTCCCATTTTGGGTCATTTCTGCAATGATGCATATCAGTGCAAGCCGCGATCCGGGGATCGGCCACCATTTGAGCTCCCTTCTTTTAGCCGAGCTATTCCTCAACGACCAGGATTTAGCACGGAAACAATTTCGCATACTTTCAGAGAAGGTATGGGGCGACCCTGAAGCATACGAGCCGAACTTTAAAGGAAAAGCACCGGTTGCAATATGGAGCCAGCACCAGAATATGATTATCGACTCTATCCCACTCTGCGATTTCGCATTTCCTCAACTGGTCTATCCCTTCAGCGACAGGGATACATGGAAAAGATCAGAAGATATAAGTGGAGATCTGAACATAGATCTTCGTCTCCTGTCAGCTGTAACCGGGGAGAGATTTGATCGGGAACAGATAAACCGGATTGCCGAGCGTGCCTTTACGCTCGAGCGTTTGATGCTGGCGCGTGCCGGGCGTTCGAGGAAAATGGAGGAGCAGTTGGCCTCTCATTTTCAGCTTCCCTGCCGGGCTGATGGCACATGGATGGATAAAACCGCATTTTTAAGATTAATGGACGAATATTATACTGCAAGGGGGTGGGACCTGGAGTTAGGCTGGCCAACCGAAGATCTTCTTAAATCCCTCGACCTCGATGAGGCAATTCCCGAATTGAACCAACTGCGCATGCAGTTCGCGGGGAAAAAGTAATATTGGATCGTGCAAACCCTCTATTAAGACTTGCCTTTTGAAAAACATAAGTTAACTCGCATTTTGCTACCATCTATTCAACAACTTCAATTATTTTTTCTACAACAGCACCATCAAAGTCGCAGTCGACGAACATATCGACCTTTTCTAAGACCTCCCTAGCCGATCGTTTGACTCTGTTATTTTGAGAGCGTATCATTACCGCAAGGTCAGGATTGAGGTACTTCAGTGCGTGATTTCCCTCGAATAGGACACCATTATAAGGACTTAAAGCTTGGAGACCTTCCTGGAGAGCGTGCCCTATATAACGGGGCTTTGCTTTTATCCAAAGTACTTTTTGTGCACCTGCGGTCTTTAGCCGGGCAGTATCACTTCCCTCTTCTTCAATAATTTCCCTGCTGTCTTCGATCACATAATTCTCTTTTAACGAACTGCATACTCCACATTCGGTTCCCTTCCCTCTCGGACAGCGGTGCCTTTCGCCTCCAATACATGCAGTGACCTTGCACGCAGCCCAGTTATGTAAACGGGATAGCAATTTCTCTCCAAGGGTAGTTTTTCCCACACCACTCATTGCTCCTGTAATGCAAAGAATCTTCATCTTTTTCTTCCAATTCTTGATAATACTAAATTAACACTTTTACCGGTAAAAGAGTAATGATATGTCGAAGGGATGTATATCTCGCACATCCCATAATGGTATCTGGCACGGACATTGGTATCTGAGCATAAAGATACCGAGGATGGAAAGTATGTCTGTGTCCATCTAGTCCTGGCACGGACATTATTGTTGACATAAAATCAATGGCCGGTGTAAAGTAGGAGGGAAACAAAAGACATTTTTACAATTAAAAAATAAAGGAGGGAACATGGAACCGAATTCGAAGAACACGACAGTTGGTATCGGAGGCATTACCTACGACATCACCCAGATATCACTCGTTGTCCGGGACCTCGATAAGACCATGAAGGCCTATCACAAGGTCTTTGGCTGGGGCCCCTGGAACGTGTTTGAGCACAAGCCACCGATGCACCACGACACTGAGCTGCGTGGTAAAAAGGTACATTATACTCTTCTCGGTGCAGAGACGATGGTTGGGGCGATGAACTTTGAGCTTCTCCAGCCGCTTGAGGGTCCGAGTCTGTGGAAGGAACACCTTGACAAACACGGCGAAGGAATAGCTTCAATCGCTGTTATGTTCAAAACCAGGGAAGAGTCCGAAAAGGCGAAAGCAGAGTTCGCAAAGCTTGGCATGAATGTCATAATGCGTGCTCGTATCGGCGATCATATTGAATACTACTACCTTGACACCGAGCCGATGCTGAAATGCTCGATTGAATCGGGAAGCGGTCATGCGGTTGATTTTGTGAAGCCGAAATATGTCTATCCCTGAAAGTGGTTTATTTTAAGCCACATGCAAATAAGAAACTGAACATTCACTTTCGAAGGCCGTATCTATTCAACAAGAGTCCTTACTCAATTGCGGATATTTACATTACAAAGGAGAAATCTAACATGGCACCAAAACCGGAATACGTTTCCGCAAAAGAGTTTGACAATATCTTTCAATCCGTCTGCAACTGGGGGCGCTGGGGTAAAGACGATGAAAAGGGCACGCTGAACTATATCACCCCCGAACACATCCGCAGAGCTGCTTCTCTTGTACTATCGGGACGGAGCATCTCACTTGCCATACCAATCAATAAAGTGGCGGGACCGGACAATCCTCATCCCGCAATTCACTACATAACCCATAACCACGATATTGAAATTCCGCAGGGGGAGCCCCACTTTGTCCTGGATTTTTTGGGGAGCGAATGTCACGGCGACTGCCACACCCATATTGATGCACTGTGCCATGTGAGCTACAAGGGAAAATTATATAATGATAAATCCATCAGCAACGTCACCTCCCGTGGTCCAGAAATCATGGATATTACCGCTTACGCACATGGCATTGTTGGACGCGGTGTGCTCCTGGATATTCCGCGACTTCGCAAGGTCAAGTGGCTAGAACCGGGCGATGCAGTAACAGCCGATGAGATCAAAGCCGCTGAGAATGCGCAGGGCGTACAGCTCGGAGAGGGGGATATCTTTCTTTTCCGTACAGGCCATCACCGCAGGCGCATTGAGCTTGGGCCATGGAATAATGAATATGAAGGAGAGGGCAAAGCAGGTCTACATGTCGATACCATACCCCTGTTGCATGAGCGAAAGGTCGCGGTTTTCCTCCCCGATGGTGACGGAGAAACAGTCCCCTGTAATGTCGAAGGAATGGCCTATCCCATTCATGCCCTTCAGATAACGGCCATGGGTATGGTGTGTGCGGACAGCCTTCAGTTCGAGGAGCTGGTGACGGTGTGCGAGGAGGAAAAACGTTGGGAGTTCATGGTCATCGCGACTCCGCTTCGGCTGCCCCAGGGAACAGGTTCACTGCTCAATCCCATAGCGATCTTTTAATGGCACTTCTTCCTTTGCAGCAAAACCCAACTAAATAGTTCCTGCAGGAACCAAATATGACAGAATCGTTTAAAAAAAAGACAATAAAATCATATCACAATACTAATTTTTCAATATAATTGATTGATCATTTCAAGAGGAAATCCATGATGAAAAAGGTGAAGTTCCATATTGAAGGGGGACTCTCAAAGAGAGATATGGAAAAAATGTGGGAAGGCGCCCTTCGACTCATTGAAGAGCTCGGCTTGCGGGTTCCCCACAGGGGAATCAGGAACATCATTTCAGACTTCGATGGTGTAAGGATTGAAAATGATATAGTGAAGTTTGATGATGAACTCGTATCAAAGGCCGTTTCGCACCAGGATTACAGCGACTTTCCGAAGGAACTGGAACCCGAGAATCCAGGGATCGTTGCAGGGGCGTATATAAAAAATGTGATCGATCCTGAAACGGGCCAGATCAGACCTGCGAACAGCCAGGATCTCATCGATTGCACCAAAATATGCGATGAGTACGGGTTTTACGGTCCACCCTGCGTGCGACCTAATGACGCTCCGGTAGAACTCCAGCGAATTCTCATGTACAAGGTCTCATACGAGTACAGCAGGGTTCATGCCCATGGAATCCTCGATGTTGCAGGCTGGCTCAACGCACGGGAAGCAAGATATGGAAAAGAGATGGCCGATGTAGCGGGGAAAGATTTCAGGATCGACCTGTGGCTCATCAGTCCTTTTCTTGCACCGGAGGAGGGACTGGATATTCTCTATGAGTTTAAAGATGAACCGGTTGACATGAACGTAGCAACCATGCCGGTAACAGGAACAACGGCACCCATCAATATGCTTGACGCGTATGTACAGAGCCTTGCAGAACTGTTTTCAGCGCTCACCCTTATATATTTGATAAACGAATCGAAAAAATCAAAGGGCAGGATACGAACTGTTGTGGTGGACAGTATACGGGCGTATCCTTTTGATATGCGGTATGCATCCTTTGTATACGGCTCTGCCGAAGACCTTCTCGGTACTCTCTATCAGGCACAGCTGAACCGGTATTTCGGTATTCCACTCGTTGCAAAGTCGCTCCTGACCACGGGGAAATATCCCGATGCCCATGCTGCTGCTGAAAAAGCTGCTCATACAATGGCAGCGATGCTTTCCGGCGCCTTTGTGTTTGCGAATGCGGGACTCCTTTCTGTTGATGAAATATACAGTATTCAGCAGCTTTTAATTGATTACGAGATCGTCCAGTTCTGCAAAAGGGTTGTCCGGGGCGACGAGTTGCGAGATGATCTTGCGTGCGTTGACTTGATCAAAGAAACAGGGCACGGCAGGACCTTTCTCGATCATGAGACGACCTACAGGGATTTTAAAAAATGTTTATGGGATCCGGAGATTTTCATCCATTCAACTCTGATCCAGTGGCAGGAACGCGGTTCAAAAGGTCCTGCTCTTCTTGCAAAAGATATAGGACAAAATAAAATCCGGAATCATTCTTACAGGGCAGATGATAATGTAATAAAAGAGATGAATAAAATTTACAGCCGCGCTGCACGAGAGCTCTGCGAATGAATCCTGTTCGTAGGGGCTTATTGAAATAAATAAAAATTCCTAATCCCGAATAAAACAGAGTGTGCAGAAAGGGTACCTTCATGAAGCGTAGAACTGGGTATTAGGAACCAGAGCTATTCTTTCATTCGAATCTTGGTCAAAGGACTAAATGGAGAATATTATGGAGTTAAAAGGTAAAACTGCAATCGTGACAGGTGCCGGAAGTGGTATCGGGAGAGCGCTCGCGATTGAGTTTGCACGTGAAGGTGCATGCGTTATCTGTTGCGGACGTACTGAACCCAGGTTACAGGAAACAGTTGAAATAATTGAAAAAAATGGGAGGACTGGCTTTCATATCAGGACTGATGTATCGGATTTAGCACAAGTGCAAAACATGGTGAACAAGACCTTGAAACGGTTTGATCAGATTGATCTCCTCTTCAATAATGCCGGAAGCTTTAATTGTATCGGACCTGTCTGGGAGGTGGACCCTGTGAGCTGGTGGAAAGATGTAACCATCAATCTCTATGGTTCTATGCTGAGCTGTAAAGCTGTACTGCCACACATGATGAAAAGAGATAGCGGAATAATTATCAATATGGATGGAGGTGGAGGTTCAAACGGCCCGAATCCCGGGGGTACAGGTTACGGGAGTTCAAAAGCCGCACTGATCAGATTCACTGAAAGTCTTGCAAAGGAACTTGAATCTGTAGGGTCTTCGGTGCTTGTATTCAGTATGATGCCGGGTTTCGTACGTACAGATATGACTAAAGGTCTCATAGAAACACCTGAACGTGAAAAATGGCAGTCTCATGTGAGGAAATTAATGGGGTCTAATGCCGAGCTTTCTCCAGATGCATGTGCGAAGGCCACCGTTAAATTGTTGCGTATCGCATCCCCTGAACTCAACGGAAGAATCTTTTATGTGGATACTGACTATGATCGAATTGAGAAAAATAAATCGAGAATAAAGAATGAAGATCTCTATGTTATGCATCTGTTGACCCTTGATGGAAGGTTGGGTCCATGGCCAGTAATTTAGAAACACAATAAAAGGATTTTGCATGGTATCTATCTGTATACCCATTTTCTTTATAAAAATATACAAGGCTTTACATTTAGGTAGAGCTAGTGTAAAATACCTATTCGGGAAAAATATCATTCAACGTAGAGCACTTTTTATTCAATGAAAGCTATCTGACGTATACGGTGTTATGTAAGCGGCTTAAAGAAAAAGTAGTATTGATAACAGGTGGTTCTCGTGGGATAGGAAGTCGTAAATCATTAACGTAAATCATTAAATGGAAGATGGATACTATGTCAGAAAACAAAACCGCTTTTGTATTAAAAGATATTTGTAAAAATTTCGGGAATGTAACCGCAGTAAAGAATTTCAGGCTCGATGTAAAAGACGGAGAGTTCATTTCATTGCTTGGACCGAGCGGCTGCGGAAAAACCACTCTTCTTAGAATCGTTGCTGGTTTTGAAATCCCAGATTCAGGCGAAGTTTTATTGGATGGCAAAAGCATACTACAACTTCCACCTTTTAAAAGACCGATGAATATGGTTTTCCAACGGTATGCGCTTTTTCCACACATGACTGTGTATGAAAACATTGCATTCAGCCAATTCTTAAAGAAAAAACCAAAAGAGGAAACGCAAGAAAAAGTCAAAAAAATGCTATCGCTGGTGCAGCTCGAAGGTTTTGAACAGAGGAAACCCGATCAGCTCTCAGGTGGACAGTGTCAGAGAATAGCTCTGGCACGGGCGCTCATCAACGAGCCAAGGGTACTCCTGCTCGATGAACCGCTCGGCGCACTGGATTTAAAAATAAGAAAGCAAATGCAAATTGAGCTCAAGAATATTCAGGAAAAACTGAAAATCACTTTTATATATGTAACACACGATCAGGAAGAAGCGCTCGTCATGTCCGACAGGATCGTTTTAATGAAACTGGGTGAAATAATGCAAGTTGATACCCCTAAAAGGATTTACAACCATCCAAACTCCAGATTTGCAGCAACGTTCATAGGAGAAAGTAATGTACTTGAAGGGGAGGTTGCACAAATTCATGAAGATTATTTAGTAACCAATGTGGATGGGTTACAGTTTTTCGCTCAGCGAACAGCGGAGGTGAAAGCAGGTGACAAAATCTTTCTGGCGATAAGGCTTGAGAAGGTCAATAGAATAGATAAAAAAACCAAAAAATCCTTTGATAATCAATTCCAGGGAAAAATTGAGGATGTAGTCTTTTTCGGTTCGAGTGTAAAGTACTATGTGCGTATTTCAGAAAATATAATCATGATTTCAGAAGAGACAATTGTGGAGGAAGAAAGTGACCAGGGTGTAGAAGAGAAGAACATAGGAGATACTGTTGCCATTGGATTTGCAAAAAAAGATGTCAATGTGTTTCTTGAATAAAAAGATATCAGTGCTTTTATAAAAATGGGCTCTTCACAATGAAAAAAGTTAAAAAACACATTATTTTACTCACACCCCTCTTTACTTATTTTACATTTTTCTTTTTTGCTCCGATGTTCGTTTTATTCGTCTACAGTTTCTGGCTCAAAACTTCCACAGGACTTGTACCGACTTTCACCTTACATAATTACCTCTATATATTCTCTAATAAACTCTATCCCATTACGATACTGCGATCAATTAGAATAGGATTTATAACTGCGATCATCTGTGTGATTATAAGTTACCCAGTTGCATATTCACTCACGTTTAAGTATAAAAAATTACAAGACGTTGTATTGTATCTAATTTTAATTTCTCTTTTCAGCTCCTATCTCGTGAGAGTGTATGCCTGGAAGACCATACTCGGGAGCAATGGTATTATCAATCAGATTTTAAGGTATATTGGCCTAATAGAAGAACCTCTCACGTTCCTTTTGTTCAGTCCGACAGCGATCATTATTACTCTCGTATTTATCTTAACTCCTTTTACGATTCTCCCAATTTTCTCTTCTTTACAAAATATAAGCGCAGATTTAATTGAGGCTGCAAACGACCTGGGAGCAAACAAATTAAAAACCTTTTACAGGGTTACACTTCCACTGAGCATGCCTGGTGTAATAACTGGTTTTATTTTTAGTTTTACGATCTCTACCGGGGATTACGTCACACCACAACTTGTGGGCGGGACCGAGGGTCTCATGATAGGAAGAATTGTGCAGGATCAATTTGGAATGACCTATAACTGGCCCTTCGGATCTGCCCTTGCATACTTTATGATTTTCCTTTTGATCGTTCTGATAAACTGTTTCATCTGGATAACCGCAATTCTCAAGTTGAAGAGGAAATTCTAAATGCGGCTTAAAAAAGGCCCTCGATTCGGAGTTCTCGATGTGATCAACATAATTATTCTGTTGTACCTTCTTTTTCCACTGGCAGTTATCGTGCTTTACTCCTTTAATCTTACATCATCACTCAAGTTCCCTCTGGAGGGATTCACCACGAGATGGTATAGAGAGGTGGTACAGGATAAGAGTTTTTTAGATTCGCTTAGATATAGTCTGTATGTAGCGCTGGCAGTCTCGACAATTTCGGTTATCATCGGAACTCTCGCATCATTTGCTCTTACACGGTATAACTTCAAATTTAAAAACATCATATCCTTTTCAGTTCTCATACCAATCACGCTCCCCGCCATTATTCTTGGTATTTCTCTCTTGTCATTTTTTGCAGCCATTGATTTCAAGAGATCTCTCTTAACAGTTATTTTTGGACATTGCATATTCTGCATACCCTTTGCAGTTTTGGTTATGAATTCACGACTGTCTGGTTTCGACGTCTCCGTTGAGGAAGCAGCAAAGGATCTTGGGGCAACGACATTACAAACGTTCAAATATGTAACATTCCCGATTATCCGGCCTTCAATAATTGGGGTTATGATGCTCACATTTGCGTTATCCTTTGACGAATTTCTCGTCACCTTTTTCATAATCGGAAAGAGGAATACTCTCCCCATAGTAATATGGGGAATGTTAAGAAGGGGAGTATCTCCGACGATCAACTCAATTGCAACCATGGTCTTGTTCTTATCCATGACATTGATTATTATTGCCAATAAATATGCGAAAATTCGAACGTTGCGCTGAGCATAAACAGGTGAATAAATTCTTGATATGAAAGGGGGTGTAAGTAAAACAATGATTTATCAAAAGCCAATACAAAAGGGAGGTGATAGGAAAAGGATCTCTCAGAAGGAAAGGAGAGGTCAATTTATCGAGAATGGAAATGCTATACAGTTTTGAGTGAAAAACCAAATAAAAATAAGATAAAGGAGGGTAGATTAATGAGCAAAAGAAACAAATTATTTGCTTCGGTTGTCATCCTCTGTGCACTTGCCATGATTATTGCCTTCATAGCATTTGCTGGAGAAAAACCGAAGGAAGGGGTAATAAGTGGCGATATCAGGATGATCGGCTGGGAAGGGTATGATTTTCCGAAGACATTTGCAGAGTTCGGGAAGAAGCATGGCGTGAATGTTACCATGACCTATATATCCAGTAACGACGAGATATTTGCAAAGCTGAAGGCAGGTGCAGAGTACGACGTTGCGACTCCGAACCAGGCGAATCTTGAGCAGCTGGTGGTAAACGATCTTCTCCAACCGCTCGATACGAGTAGAATATCCAACTACAAGACCCTGCATCCGGAAATCCTGAAAGCATTCGAGCAGTTCAACTATCAGGGAAAAATCTGGGGTGTACCGTGTGCCTTTGGTAAGAACGATTTCGTCTATGCTGCAGACAGGGTGGATTGCATCGATTCATGGTTTGATGTGCTCAAGCCTCAATGGCAGGGCAGATACATCATGCTTGATGATGCACTAGGACAGATCACGCAGGCGGCAAGGGCGATTGGTGTCACGAGAGACCCAAGCCTTCTGACCCCCAAGGAGTTTGCTGAATGCAAAGAGCTGCTCATCAAAATGAAAAAAGGCGCCCGCGCGATTGTTTCCTCCTTTGGAGAGGCAAAATCGATGCTGATATCCGGCGAAACGGATGGATGGTTCAGTGCTAATATCATGATCGCTGGGGAGGCAAAGAAGGAAGGCTACAACATCTGGGGATGCATTCCAAAAGAAGGTACGCTTATCTTTCTTGATAGCTATGTTATTCCGAAGAGTGCTCCCAATCTCGATGGCGCATATGCTTTGCTTGAACAATTGCTTACAACTGAAACGCAGATAGAGCTTGCGGAGATGTACATGGGGTGCATAACGAGCGATGCACCGCCCCTACTCAGTAAGGAGCTGTACAGTTATTTCCCCTATGACGATCTGCCAAAATTCTTCACGGACAATATTCTTAATGGTCCGATTCCACTGGAGCCTGGAAGGTACGCTACCATGGATGACTGGGTAACCATGTGGGAAGAGGTAAAGGCGACGAAATAGGTGAAATAGAGCTTGGTTTAATCAGAGTCTTGCAGAAACGAAGAGAAGCGTGGCAAAAAAAAGTCTTTTCAGCTACGCTTCTCTATTTATATGTACACCATTTTAATAGAAGAATAATAGACAATAAAATTAAATTTTTCCATAAATATGATATTCAATTTTTTTTGGAGGACAAATATGGTTCAAAAAAAACCGGGTGAA
>Ga0209636_10007052_pt1 | contig 11467 bp, 10 predicted proteins | sample DeeMarSWOR152_54_FD_187464 | JGI IMG/M metagenome (GOLD analysis project Ga0209636, IMG submission 187464) | Marine sediment microbial communities from White Oak River estuary, North Carolina - WOR-1-52-54 (SPAdes) (version 2) | ecosystem: Environmental > Aquatic > Marine > Intertidal zone >... | reverse complement strand
CAGGGCACTAGAAATTCCCACCCGAGTGGTCAACGGAATCGTCTATTCCCCTGACCACCAAGGATTCCTATACCACACGTGGGCAGAAAGCCTTGTGGACGGCCGATGGATGGCGGTAGATCCGACTTTCGGGCAATTGCCCGCCGATGCCACCCATATCAAGTTCATCGAAGGAGAGGATCTTTCCGACCTGTTGCCCCTGGTGGACCTGGTCGGACGGCTTCAGGTTCGAGTCATTGCCGTGGATCGCTTTTAGGGATGCGTCGACGTCTGTGGCAAGATGGTTCCAAATGTACCGGGTTAGGCCACTTGATCCGGTGGGTTTTGGTGGTCAGTAGTCAATCCCCGGCTGGGGTTCGACCCCCTCCCTGTATGCGTGTTTGATCTCTCTCACCTCACTGACAGTGTCTGCCAGGGCAATGACCCGCGGGTGGGCGTCTCGACCCGTCAGAATCAGATGAAGGAGGGATGGCTTTTTTCGGATTAGGTCCAAGACCTGTCCTAGATCCACCAGCTTGAGTTTGAGAGCATTGTTGATCTCATCAAGGATCACGATGTCAAACTTCCCCGATGTGATTCTGTCTTTTGCGAGTTGGAGAGCCATCTGTGCCGCTTCACGATGTTCCGCATGGGAGTATGGATTCCCCTCGATACCGCAAAAGCCCATACCCGTAGGGATCAATTCCACATCGCAGCCGAGTTTCTTGACTCCGTCCCATTCTCCGGCATAGATATCGCCCTTCATAAACTGAATCATAGAAACTTTCATCCCGTGCCCACATGCCCGGACGATCATCCCAAGGGCAGAAGATGTCTTGCCTTTTCCATGACCCGTGATGACGACAATCAGCCCTTTTCTTTCCTCGGGCTTGAGATGGGTAATCTTCAACCGGGGTTTCTCGTTTGCTTTCTTTTGAGCACTCATCGTCCCACCATCCTGCAAGAGGCCTATCACAGTCGGCGCGCCTCTTTCATGCGGTTCTTAACCGTCCTTTCGCACACTAAAAGATGACCTTCAGGACCCGGTCAATTCCTCTTAGGGTCTCCATAACCGCCCCCGCTTCGCCAGGTCCAAGATCATCGACCTCAAACTCCGACACCAGCCCAAGTACCCGGTCAAAGGCGCCCTTCCCATCGAGATCGTCATCCATCTTTTCGCCGAATACTTGCTTGATCCGTTGTGCCTTCTCTCCATCCTGGGGGCGCCCCGGATCCGCCTTCTGTTCGATGCGTCGAACCTTGTTCTTGAACTCTCTGAGCTTCTCGGCTGATCGACGCATATTCTCATCGGAGAAGTTGAGCTTTTTCCGGTAGTGCCTGTATATGAGAAAGAAGCGGATTTCACTGGCGTCGTACCCCTGATCGAGGAGCGTATCTGTGTAATAGATATTCCCCCGGCTCTTTGACATCTTTTTGCCATTCATAACCAGGTGGTGGCAGTGGAGCCAGTACCTCGCTGTGGGATAGAGTCGGACTGATTCGAGGATTGCGCGGGTGTAATCATGATGCCGATACAGGTTGTCAACCCCACCACAATAGATGGAGAGGGTCTCGTTATAGTGCTTGCTGATCATGCTCGGGTCTTGAACGTTCCAGGAGGGTCTACCCCGCCCGATGGGTGAGTCCCAGCACACCCTGTCTCCCCCCTTGCACCCGTGCCAGAGGATGAAATCTCCCAGGTTCCACTGAATTCCGGGATAGGTATCCTGATGAAAACGCCTCTTTTTGGCCGGCCATTTTGCAAGATCGAGCCCGTAGATTCTCCCGAAATCGGGAAATTTCAGGGGATTGAAATAGATGTTTTCCCGGTACCTGTAGGCCATGTCGCGCTCGAGGAGACGTTCGATGATCGCGACGGCCTCCTCAATACTCTCAGAGGCTCTCGGAAGATAGTCGGGGACCTTCATCCTCAGAAGCTTCATCTCCTCCATGAAATCGCCAATGTTCTGGTCTGTGAGTCGCTGAAGGGTGGTGTTTCTTTTCTCAGCCTCTCGGATGGCCTTATCCTCGAGGTCCGTGAAGTTCATGCCTCGCTTGACAGTGTATCCTGAGTACTCGAGATACCGAAGCAGGATATCTTCAAAGAGAAAGGTCCGGAAGTTTCCGATGTGGGCCCGCTGATAGATGGAGGGCCCGCACGTGAATATCGTTGTTACGTCATCCCGGACAGGCCGGAATGACTCAATGCTTTTGCTCAGGCTGTTGAAGAGCTTTAACACAGAGTCTCCCTTTGAGTTTTTCGGCCTTGATGAGGAGTAAGTGGCCTCCACTCTCCCTAAGATCTTACCCAAGATCGGGGTAATCTTCAAACCGGCGCTGAAGGTTTCCCAAAATGATCTCTTGGTCAAGGAAAGGACATCAAGTGGGTGATAACCCGAGCCGAGAGGAATCCATTGCAGTGGCCAGGTCAATGCCTGGATTTGATTGAAGAGTTCTCTTATAATGGGCGTGTCTGTCGATCACACAAGGAATCCTTTAACGTGTCGAATCCATGGATCTTACCCTGAGACAGATCTATCGGGCCAGAAAAAACCTCAAGAGTATTGTCGTCCCGACGCCCCTCACGCTCAGCCATGGGTTGAGTGGGATTTCAGGCGGGCGGGTCTACCTGAAATGGGAGAATTTCCAAAAGACCGGATCTTTCAAGCTCCGGGGGGCATTTCAAAAAATGCTTTCCATGGGCCGGGAGGAGCTGTCCGCAGGGGTTGTTGCAGCATCCGCTGGGAACCATGCACAGGGTGTGGCCTACGGAGCACGAGTGTTAGGAATACCCGCCACAGCCGTCATGCCCGTGCCGACACCACGGGTGAAAGTTGAGAACACAGAACATCTCGGGGCCAGGGTGATTCTACATGGGGAGAACTATGACGAGGCCTATGTCCATTGCATGGAACTTGTGGCCAGCACAGGGATGACCTATATACCGGCATTTGAAGACGTTGAAGTCATGGCGGGGCAGGGGACAATTGCCCTGGAGATCCTGGACAGCCTCCCAGAGACCGATATGATCCTTGTGCCGGTAGGGGGTGGTGGGCTGATCTCTGGAATTGCCGTCGCCGCTAAAGCGATTCATCCCAGAATCGAGGTGATCGGAGTCCAATCGACCCGGGCCTGTACCATGTATCATTGCTACAAAGCAGGGAAGATAGTCTCGGTGCCCGTCGTTCCCACGCTAGCCGAAGGGTTGGCGGGTGGGATTGACCCCATAACCTTGAAGATTGTACAGGAAACGGTGGACGACATGATCCTTGCTGAGGAGGAGCTTTTGGCAGAGACGATCCGCTGGATTCTGGCCCATGAGGGACAGGTGGTGGAGGCCTCTGGCGTTGTTGGCGTTGCGGCCATTCTGCAGGGGAGGGTTCGCGGCATGAAGAAGCGGAATGTTGTTGTCGTGATTTCAGGAGGCAATATTGATATGAATCTCCTGCGATGCATTATGGTAACGTCGTCTTTAAGATGACTCACCGCAGAGGTGCAGAGAGCGCAGAGGTATTCTTCTCCTTTTGGCCAATCGGGAGACGATGATTGGCCAAAAGAAACTCAGGCCTCCAGCTACAAATTGCCTCGAAGAGGCTGAGAGATCTTTTGTTTGTCGGTATCTGCGAACAAACAAAAAAATCTTCCTTCTCTGCGTCCTCTGCCTCTATGCGGTGAAATACACCGACTCAGCATTAGAGAACAAAACCCCGGAACACTTACCCTGTCGGGCAAGTTCCTCAGGAGTTTGATGAGGAGCGACACTGGATGCTATGAAATGAGAGGAGGAGAGTATGGAACAAGAGATGGACTTAGGCCGCCTTCTCAGGTACGCCCTTCATATGGAGGAGACAGGAAGAGATTTCTTCGTGGAGAATTCTAGGAAATTCAGCCATGGGGCAGTGAGGGAGACCTTTGAACGGCTGGCTTCAGAGGAGGAGAAGCATGTTGAGTTCATAAAGGACCTGATCGTTGGTGTTGAAAAGGGCCAGGATGTTTCGAGGCAGGCGGATCTCAGTGTTGGCCCCGAGGATTTCTTCACCCGTCGGGCGGACTCAGAAAAGCTTGATCAGACGGTCCTTGAATCAATGATTCCTGCATGTACTGCTCTCAGGATGGCCTACCTGATCGAGAGGGATTTTGTTGAATTCTATCAGAGATTTGCCCAAAAGACAGAGGGGAAGCTGAGGGAAGCCCTTCTCATGCTGGCCCAATGGGAGAAGGGACACGAGGAGTTTCTCAAAGGCTTCCATGACCGGCTCTTTGATGAGTACGTTCATATGCCATGGGGTGGATAGGAATGTAGATCGTTCAGGCAATCATGGGGGTCTTTTCGGAATCAAGCTTGTCGGCCTTCAGTGTGTCACACCTTCTTGGAGAGTGGATGATCAGCTGCAACTGGCGGACCAATTCGGTTACACGGTCTGCACTCTTTGAAATCCTGTCCATGCGATTCTTTAGGGCGCTGTCGGCTTCCAGGTTCCTGTTGAGGAGTTCAAGGCTAGCCACCAAGACGGAGAGGGGTTGATTCAATTCGTGGGCTTTGGCGCGCACCATCTGGATCGTGTGGCTCAACACCTCCGTTTCCGCACCCTTTTCTCCTTCTGGTTCCCTCGGCGGAGTGGTGTCTTGCAGAGCCATAAGGATCATCTGATCGCCGTCAAACTGGGCAGGAGAGGCGTTGATTTTGACATGGCGGTCTGTCTTTTTGCCATCTGAAAGAATGGTAACCTGCTGTGCCACTTCACAGATCGGATCGCCCCCACGAAAGAGGGTGCGGATTGTCTCACCCAAACTGAGGCCATTCGACCCGGCTAAGAGGTCACCCTGAATACGATCTATGGATTGTCCGATTAAGGATTCACGCTGGCGCCCGAAAAGGGCCTCCCCCATCTTGTTAATCCATCGGATTTTCAGGGTCTTGTCGACAAATAGAGTAGCCAGGGGAATGGCATTGAGAGCGGTTGCCAGAGGATCTTTCTCGCGAAGGTTGGTGGAAGTTTCGGTGTGGATCATGTTCCTCCCCCCCCTTTTGGCAGACGGTAAAGGGGCAAGCAAGAAGGATACCAATTGAGATCAAGGTAAGGGAGGCTCCTCGTCTTGACTGTTTTCCCCGCGTTGGGAAGTCGAACATTCGGGCGTATCGTGCCGGGCCCGATTCGGGTTGTTCACGGATCAGAGAGTTGGAGTCCCCTGATGCCTCCCCTCTTGGAGGACAAATTCTTGACACGATGAGTCAGTAGGCTGGCTTAGACCTGGAAGAGGATAGACATGCAAGTGAGGCCCGCCTGGGCCTTCCTGATCTCAGAGAGGCCAAGGGGAATGGTTTTCCATCCGCTATTTGCGAACTCCTCCCGAGCCTTTGGGCAATCGTCAGGCAGAAGAACGGATCCGTTTACCGGAAGGAAACTGAGTCTTGATACCTCGGAGGGATCTGGCCGGACTATCTCAAAATCAGTAAAGACTTCTGGATCGAAATCGAAGAATTTCACGACCATGAGACCCTTTCCCAGGTAGTTGCACGCAGTTTTCAGGTGAAGGCTTCTGCCTATAGGGACTGAAACCACTCGCAGCTGGCTTCCCCTCAGGAGCCTCTCCAGCTGATGTATACCCTCCTGATTGGTTCGCTCGGTCAGACCCACAAAGACAAGGTCTTCCGCCGGAAGCACATCGCCACCCTCGAGACTACCAGGCGGCAAGATCCGGTCGATGCGCTTGTATGGACTCAAGGCTTCACAGACCGCATCTACTTCGCCCCGCCGCGATTCGACACCGGGCCGCGTGATAATGGCCCGATCCTCGATGACAACAGCCGTGTCCTCCACAAAAGCGCAGTCCGGATATCGATCGTCAGCAGGAAGGACGATTAGCTCAAAGCCCAACTGGGAGAGAGCCTCGCAGTATCTTCGATGCTGTGTGCGTGCCAGCTCGACGTCAATGGCCTGGGGATTTTCCAACGGCTTGATACACTGGTTGAAGGTTTCCGGAATTTCCCTGACGAGTGCAAATCGACGGTGTTTGTTTGTATTCATGATTCTCATCATATCTTGGTTCTTCAGAAATGGAAAGGGAGGCGCTACCATGGAATAGTGGCTGTGCCTTGGCTGCCTTGAAAGGACGTCAGCCTTTCTGATACTATTGGACCGGTCTCTCCCCTCGAACAAGAAAGGTTCGACCAAATATGATTGGATGCGAAAGCCTCCATTCCCGCTGACTAGAACTCAAGGATTTGATCCACCCCATCATTGAAGGGATCACGAAAAAATGATCAGGATTGACGTCTCCAAGTGCTCTGGATGCCGCAGATGCGAGGTCAACTGCTCTTTCTTCCATTCAGAGAGGGTGGGTAGAAACGGGTCCCGGATTAAGGTCGTCAAGATCGAGGGCAAGGGAATCGACGTGCCGGTTGTGTGTCAGCAGTGCGAGGAACGTTTTTGCACGAAATGCCCTGAGTCTGCCATCACGATTGGTCAAAGGGGTGAGATTGTGGTATCTCCGACCCTGTGTACAGCCTGCGGGGCATGTGAAAAGCGATGTCCCATTGGGGCGATTGAGATATTCAACGAGATTGCTCTTGTCTGTGATCTCTGCGGGGGAGACCCTCGATGTGTTCAGGAGTGCAACCTGGAGGCCATTGTTTTTGAGCCAAAGGTAACTGAGGCTGTGAGCCTGAAGGACATGCGGAAGGGAGTCCGTGGTCTCTCACCTGAGGCAAAACGGCTTCGCTTTGCTAAGAGGATTGCGAGGGATACGAGAACCAAGTGGCTGGCCACGAGGAGAGAATAGATGCTTTATGGATACGGGGGACGGATTCTGAGAGTGGATCTGACATCTGGGGAAATCCAGGTAGAAAGGACGGATCCGCAATTCATGCTGAAGGTGATTGGCGGTCGGGGACTCAACTCGAGGCGTCTTTCGCTTGAATTGAAGCGAGATGTGGACCCCCTGTCTCCGGAAAACCTTCTGCTCATCGGCGTGGGCCCTTTGACAGGGACACTGCTGACAGGATCTGCCTATTTTACTATCTCTGGGAAATCGCCCCTTACCGGGATTCTGGGGGATTCTGCGGCTGGGGGACACTTTGGGCCTGAGCTCAAACAGGCAGGATACGATCAGATCATCATCACCGGTCGATCCCAATGGCCGAGTTATCTTCTCATCGCCGATGACCATGCAGAAATCCGAGATGCCTCTCATCTATGGGGAAAGGACATCTGGGAGACGACCGCCTCCTTGCGCAAAGAACTCGGTGACAACGCCATTCAGATCGTCGCCATCGGTCCGGCAGGGGAGAACCTGGTGAAATTTGCCACGGTGGCCTGCAATAACTCCAGGATGTGTGGCCGAACTGGGATGGGCTGTCTCTTTGGTTCAAAGCACCTCAAGGCGGTTGCGGTCCGAGGCACCCAGCCGGTGGCAGTGGCCGACCCAGGGACCTACCAGGAGCTGTGCAGGGGTATTGATCAGAAGATCGTAGCCCATCCCGAGTTTGAGCGAAGAAAGGCCATGGGAACGACTATGCTCATGACGGCCCTCAACAGCCTCGGGATCTTGCCGACGAATCACTTCCAGAAAGGCGTCTGCGATTATGTGGATAGGGTCAGTGGAGAAAGGCTGGCCAGGGATCTTAAGGTCAAGAACAAGAGCTGCTTCAACTGTAATGTCCACTGCTCTCGATACTACATGACGGGCAAGGTGGAAAGTGAGGGGCCAGAGTTTGAAACGCTCTGCAGCTATACGTCCAGGCTGGGCAGTGACGACTTGGAATTCGCCCTTAAGATGAACGCCTTTTTGAATCGAATGGGCGTGGACTCGGTCAGCTCCGGGGAAACCATCGGTTGGGCCATGGAGTGCATTCAGAGAGGACTTCTGACAAAAGACGATCTGGATGGCCTGGATCTCAGGTGGGGAAACCGGAAAGCCATTGAAAAGATCCTCAGCATGATCGTCTACCGGGAAGGGATTGGCGATGCCTTTGCCGAGGGTACCCGGAGCCTGGCTCAACGATTCGGCCGGGGGACAGAGGCGTACGCCTTTCACGTGAAAGGGTTGGATCTGATCTGTGGGGACCCTCGAGGCATCAAGGCCTATGGGTTGACCTACGCGATTGCCTCTCGCGGGGGAGATCATCTCAGGGCCGAACCCTTCTTTGAGCTAACAGAGCGGTACGATGAGGCGGAGAAACGTTTTGGAACGAGAGATGCAGCCAATCGGCTCGCGGAAAACGGCAAGGCCGCTCTGGTCGAGTACAGCGAGCGCCTCGCCTTGATGACAGACTGTCTGACCATGTGTAAGAACATCGGCTTGTGCATGGACATTCTCGACTTTGAGTCGAGTTCAAGTCTTTTGCGGGCTGGGACAGGTCTGAAATTTACCCCCGAGAGGGTCGATGAGGTTCTCAAAAACCATATTCTGGCCGACCGTCTTCTCAACATCGAGTTCGGGTTAGAAGGTTCCCAAGACACCCTTCCGAGTCGATTCATCCAAGAGCCCCTTGAGGGGGGACCCTCAAAAGCCAGCGTGGTCAACATCGAAAAAATGGTCAAGGAGTACTATCGAATCAAGGGATGGGACGAGGAGGGAAATCCCCGCTAGGCATGGATGTCTTGCATCCATGTTTCTGATTCGAATCGTCATAGGTTCTTGACAAATCCCGCGAGCCGATCAAGAGCCAGCCGGAGCTTCTCCTTGCTGACTGTGTAGGCAAACCTGATATAGGGATCGCCACTATTGTCTTCCGTATAGGCAACTCCCGGATAACCTAGAACCCTTGCTTCCCTTGCAATCCTTTTGGCGAGATCAAATCCGTTCATTCCAAAATCTGATATGTTGCAGTAGACGTAGAAGGAACCGGCTGGAGGTTTGCAGCGAAAACCAAGCTCGTTCAAACCCTTCACGAAGATGTTGCGCCGATCCTCGTAGGTTTTCTGGACTTCTATGACGTTAGTTCTCTGAGAAGTGAGAGCCTCCAGGGCCGCCTTCTGAGCGATAGAATTCGCACAAATCGTGACTTGTGCATGGATTTCCTTCATGGGGCCTATGATACTCTCAGGTCCAATCACATAGCCAATCCTCCACCCCGTCATGGAGAAGGTCTTGGAAAAGCCAAACATGGATATGGAATATTCCTTCATCCCTGGAAGCGAGGCCATGCTTACGTGCTTCGCACCATCGTAGACAAGATCTTCATAGATCTCATCTGAGATCAAGAAAATCTTGTTTTCAACGGCAATTCTGGCAAGCTTCTCGAGATCCTCTTTGGTAAAAACCGACCCCGTGGGGCAGTTAGGGGAAACATACAAGAATGCCTTTGTTTTGCTTGTTATCTTGCTTTCGAGGTCATGAAAATCTATTCTGAAATCATCTTCTTCTCGGAGCTGGGTGTACACAGGTTTCCCGCCAGCCATGATAACGGCCATAGGGTCTGAGTAATAGTAGGGTTGAGGCATGACCACCTCGTCTCCGGGGTTGAGAAGGGATAACATGACAACGTTTGTCGCTGCCTGTACCCCGGCAGTGACAATCAGTTCTTTGTCCGGGTCGATTGAAAACCCATTTTTCTTCGAGAGTTTTTCGGCAATCGCCTGTCTTAGAGGAGTATAACCCTCAACTGGAAGCACGTAGTGGGTGAAGCCCTCGTTAATTGCCTCCTTACCAGCCTCTCGGATGAATTCGGGAGTGTCCAGGTCAGGATCGCCATACCCAAGGACCACCACGTCATCCAGGCCTTCTATCTGTTTGCGCACCTCCGCAATAACACCGAATTTTGGTGAATGCATTCTCGTGACACGGTCTGATAACGCAGTGTCATGCCAATCCATCATGAACCCTCCTCTTTGAATCCGTGCGACCACGATAGCAGGAGATTAAATCTATCGACCTCTTGAGGCTTTTGGACTTCCTGAGAAAAAACTTCTAAACGTCTAGTTCCACTCGGTTGAGCTATCTCTACCGGTTTGGGTAGTCCTCGTTTGAAGATTTAAATCTTAGCACATTTCCTGAAGACGGACAAAGGGAGACGATTGCTGAAATGAAACCTTAGAATGCTCAACCTGTTTTTGGCTTGACAGGTCGAGGCATTTTGCCGTAATCAAGAAGAAATGCTCAGTGTTTGAAGGAGTCTGGAAATGAACTATGCGTCCAGCCGGAACTGGCGATACCAATCAATTACCAGGAGGCATTCCTGAAGCAAGAAGCATAGTACATTCCCCGCATGGGTCAGGTATCTCTGTAATAAGAACCTGCGAAGACAAAGCAGCCTGCATACATGCATGGGTTGAGCCCATTTGCGTGAAAAGCTTAGCCTGACTATATCTCAATCATCTCGATCTGATGACACAGGAGGCCTTATAGAATGGATGTAAAGATCAACAAACTGTATGAAATCTTTCTCCACGCTCAGGATGCAGGTTTTGACTATGGCGTCACCTTTTCCCTTAGGAGCTCGCCCAAGCTGAGGGATTTTCTAGAAGACCTCGATCCTGATCTGCCGTTAGACTGGTCAGGACAATCGTTCTATGGCATGCCGGAATTAAGAAAGCGGGTAGTTGAGACTCAGGGCTACAACGTTTCTGAGGACAACATTCTTATCACCGCAGGCACGAACGAGGCAAACTTTCTCGTGATCATGCAGACCGTGAATCCGGGAGACGAAGTTGTCATCGATCAGCCGAGCTGGCCACAGCCCTATGAGCTTTGCAGGGCCCTTGGTGCGAAGGTAAAAACCATAAAGCGGAAAGAGGATCAAGGGTGGGCGATTGATCTGGATGAGCTGAACGATGTGGTATCAGCGAAGACCAAATTGATTTTTGCCTGTTCGCCTAATAATCCAACCGGGGCGGTTTTTGAAGAAGGGGAGATGAAGAGAATATGTGAGATCGCACGGTCCAATGATGCATATCTTCTTTCGGATGAGGTATATCGAGGCCTTGAATGGGATGGCCCTAAATCGCCGTCGGCGGTCAACTACTACGAAAAAGCCATAAGTGCTTCCAGTGTCTCGAAATGCCTCGGTCTCCAAGGCATACGGACAGGATGGATGGCTACCCAAGACAAGGAACTACTGTACAAGAGTCTCATTTTGCGAGAAGATACGAGCGAAGTGATGAACGTACTCGGGGAACACATCGCCCTCGCGGCCCTCAAGCCCGGAAAGTATGAAAGACTTCTCGAAGGAGCAAAGGAGGAAGGAAAGAGGGGGTGGCCGGTTGTGTCGGATTGGATCGACAGAAGTGCCGTGTTTGATTGGGTGAAGCCCAGGGCGGGATACCTCTCTTTACCGAGATATGATCTGGAGATCGGCTCCGAGGAGTTTTGTAAACGATTGCTTGGTGAACCATACCGGACGTTCATCCAGCCTGGGATTGCCTATGGGTGCGAAAACCATATTCGGCTGGGGATAGGGGGAGCTGACCTTGAACAGATCGAGAGGGGCCTGAAGCAGATCGATAGGTTCATACAGGATCTTGCGTAGGGTTCAGGGGTGGTGTGG
>Ga0209636_10007048_pt1 | contig 11472 bp, 6 predicted proteins | sample DeeMarSWOR152_54_FD_187464 | JGI IMG/M metagenome (GOLD analysis project Ga0209636, IMG submission 187464) | Marine sediment microbial communities from White Oak River estuary, North Carolina - WOR-1-52-54 (SPAdes) (version 2) | ecosystem: Environmental > Aquatic > Marine > Intertidal zone >... | reverse complement strand
GAAAACTTTGTATTCCCCGGGAAGAACCGGAGTGCTCGAGCGTCCACTCGAAGTGGGATTCGTATCCTGCAAACTCGTCGGGGCAAGAGCCGGATACATCAAATCCCAGACAATCCGATGAAGTCCAGCCCGGGCTGAAGCCCTGAGTTTGCGCACAACGTTATCCTCATCATCCAGAATAGTGAAAATAAGATAAGGGGTTTCCTCCTCTTCTTCCGCTTTAATTTCCTCATAGGTAGGATAATAGACAGGCTTTCCATCTTTAGAAGCTGCCCTTTCTTTCTCCAATCGTTTATCTCTTAAGGTTTTGACGGATTCTTTCAGATGATAAGTGAATACCGCTCCGAGAGGAGGATTGTTCTCATTGAAATACATCTCCCCTTGAAAACCCTTTCCTGCGGCTCCCCCTGACCCCAGAGGAGAGGACTCCACATACATCAAAGCATCCTTAACCGGAAAAATATGGGCCTCAGAATTGAGAATCTCACTATTGAGAGCACGGAGAGGTGTGTAATCATCCAGGATATAGAATCCCCGGCCAAAAGTCGCCAGAGCCAGGTCATTTTCCCTCTTCTGAATGGCAATGTCGCGAACAGCGATAGTCGGCAGCCCGTTTTTGAGCTGCTTCCAGTTCTTTCCTCCATCCACACTGACAAACAACCCGAACTCTGTTCCCGCAAACAGGAGGTTCCTGTCGACATGGTCCTCGGCCAGCGCGTAGACCGAGCCTCTTTCAGGCAGGTTGGAAGAGATAGATACCCAGGTTTTTCCGGCATCCGTGCTCTTCAGGGCATAGGGCTTGAAGTCGCCGTTCTTGTGATTATTGAACGCCGCATACACTGTATCCTTTTCGTGCCGGGAAGCGATGATATCATTAACATATGTTCTGTCCGGAACTCCGGGGAACTTATCGATCTTTCGCCAGGTTGCTCCTCCGTCTTCAGTCACCTGGATCAGGCCATCATCCGTACCCGCATAGATCAAATCTTCTTGAACTGGAGATTCGTCCAGAGCCACGATCGTCCCGTACTGAGAAGTGCTGGCGTTTTTCGCCACCGCATCCATCGGCCAGATCCGGCCCATGACCTCAAGCTTGTTCCGATCGATCTGGCGGGTCAGATCACCGCTGATCACCTTCCATGTATTTCCCCGGTCGTCACTGCGGAAGACCTTGTTCGCAGCAAAGTAAAGTCTGGTATGGGAATGAGGGCTGACCAGAAGCGGCGCATCCCAGTTCCAGCGATATTGCATTTCTCCCTTCCTCGGTTTAGGCTGGATTCCCATCCTTTCTCCGCTCTTTTTATCATAACGGACCAGATTGCCGTGCTGCGACTGGGCATAGACGATGTTGGGGTCTTCCCAGTCTACCTGAGACTCGAAGCCGTCCCCACCCTGTGTCACAAACCAGTCCGAGTTGACAATCCCGTGGCTGCTGGTTGTGCGCGACGGACCGCCCAGGCTGTAATTGTCCTGAGTCCCACCGTAGACATAATAGAAAGGTTCGGTATTATCGACCGCCACTTTATAGAACTGGGCAAGTGAAAGATGGGGCATGAACTTCCAGGTCCTCCCCCTGTCGAACGACTCATAGATACCTCCGTCACAGCCCACCAGATAATAATCTGTATCATCAGGGTCGATCCACATGGCATGATTATCGACATGTTTGTGTCTCTCACCCAGCGCGCTCCAGGTCCTTCCTCCATCGTCACTCACCTGGAGATAGACATCCATGGAATAAACCCGGTTGATGTCTTTGGGATCACAGAACAATTCCTGGTAATAATTGCCCCGGGAAGTGTAGCTGCCTCGCCTTTCCCAGGAAGCCCCGCGGTTTGTGCTGCGGTAAAAACCCCCTTTTCCGGGTTGCGCTTCGACGATCGCATAGAGATAATCTGGATTCACCGGAGATAGGGCCAGTCCTATCCGGCCCAGGTCTCCTGCGGGAAACCCGCTGGTTATTTTTTTCCATGTTTTTCCACCGTCTTCCGATCTATGAACAGCAGATTCCGGACCTCCACCGACCAGGGTAAACACATGCCTCCGCCGCTGATGGGCCACAGCATAAATCACATCCGGGTTTCTAGGGTCAAGATAGACTTCGCTCACTCCCGTGTGTTCACTGACCGTTAAAACTGCCTTCCAGGTTTTGCCGCCATCCACGCTTTTATAAAGGCCGCGCTCTCCACCGGCCCGCCATAAAGGACCGTATGCGGCCACATAGATGACATCAGAATCCCTCGGGTCGATAGCGATCATGCCGATGTGCTCCGAAGTCTTGAGCCCCATATTCTTCCAGGTTCTGCCGCCGTCCTCCGTCTTGTAGACTCCATCTCCATAGGCGACACTGCGCTGGTTGTTGTTCTCTCCGGTCCCAACCCAGACAATATTGTGGTTGTTCGGGTCCATGGTCACACAACCGATGGAATAGGAGCCCTGGCTGTCAAAAACAGGCTGATAGGTCGTCCCGGCGTTTGTCGTTTTCCACACGCCTCCGGATGATGTGGCCACATAGTACTCGCTTTTCTTTTTCGGATTGACGGCAAAGTCCGATATTCGGCCGGAAGTCACGGCCGGCCCGATGGCCCTCAATCTCAAGGCGCTCAAGGACAGTTTCGCCAATAAATCTTCCTGAGGTTGTGCCTTTTTTTTGTCCTTGGATAGCCCAACCAAAGGGCTAATCAAGATCAAACAGAGGAAAACCAATAGATAATGCTTAAGATTTGTGAAGCGCATTGTCCCTCCTTTTTTCATTGGAATATAATTTCATTAAGAGTTTCTCACTTTTATCAAAGCTAAAAATCAGTGTCAAGTCTAGAAAATTGGGGGACAGTCCCCAACCATTAAAGGCGGCATATTTTCAGAAGTCAAAACCAGGTATTTTATGGTTACAGTCATGTTGCTTGGGAACCTTTCCTTGTGTTTCTAGAAAAAATTAAAGAAAATTGCTCTCCTGTTTGGGCTGAACATTTCAATGGCGACAGTTGCGCAACCTCTGGCTGGCAGCCTGAGTTCAATTATATAAGTAAACAAAAAGGAATCAAAAGCCTGTATAACACTGAGGAGGAATAGATGAATCCTTCAAGATACTTTCTGATCGTATGTGCTTCTGTTCTCTGTTTCTCTGCCTCTTCTGCTTACCAAATTCCTCTTTCGGAGTCTTATAAAACCGGAAAAGTCCGCTTCGTTCAGGAGTTAGTCCTGGACGATGAATCCATGCCAGAAAATCTCTTCTTTGAGCGCCCCACTTCCATTGTCTGTGATCAGGACGATAATATCTATGTGTTGGATTCTGATGCCAACAACATCAAAAAATTTGATTCGAACGGAAGATTCATAAAGACCATCGGAAGGGAAGGGCAGGGGCCTGGGGAGTTCAGCAGTCCGTATTACTTAACTTATGCCGGAGATCGCTTGGTCTTGTGGGACCTGATGAACAGGAGATTGTGCGCCTTCACCCCTGAGGGCAAATTCATAAAATCCAGCAATATCCCCTATGACGAAGGATCGGTGAGGAAACTAAGATCTCTTCCAACCGGCGAGATCGTGGTCGAGAAGGAAAAGAGCTATCGGAGAGATCCGGATAAGCCCCAAATCTGTACGATCGACTTGTATTCGAGGGATCTTGAATTCGTAAGGACCATCTATGAGCGAAGTCTTTGGCGAAAGAAGTATGTTCGCACCAAAGAATTCGGGATCTCGACCCTCTATTTTCCTTATTCGCCGAATGTTCACTGGGACGTATCCCCTGAGGGGAAGATAATCATCGGATTCTCTGAAAAGTATGAACTGGAAGTCTATGACAGGGATGGAAAGAAGCTTGTGACTTTCTCACATTCTTATGAGCCTGCAAAAGTTACTGAAAGGGACAAGAAGGTATATTTTGACAGTTTAGAATTTTACAGGGCTGGAGCGAAACTAAATGAAATCCCAGAGTACATTACCAAAGAAACACAATTCCCAAAGAATATGCCTGCGTTTGACAATATCCTTATCGACTCGGAGGGAAATGTCCTGGTCGTGCTGAACGGTGAAAATGAAGATGAGAATGAAAAGACGTTTGATGTTTTTGACCAAAATGGGAAATTCATATCATCTGTGCAAATCGCTGGTGACACGCCCTACCACTTCTCCCGCCAAACAAATATCCATAAGAGGTCATTCTGGTTGGTAAAAACCGGCGAAGATGAGCTCTATCGTGTGATCAAATACAGCATAGAAGCAGAGTTGATGCCCCTCCGCTCAAACCGAAATGAATTAAAAGATATAAACCACCCCTAGATCGGTCCCAGTACTATCTTCAAAAGGCGCACCCACTACAACATTATCACCATTTATAGAAATGGATACGGAATAGCCAAACCGATCACCATCCTCTGCACCCGCAGCCGTGAGCTTCCACATAGTTCCCGTGGTCCGATGAAAGACGTAGACCGCTCCGAGATCGACGCCATCATCACCTTCATAAGGCGCACCTATCACGACAGAGTCACTGCTTATAGCAACAGACCAGCCAAACCGATCATTAGCCTCGGCATCCGAAGCCGTGAGTATCACTACCTCTCCCCAGGCATCCGTCCCATCCTGGTTTCGATCAAAAACATAGGCTGCCCCGCTGTCAGTTCCAGCACCGTCTTTATGATCCGCTCCTACCACAACAAAATCACCGCCTATAGATACAGAACAGCCAAACTCATCCCCATCCTCAGCATCCGAGGCCGTGAGTATCGCCACCTCTCCCCAGGCGTCCGGCCCACCAGAATTTCGATCGAAGACATAGGCGGCTCCGCGGTCGGTCCCTGCAGCACCGTCCTCTTTATGCGCACCAACTACGGCATAATCACCGCTTATGGCAACTGAGAAGCCAAAATTGTCCCCTTCTTGAGCATCCGAGGCCGTGAGTATCGCCACCTCTCCCCAGGCATCCGGCCCACCCTGGTTTCGAGCAAAAATATAGGCTGCCCCGCAATCAGTCCCTGCACCATCTGCATAATCTGCACCCACCACAACGGTATCACCACTAATGGCAACAGAACGGCCAAAATAATCCAAATCCTCAGCATCCGAAGCCGTGAGTTTCGCCACCTCTCCCCAGGCGTCCGGCCCACCAGAATTTCGATCGAAGACATAGGCGGCTCCGCGGTCGGTCCCTGCATCGTCTTCCATCACCGCACCCACCACGACGGTATCACCGCTTATGGCAACAGAATTGCAAAACGTATCTCCATCCTCGGCATCCGAGGCAATCCTCGTTAGTAATTCTTCAGGTACATCGGAAGGGATTGCACTCACCTCATTCGAGGGCGCACTCTCCCCCATAGTATTCACAGCAGTGACCATGTATGAATAGGCCCTAAACATACTCAATCCAGAATGGTAATAAGTGATCCTGGAACCAGAAGCTTGAATGCCCGTTATGCTGTTATCCGACGTGCTTACCCCTCCAGTCGTGTTCCAGTAAAGATTGTATGAATCCGCATTGTCCACTTCAACCCATGATATCCCCAACTTCCTGTTCTCAATGTATATGGTATCAATCCATGGCGCATCAGGTTCCCCAGCTCCCGGAGTTCCGTTGCCGTCACAGGCCGTTATAATGAATACTCCTGCCAATATGATCACAGCCAGAAAAAACATATGCTTATCTTTCTTCATCTTAGTCTCCTATTGTCTTATTGCATGAGCCACAAACCATGAGCCACCTCGCCCTGCGTCTGAATCCTTAAGCTTGAAGAGAGACCGCCTTCTCCTGGAGATTAATGACAGCTCAAAACTCCATGCTATAGTATTTATACAATAAATATAAACCACTCTTGCCAACTCGTCAAATCTGTCGCCATGAACAGAGTAATAGACTTTACATTTCCATATCCTTGTATGCAATTCTTGGTGTTCTTCACTCTTTTCATGAGAATATTCGAAAACACTTTCTGGAATTCGATTCCGCCCTGAAGCATGACCACGGAAAACGCACCAACACACCTGAATATGAGATTACACTATCCTATAAGCACATCAAAAAATAGTATTTATCTTGAGAGGAATTCATTCTAGGCCACTTTCGACAATCATTACAAATTTTAAGTTTACTGATCTGGGCGATTCACAAGTTTAAACCTTATTTGAAGGAAGAGAGGGACTGGCTTCCTTTTCCAAAATCAAGATATGGAATCAATATATTTTATTAAAAATTCAGGTTGATTAAATCAAGGTTGTGTCATGAGTCCTCTCAATAAGAAAAATAATACCACATATATTGTAATAATTACTTGACAATTTGTATGAATATTATTACATTATGTATATCATTTATGACATTTGGAGGCAAACAGGATGACTCAACCTACGAAACGGGCGTTATTCACTCTAATTATCTGGGGGATTGTCACGGCTGCATTCATTCCCATTTTCTTTTCCAGAGGAGGACCGCCAACTTATGCGCAGGATAAGCCAAGATTCGTGTTTGTGGCTATCCTCTTCGCAGCAGGTTATCTCTCTTATTTCATCATGATGTTCTTGACAAGGGCCAAAGACAGAACAGACAGGATTGTTAAGGATGAACGTGACGAGCACATACAGAAGCAGTCGTGTGGAGTCGCTCTCATACTGGTCCTCGTCTATGTTTTTTTCTTATGCATCACTCTTTATGAAATTTATCGTGAAAGCGAATGTGTTCCTGTCGGCTGGATGTGGTTCCTCGGATACACAAGCGTATTCTGGGGATACATATCCCATTCAGCCCTGGGCCTGGTTCTCCATTCGAGGATGGTCGGCCGTGGCGAAGGCTGAAATCAGTAACAGGATCAGGAAGCTCCGTTTTGAAAACAACGAAATGACCCAGCAGGAACTGGCAGATCGTGCCGGATGCACACGCCAAACGATCGTTGCCCTGGAGCAGGGAAAGTATGTGCCATCTTTAGCTCTTGCGTTCAGGATTGCGAAGGTATTCAGAGTTCAGCTCGAAGACGTCTTTGAATATGAGGAATGAGAAGATCTGATTCCCTGGCGTTTTCTCAGGTAATTCAAGATGGTGTTCAGAATCCTTGATTGGACAAGGGGACTGTGAAGCACGTTAAGAAAAAGCGCGATCAAGACCGAAGTCTCCTGCGTTTTCATTCTAACCTGCCGGAAATGAGATTGACCTGGGCAGGACGCTGTGCTATATAAGATTTAGAGTTTCTGCCAGAATGAATGCCACCAGCATCATCCTTTATCTAATCGGATTGGTTTTATTGTTGCTTTGCTCCAGCTTTTTTTCCGGTTCAGAGACGGCACTATCGGCTCTCACCAAAACGCAGGTCCAGAGAATACGGGGGGATAAGAAGAAAAGCAGCAGGGCTATCATAAATTTTCTGGATGAGCCCAGGCGGCTTTTCATCACAGTCCTCTTCGGAAATACGCTTGTGAATATGGCTTTTATTAGCATCACGGGTTCTATCATCTACAACGACCTGTTCAAGGGCACGCGTCCTGGCCTGGCTTATGTAGTGGCTATCCTAATCCAGACACTGCTGCTTCTTATATTTGGAGAGATTACGCCCAAGACCTACGCGATTAAAAATTCTGAGAAATTCTCAAGAGCTGTGGCAAAGCTGCTATGGATATTTTCTTTGCTTATTTATCCCTTCAGAAAGGGGTTGCGGTTTCTGATAGATATTTTACTTCCTTTATTCGGAGTGCGCTCAGTTGTCGATCAGACTCTTCTGACCAGTGAGGAGATAAGAGCGATCATAAAAACAACGGAGGGTGAAGGAGCTCTAGATGAGGAGGAAGGAGAGATTATCCACAATATCTTTGAACTCCATGATATTCCTGCAAAGGAGGCCATGGTTCCTCGCACAGAGATGGTGTGTGTGGAGGTCTCCCAGACGATCCAGGAAGCTTTCAATTTGACTAAGAAGGCGGGACATTCAAGACTTCCTGTGTACAGAGATCAAATCGACAATATCTGCGGTATTTTTTACGTTAAAGATATGCCACGCTGGAAGAAGTTGAAGGTTGACAGCCTCGGAGGCAGGAGTATCGAACAGCTCCGCATTGAAGAGTTTCTTGCCAAAAGCGAAGTTCTCAAAGAGCTAAATCCCGGCTCCGAAAATACGCTCATCCGACAGCCCTTTTTTGTTTACAAGACCAAAAAGATTGGGGCATTGATGCGGGAAATGAGGAAAAAAAAACAACAAATGGCTATCCTCCTTGGAGAATATGGCGGGATCTCTGGTCTGATCACGTCAGAAGATATCATAGAAGAGGTGTTGGGTGAGATTTTCGATGAATATGACAAGTTATCTGAATTGACAATCAAAAATGATCCGAAGGATCGTTCGAGTTTTATAATACCTGGATTTGTAAGCCTCCGGAGCTTAAACAAGCACCTGAACGTCAAGCTTGATCTATCTTTAGCGGATACTATTGGTGGCTATGTTGTTCAGCTTTTCGGCGCGATTCCCAGCATGGGCGATGTTGTCACGGATAAGTCGAACAACTTGGAGTTTGAAATCCTTAAAATGACCAGGAACAAAATAAATCTTTTAAAATTGCGTAAGCTCACCAAACCAGCTGAAAAAGCCAAACACTTTAAGCTGACTCTTTTGTTCCTCCCCATATGGAGTCTCGCTTCACTAGGCACATTCCAAGGCGGCAGTTCAGTTCAGGACGGTTTTTTCCCGATACTTGTTTTTTCTTTTTTGATGGTTCTCTCCCTTTTCCTAATCGCTTTTTATGCTGGATCGGAGACGGCTGTGGTTTCTGCATCAAAAGCTAGGATTGATGTTTTGGCCGAGAGGAAAAACACGCAGGCTCTCATCATCCAGAAACTGTGGCATGAACCGGAAAGAATGTTGGGGATTGTGCTGGTAGGAACAAACTTGATGTCCACCTCTGCGGGTGTTGCCGGACTCCGGCTCATCAATTATGCCCTTCCTGGACGAGAGGGTATGCAGGAGTTTTTGAATACGGTTATTATGACTCTTCTTATTCTTATTTTCTGTGAGATTCTGCCCAAAACAACATTCCGCGCTAAGGCCGATTCCCTGGCTTTACGGAGCGCTTATGGTTTATGGTTGTCCGGTCTCTTCTTGCGTCCGATCGTGGCATTTGTCACCAAGATCACTAATTTTATTGTAAGGATGGCAGGCGAAGAAGATGCTGAAGATAGACAGCGCAGTATGCGCGAGGAACTCAAGCTCCTGGCGCAAATGGGTGAGAAGGAGGGAGTGCTCAAGAGAGAGCAGCTCCAGATGATTTCCAGTGTGCTGGATTTGGAAGACATGACTCTAGAGAAAGTCATGACCCCCCTTGTGGATATCGTAGCCCTCCCAAAGAAAGCAACCGTCAGGCAATTCTATAGAACCGTATCAGAAACAGGATATTCGAGAATTCCAGTGTATGAAGGCAGGGTGGACAACTTGATTGGGTTGGTGAATGTCCTCGATGTTTTGTATTCAGAGACCCTCTCCCCGACAATAGCTCCTTATGTGAGAAGAGATGTCCGCCACGAACCTGAATCGAAGCGGGTTTTCAACATGTTGAGAGAACTCAAAAAAAGCCGCGAAACCATGGTTTTTATGGTCGATGAATACGGCGGAATTGTCGGATTAACAACGCTTGAAGATTTGATCGAGGAGGTTCTCGGCGAAATAAGGGACGAGAAAGACAAGGACGAAGAGGGCACAATTCATCAGATCAGTGACAGGAGCATTGAGTGTGATGGCAAAACGGAGATCCAATGGATAAACAATCTTTACAGGATGTCGATTCCCTCCGGGGATTACAACACAATAGCTGGATATGTTATTTCTCTGATAGAGAGAATTCCCAAGCGCGGAGAATTTGTGGAAACAGACGAGCTTAAGATTGTTGTTCTAGACGCAGACTCAAGGAGAATCCGTCGGCTTAGAATCCAAAAGAAATAGGGCGTGTCCCTTAATTGACGGTGTGTTATCTTAGATTAGCCATGAAGTATAGTGCGCGGACTTCTTCTTGAAAACTATATTGTTTTTGGTATGTCTATCTAAGCTTTATTTTTACTTGATCTTTTCCTCAAACTTCATTTTTTCCCAGAGTCTGACCACAAGGTCCTTGCTCCCCAGTCCGAAAGCAATGGCCAGAGCTAGACACAGCGCGCCGAACAGCAGAAGAAATGTATTCGTAACGAGGTCAGAGGCAATACGGAGTTGATTAAGAGTAATGGGTATGATGAAAATGATCACGATGGCATAGGTAATCTTCCCGATAACATCTGGCTTTTTGACCCCAATGTTTCCGGCAAAAACCTGAACCAACCCAGCGACAAAGCGAGCGAGATAGAATCCGATGACCAGAATCACCAACGCGACGAATATATTGGGGAAATAGAGCAAGAGGTCATTCAGGACATCCGAGACCGCAGTCAATCCAACTGAGTTGAAGGCAACGACAAATGTGATGATGATGAAAAACCAGTAGACAACACGGCTGATGATAGACACAGCGTCTTTCTTAAGTTCCCCTTTTCGAAGAAATTCTTCAATACCTGCCTTCTCAGAAAGAACATGAACTCTTGCCAGCATGAGCAGCTTCTTGATGACAAAGGCAAAAAGCTTCGACAGCAGCCAGCCTATGATAAGGATCAGAATGAAGCCAATGACTTTGGGCAGAAGAGCTCCGACGATCTCAGCGATCTTGAACCAGGCAGCTTCAAGCGGCTCGGTGATGTTTTTCAGGAATTCAGGTTGACCGGAAAAAGAAGCAGTTAAAAAATCCATAACACCCTCCTAAAATTAATTTTTTATGCCTTATCTAACCTAATCATAATAAATTAATTAAGACACATTATTTAGAGTGTTATGAATCCTAAAATTCTAAGGAGTAACAAAAAAAGAGAACCTTCCTCATCCATTTTCGCTTATCAACGCGCTTTTAAGTGATAATATTCCTATCAAAATCATAATCACGTGTCAAGACAAAAGAATATATCTAAGTAATCTTGGCTTCAGAGCAACTCTTTGAAATTCTAATTAACCGGAGAAGTAAAAATCATCCATCTCATCAATAAAGACTTGCACGTCAATGTCATACCAAATCCCGCAAGGGAAGGATTTCAGGGAGGGATATGTGCCTCTGGATTTTTTCGAAGAATTGGTGTATATACACATTTATTTTATTTATCCAATCGAGTTATAGGAGTCACTCCTGACACCAAAAACAAAGCTTCGTGGGCACGGATTCGGGACATCCCCCGTCTTCCTGGCTGCCATCAGTACTATCCTGGGAGCCATTCTTTTTCTCCGCTTCGGGTATGCTGTCGCCCATACAGGACCCTTGGGAGTGCTGTTGATCATCCTTATCGGACATGCCATCACCATTCCCACGGCGCTGGCGATCGCGGAGATTGCCACCAACCTGAAAGTGGAAGGCGGCGGAGAGTATTTCATCATCAGCCGCTCCTTCGGTCCTATGGTCGGGGGCACCATCGGCATCTCGCTCTATTTTTCT
>Ga0209636_10007045_pt1 | contig 11474 bp, 10 predicted proteins | sample DeeMarSWOR152_54_FD_187464 | JGI IMG/M metagenome (GOLD analysis project Ga0209636, IMG submission 187464) | Marine sediment microbial communities from White Oak River estuary, North Carolina - WOR-1-52-54 (SPAdes) (version 2) | ecosystem: Environmental > Aquatic > Marine > Intertidal zone >... | reverse complement strand
CACTCCCTGTAAAAGCTAACTACCTCGGATTACATATTTATTCTGCCTAAAAAGGGAGATTCAACCCACAGATTCTAGTGAGGAGGCATTTTTGAAGGCGGCACAGCGGTCGGACCGAGCAGGATCACGCCGCTTCAAATCCCATATCGAGAACCAGTCGGGGTTTCCTGGTTTTGGTGTCAAAATTTTGGCGGTCTTGTTGTAAACTTTTTTAACGCACCGTTTCCAAGGCCGATTCCCTCAAAGCCACTTCCAGCATAGATTTAATGTCAGCACGTAAAAAAACGAACAGAAGTATCTGTAAAGTACGTTAACAACTAGCCCATTTCGCAACTGATTCCCGAGACAGCACTTTCCGGCCATCTTTATTGCACCGAAAATCCTCAACAATAACAGGAGGATAGCTGCCCCGCCCTGTCTCACGCTGTTATATGTCTTCTCGGCATCGGTTTTGCAATATCCTAGGATACGTTAATTGCGCGGGTCCACCCATGAAACGAAGCAACGGCTTTACCATAGTTGATCTTGTGGCCACTATTTCGGTTTTGGGAATTGTCGTCACCATTGCGATTCCGGCCTTCTCGAAATGGCTTCCAGATCAACGATTAAAAACAGCGGCCAGGGATCTTTACTCTAACATGCAGCTCACGAAAATCGGGGCCATAAAATCCAACTCACAGTGGGCCATGGTGTTTGATACCGGAGCAACACCGGGCAGATTTTTCATCTGCTCGGACGATGGCGCCAACGATACCTGGGATGGTCCTGCTGCAATGGGAGGTGATGATGTGGCCGAGAGAACCGTTGACTTCGCTCACTACGGAAGCGGCGTCACGTATGGTCCCGGAAATGCCGCTGATGATATAGCGGGAAGCGGGAGCCCACCGGCTGACGCCATAACGTATGGGAGCCATGTTGCGGTTTTCAACCCCAAGGGCACCTCCAATGGCGGTTATGTGTATCTCGAAAACAACAAAAACGCCACCACGTACGGGGTGGGTACGCTGACTACCGGCGTTATCAGAATATTTAAGTGGACAGGCGCTGACTGGCAATAAACGGGGGAATTCATGCAAAATCACCGATCGGCAAGGCTCAACAACCGGGGATTTACCCTCGCCGAGCTTCTGGTGGGCCTGTTCATATCGGGTGTGGTTATGACGACCATTCTCTCCGCGTACTACTCCCAGAAAAAATCCTACGCCGTACAAGACCAGCTCGCTGCAATGGTACAGAATCTCCGGGCTGCCATGGATAGCATGGCCAGGGAAATACGCATAGCAGGATACGACCCAAAAGGCCTAGCCAACGCTGGGATCGTAGTGGCAGACACAACCTCTATCACCGTGACAGAAGACCTGGATGGCGATGGTGCTATTGCCGGCGATGAGAGCATAACCTACGCCCTGGCTGACAGTGACGGCGACGGGGATACCGATCTGGAGAGAAACAGCAACCTCATAGCCGAGAATATAGACGCCCTTAATTTTATCTATCTGGATACAGACGGCAACCAGACTGCCGTCCCCTCCAAGATAAGATCGGTGCAGATAACCATGGTTGCCAAGACAGCCCGGGGAGATCTGGGATACGTGGACAAGGAGGAATACAGAAATCAGCTCGACACACCTCTTCTGGGTCCGGTAAACGACAGTTTTCGCCGGAGGCGCCTTACCGCAGAGGTTACATGCCGCAATCTGGGACTTTGATTACGGAGATCCTATGAGAGATCACAAGAACGCAAGCAAAGCTTCTGCCAACGCCAAAAGGAGCGAAGCACAACGGGGCTTTTCGATCATCGAGGTTATGATTGCCATCTCCATTTTGAGCGTCGGCATTCTGGCCCTTGCCTCAATGCAGGTCTCCGCCATGCGAGGCAACTCCTTTGCAAGCGGAGTCACGGAAGGGTCCACGTGGGCGGCGGATCAGATTGAGAAACTGATGAAGCTGCCCTGGGACGACCCAAGCCTGGAGGACGCCGACGGCGATGGAGCTAACGGCCTTGATGACATAGGGTTTGACGACAACTCCGCCACCAACTCCGATGCGGACTTCAGGGCGACGCAAGGGGGCTTTTCCATCCACTGGAATGTGGCACCGGATGTGGTGACAACGAATACCAAGACGGTAAACGTGATTGTTACCTGGATGGACCATAGTGCGCAAAAGAGGGTTTCCATGCAGCGCGTTGTGGCGAGGATACTATGAGTTCAGGGTTCAGAGGTTCAGGGTTCAAAGGTTCAGGGTTCAGAGGTTCAAAGGTTCAGGGTTCAAGGTTCATTCAAGGTTGGGGTAAATCCTGAACAGCCAAGCTGGAGAGGACTATGAAATCCATAATCGGCCTAATCCGGAGTGAAGAGGGATCCATACTGGTGATCGGTCTTTTGATGTTGGCCTTTCTCACCATACTGGGAATAGCTGCGGCAAGGACCTCCCAGATTGAAATACAGGTTGCGGGAAACGACGAGTTCCACAAGATCGCGTTTTACAGCGCCGATAGCGGCGTGTACACGACACCAAAGCTGATTTCCGCGGCTGTTGACAACGGCGCCGTGCAACCGGTGGCCAGCGGCAGCTACACCCCTAACGACGGCAGCTTTTACCGCGAGGTAATGGGCTTCGATGCCTGGGATGCTGCTACCGACGTGCAGTTCATCATGGGCGAATTCGATGCAGATGTTGACGTTAACCGCACCGGTACAAAGAACCTGCCCGGAGGAGGCACTGAATTTGCGAGCGGTGCCGAAGGCATTGGCGTGGGCTCGGCAGGCGGCGTGGCCATCTTCTATGACGTGGATTCCTTCGGGAGCGGCCCGAACTCGTCTTCTTCCAGAATAACCGCCGTGTACCGGAAGGTGGTCGGCGTTGCAGGAGGTATCTAGGCGTGAAAAGATCTAGTATAGCTCTGACAGTATGCGTTTTGGCTTCAGTTTTGTTGGGTGCGAACCAGGTCTGGGCTGAAGAGCCTGCCATGGCCGATTACACCCACTACCCCATATTTCAGGTGAATACTGTGGCGCCGAACATCCTCATCATCATGGACAATTCGGACAGCATGAATCTCCAGGCCTATACGGGCGGCTATGTTCACACTACCAAATACTACGGTTACTTCGAGCCTTACAAGAGATATACATACGGAAGCAACGTCTTCGTGAGGGATCCCTATGGCGATTGGGACGGCAATTTTCTGAATTGGCTCTGCATGCGCCGGATTGATGTGGCCCGAAAGGTGCTCATGGGAGGTCTTGCCACCTCACGAACGGGCGGCGGAAATCAGACCAATATCGGGGAAACCCCCCCTGCGGGCCACGACTTTACCAAGGCGTACACGGATACCGATACCGACGACGTCACCCCTTTCGATTCTGCTACGGAAAAATCGTACCTCATGGACGGCGGGAACTTCTATGTTGACGGGAGCACGTACACCATACGGATCCAAAAGGATATCACCATACCCGATGAGGAGCCGAATTTCGTAGACGGCAACATTGCCGGCGTCCTCCAAAAGGTGGGCAACAAGGCCAGGTGGGGCCTGGAGTTCTTTAACTACGGCACCGGCACCAACGGAAGCGGGGGGACGGTGGTCCGGACCATCGGAAGCAACATGACCGATATGATTAACAGCATTGAAAACAAGGCCTGCGATACGTGGACCCCCCTGGCAGAGGCATACTATGTGGCTATGCAGTATATCAAGCAGGAGGACGTCCAGGCTGGCCTGGACTATCCCAACGGTTGCGCTCCCAATAGCAACATAGGCGATGACCCCTATTGGAACGGTGAGTGGGTGTATTGCGCTGATAGCTTCGTGATTCTGCTCACAGACGGCATCTCTACCATGGACAAGATGATCCCCGATGGCCTCACGGACGTAGACGAGGACGGCAATGACCCGGGCACATACCCGGACCACGGTACCAATTACCTCGATGACGTCGCCCTGCACGCACGCACCACTGACCTCCGGCTGGATTTGGACGGCGATCAGAACCTGATCCTCTATACCATCTATGCCTTTGGAAGTAATCCAGATGCCGAAAGCTTGCTGAGAGACGCGGCAAAGAACGGGGGCTTTATCGAGCGAGACGGCACCTTCGGTCCGACTGACCAGGCGGAGTGGGATGCTGACAGTGACGGTAACCCCGACACTTACTATCAGGCCGATAACGGGTATCTATTGGAGGCGAAGCTCATTCAGGCCATCAATGACATCCTCGCCCGGGCCTCTTCAGGCACCGCGGTTTCAATACTTGCCACCGCAGAGGAGGGAGAGGGCACCGTGGTTCAGGCCTTTTTCAGGCCGGTGGTGCCTGTGGGCCTTACCGAGGTAAACTGGGTGGGATACCTCCAGTCGCTGTGGGTGGACTCCAGGGGGAACATCCGTGAGGATACGAACGGGAACCTCACCCTCGATGTAGCGGCGGATAAGGTTATTACCTTCTTCCTGGACCCCGCCACGGGAGAAAGCAAGGCAAAGCGATTCGACGTGAGCGAATCCAAGCGCTATCCAGATGTGGACACCGATCCGTATACGCTTTTGCAGCTGAGCGAGGTAGTCCCCATCTGGGAGGCCGGAAGCCGCCTCGAGCAAAGGAGCGCGAGTGCCAGAAAGATCTTCACCTACCTTGACAAAGATAAAGATGGCGAGGTGGATGAAAGTATCACTGATCCTTTTGACTCCAATGGCGAGGTGGTGAGCTTTGATACCGGCTCAGCCTCCGGCATAAGACCTTATTTGGGTGTTAGGAATGACACGGCCTGGAGCTATTTGGGGGCCGCCCATGATGACAGGGTGACCAACCTCATCCAATACATCCGCGGGGAGGACATGGATGCTATTGGGCTGAGAACGAGGACGATAAATAGCAACGTCTGGAAGCTCGGCGATATCGTGAACTCAACGCCCGTGTCCCTGTCCAAGCCCCTTGACAACTTCCACGTCATCTACAGCGATGAGTGGTACCAAGCCTATTATGAGGCTAATAGAGACCGGGAAACCGTCGTGTATGTGGGAGCCAATGACGGCATGCTTCATTGCTTTACCTCATGGAAATACAATAGCACGAGTAAGGCATTTACGCAGCCCTCCGGCACCACAGAGGCAATCGGCGATGAGCTGTGGGCTTACATTCCCCAGAGCCTCCTGCCCCACCTCAAATGGCTCGCATCGCCGGATTACACCCATGTGGATTACGTGGATCTAAAGCCTAAGCTGTTCGACGCCAAGATAGATCATGATAACAACTCCTCCACGCCTGATGAATGGCGTACGATCCTGATTGCGGGCCTCAACATGGGGGGCAAGCATATCTGGGCCGAGGGCGATTACGATGACGGCGCCGGAGGCACGGTATCTGAAACGAGGAACTTCCACTCCAGCTACGTATGCATGGACGTGACCGATCCGAGAAACCCGGTTCTTCTGTGGGACCGCTCGTACGGGGATCTGGAGATGACCACCTCCTTCCCGGCAGCTATCAAGGTAAAGGACAAATGGTTTGCCGTATTCGGCTCAGGCCCCACAGACTATGACGGCACCAGCACCAAGAAAGGGCACATTTTTGTGGTTGATCTGAAAACCGGTGAGCCTTACAAAAACGAAACTAACGACTGGCTTTTCGAGACAGGCGAGGCCAATGCCTTTATGAACGCACCGGTTTCCCTGGACAAGAACATGGACTTTAGCTGCAATGCACTCTATTTTGGAGAGTCATACCTCTCAGGCAGCTGGAAGGGGAAGCTCTACAAGGTGTCCATCCCATGCATTGGCGCCGGCGGTGACTATGATGATAGTAATGTGAACAACTATGTGGATGATCCCCTGGATGCCAGTAATCCCTGGACCCTGTCGTGCCTGTTCAACGCCACCAAACCGATCACAGCCCCGGTGGCCCTCAGTGTAGACCTCTTCGATAACAGCTGGGTTTACGTGGGTTCCGGCCGTTATATAAGCACAGACGACAAGACGAGCACGGACCAGCAGTACTTATTCGGCATCAAGGACCCGTTCTTCAATAGTGACCATATAGGGGATGGGTACTACCACAACTACACCAGCTCCCTTGAGTTGCAGATCTCCGACCTGTTTGATGCCGACCCCTACCTCATCGCCGAGGGGGGCGACGACGTGTATGTAAGCGGCACAAGCATCGGCACTTTTGATTACCTCGTATCCTTAGCCCGCCAGGAGGACGGCTGGGTCAGAAGCCTCACGACCTCAGGGGAGCGTGTGTTGGTCAAGGGCTCGGTTGTGGGTGGCATCGTTCTCACCCCGTCATTCATCCCCAATGACGATATCTGCAGTTTTGGAGGTGAAAGCAACCTCTACGGATTCTACTATGAAACGGGCACCGCATACTGTTGGGTAGGCTTCGACAACGGAACCACAACGCAAGAAATCTCCGGTCAACAAGTGACCACTGTAAACGATAAGACCACGTTAGGTGAAGGTAGGGCATCAGCCGTCGGCATTCATGTGGGGACGGCAGGTGTGAGAACCTTTGTCCAGCAGAGCACCGGCACGATTCTGATTGAGGGGGTTACGCCTGCCTTTAACATAAAGAGTGGTTTGAAATCGTGGCTTGAACGATGAGGAGGTACCAGCTATGTGTAAACCCTACATAGGCCGTGCACTTACAGTGCTTGCTCTGTGGATAGTTTTGTTACTGGCGTTCACCCTTTTCAAACCTGCCATTGGATTCTCGAAAACCGCGCCAAAGCGCCTAATAAGGTCCGCCTTGGTGACCATCGGAGGCAAAACCACCGACGCCGTTCTTGTTGGAGAGCGTCGGTTCTTGGTGACTGAGACAACGACCATCGTGATGCCAGAGGGAGGTAAGATTGAGTTGGCCGCCCTTCCCGTGCCCTGTGAGGCCGAAATCAAATATCAGCTGAGAATGGATGAGGACCCGGTGACGCTGAAAATTAGGGTCAAGCGTGTCCTGAGTGGCGCACAAACAAGCTGGCCTCCTCGTGGCGCGGAGCGGTAGGCGCGAGGGAGGGGCGCGGGAGACAAAGCTCAAATGCCCAACGGAATCCACGTGGCTGAAGTTCTGACCTCACCTGTAAAATCCCTTTACAGCTGTTAAATTAGTTTACAGCAACCTTTCTCAATATCCTTTGTCCAATACGAGCGCTTGAGCCGATTCTTCCAGTAATAACAATAAAATGAACGAGTCCTATTTGAGGGAGCTGATGTCACAGCATATGGCATTAGTTTTGCTGCATAAGGATTTGTTTATTCTACAGTTACCGATTAGTATAAGATATAGATACCCACAGTATTGGCAGTGGTGTCGTTTTGATGCGGACATGAGCGAGTGTCTATTGCCTTGACCTCATGGGGTGTCTTTGTAATAATTACACAATAATGACCTAGTTGTCACTATGCCAGGAGATGTGGATTTTCGGCATTATCTCCTCCCTGTTACTGGGAGACATCCCGGGGATGGATGTGATAGAGAAACGTGGGTATAGTATCATCGAGCTCCTGATTACCTTTGTTATAATAGGGATCGTGGTTTCCTTTGCCATTCCCGGGTTTTCCAGGTGGCTTCCGAACTATTATCTGAAAACAGCGGTCACTGATCTATATTCAAGCCTGCATCTGGCTAAAATGAACGCTGTTCGGGACAATGCTGAATGGGCCCTGTACTTTAGTCCTAGTTTTAGACTTTACCAAATAAGGGTTGGGACCGGGCCAGACGGTGAGTATAGTGACCCTGGTGGCTATACGGTGGAAAAGACCATCTGGCTCGATGATTACAAGGGCGGTGTTGGCTACGGGCATGGGAGTGCATCTGAGGATATTGCCGGGGGATCGGCCTGGGGTGATGAGATAACGTTTGGCAATAATACGGTCGTGTTTAGCCCTCGTGGCATGGCTGATGATGAGGGATACGTATATTTGCAGAACAAGAAGAACATCACCTACGCCGTTGGTGCCTTAACGACCGGGCTTGTTCTCATGAGGAAGTGGGCCGGTGCTGCATGGGAGTAAGGGGGATGAGGCTGAACGACAGGGGGTATACCATACTGGAATTACTGGTGGCGGTTGCCATCTCGGGCATTTTCATGGGAGCCATCTATTCTGCTTACTCATCTCAGCAAAGGTCAACACTCTCCCATGAGTGGGTATCCACGATGCAGCGGAACCTCAGATCCGCAATGTACTACGTGGGCAAGGAGATCCGGATGGCAGGATGCGACCCCACCGGAAATGCAGGAGCAAGGGTTGAAACCGCCCGGACAGATGAACTCAGGTTCACCCTTGATATAACTAATGATGCAGACGCTGGAGATCCCGACGGCGATACTGGTGATGCCAATGAAGACATACGGTACTACCTCTCGGATAGTGATCTCATGAGGAACAGCAACCGCATCGCGGAAAACATTGACGCCATCGACTTCGTGTATCTGGATAAGGACGGAACACGCTTAGACGATGATGGGTACGGCAACCTAGACTACGACGAATCAAAGGCCAAAATACGAACGATCCAGGTGACGGTTGTTGCACGCACCGGCAAGGAAGATCCCCGATATACGGATTCAAAAATCTACAAGAACAAGCTCGGCGAGACCGTCTTTGACCCAACGGGGATTGATGTGCACTTTCGCCGAAAACTGCTGAGTACGAGCATTAAGTGCCGTAATCTCGGTCTCTAAGGGGAAAAGGGGCATGAACATCTTTCAGAAGACGAGGCCAACAACGAGGCAAGGTGGCTTTACCATTCTGGAGGTAATGATTGCAATCTCAATTCTGGCGATCGGCCTTCTCGCCGTTTTTTCCACTCAAACGACGTCTATACGGGCGAATACCAATGCCAACCGCCTCACAGAAGGCATGACCCTAGCCCAGGACAAGATGGAAGAACTGTTAGCACTGTCCTATGACGATCTAGACGCGACCGGCTCGCCCGTCACTGACCCTGGCGGATATATGATAAGCTGGGCTGTGACTGACTATCCCGACGATCATTACAAGTTGATAACCGTAACGGTTAGCGGACAGGATATCAGACAGCCGCTCGTGCTTACCTGTATAAGAACGAGATTGTGAGGATTTCGAAGTGAGGAATTGAGGAATTGTGAACTCAGGGATTGAGGAATAGGCCACCTGATTGGGAGGTGGTAAATGAAAAAGTCTTATGCGAGGATGAAAACCATGGGAAAAACCTGCTTGTTTTGGCGGGAGGAGGGCTCCGTTCTTGTCGTGGCCCTGGTCTTCCTGGCACTGTTTACCCTGCTGGCTGTATCAACGTCGTCGGTATCACACATGGATATCCGAATCATCGGTAACGAGAATACCCGGAAGGTAAACCTGTACGCCGGTGAAGCCGCGGCAATGCGTGGCGCGCAGGGCATGGAGGACACCGATCTGAGGGCCGGTGCTCCCTCATACTTGAATCCCATAAACACTGTTACCGACGATCATATCCGCAACTGCACTTTCCCAAACAAGGAGGCAGTTGCCGAGCTGCCGGCAACAACCGCCTTTGCAAGCGTCTCTCACGGAATAGCGGCTGGAAGCTCTCTGGACATGACCAAGACCAGGGTGCACGAATACGCAGTGTACGGATGGTGCGACAGGAACAAGAACCTCGTCAGGGTTGAGGTAGGTTATCGAAAGGCCTTTAAGTAGTGAAAATTGGATATTGACAATTGAAGATTAAGAATTGAGAAAAACCCAGCCCTGTTTTGCCATGGCCGGTGATTATGCCTGCCGGGACAGAATTAGTTCTAAGAGAAAGGATATGGAAATGCGAGGTAAACTCAGGACCATATTTTGCCTATTGACCATTCTTTTTGTGGTATTCATTCTTTCGCCGTGTGCCTACTCAGATGATCATGGCGATGACTGCGCCAGTGCTACTTCCGTGAGCTGCAACAGCACAACCAGTGGAGATATCGAGACAGAGGGAGATTGGGATTACTTTCGTATAGACCTCACGGAATATGGCTCCCTCACGATCTACTCAACAGGAGACGAGGATTTCTATGGGTATCTCTATGACTCCGGCTGTACCGTAATCACCGAAGACGATGACAGCGGGTCAGGGGGCAATTTCCACATGGTAGAGTCCCTAAGTGCTGGAACGTATTACGTTGCTGTGAAACACACGGGGTATCTGGGAACAACAGGGCCCTATACGCTTCACGTGGAGTTCGTGTGCTCCGATCCATCCTCCGTGCCCCTGAGCGCGGTTAAGCGTGCGGCCCCGCCCCTCATTATGTTCGTGCTCGATGATTCAGGAACTATGGACTGGGAATTTATGACTGAGGAGGATTTGACTGAGGAGGATTGTGGAAAGTTTCAGGGGTACGAGTATGTTTTCGATAATCCGGGAGATAACGTTTTTTCTGGCGATATTTTGAGCGGGACAGGTCGATTGAAATGGAAATCCCAGTGGTCGGGGTACAACAAGCTGTACTACGACCCCACCGTGACGTATGAGCCATGGCCTACCCTCAATGACGCTCACCCCGATACACCGAGATCACACCCGATAAACACGACCCCTACTTTCAGTTTGAATGACACTTACTACCCCATCATCGTGGACAACCTGGATGGGGCTCCCTCGTACGTGGAAAACCCGGCCTGGGGTGGTGAATCCCTGTACGAACCCGAGTATGCCGGTTCGGGACGATGGACGGATATCGTCGGCTCAACGGCGACCTTTACGCCGGACCTCTTGGTAGCCGATACGTACGAGGTCTACGCCTGGTGGAACTGCTGGACGGAGCGCGACACAAACGTCAAGATCACCGTCACCCATCAAGGGGGATCCGACGTCATTTATCGGAACCAGAGCGCCGACGTTGACGACGTTCCCGTCTGCTATGGTCCACCAGCCTCCCCCTGCTGCGGGCAGTGGATTCTTATCGGCACTTACTCCTTTGCAGCCGGAACGGCAGGAAGCGTCACTATAGAGCGACATGCCGCGAGCACCGGGAGCAGCACGGTCGCCGATGCCGTGAAGTTCGTGCCCACCCTGGACATCAAGAACGCCCACTACTACGCCTTCGATGATACCAACGACAATGGAGACTACGATAGCGGCGAGCCTGTGTATCTGGTGGTCATAGAGGGAACAGGTGGAGCGTACACCATGCGATACTATCAGGCAACCATTACTGGCAGCGGCGCAACCGAAGAGGTCACCGACCTGTTGGAGGTGGCCGAAGCCAGCGTCCCCGAGTCCGTGAAATCGAGCCGAACCGCGGCGGAGGAGCGGCAGAACTTCGCAAACTGGTACTCATTTTACCGCAAACGCAATCTTGCGGCTACCGCCGCCGTGGCCAAAACCATCGACAGCATGGAGGGGGTAAAAATCGGCCTTTACAGCATCAACAGCATTTACGGCGAAAGGCTGATACAACCGGTGCTGCCCGTGAAGGCTGAGGGGCTCGACAGCACTGCCACGCTGTTAAACAACCTGTACAGTATGACGCTTACCGGC
>Ga0209636_10007044_pt1 | contig 11475 bp, 11 predicted proteins | sample DeeMarSWOR152_54_FD_187464 | JGI IMG/M metagenome (GOLD analysis project Ga0209636, IMG submission 187464) | Marine sediment microbial communities from White Oak River estuary, North Carolina - WOR-1-52-54 (SPAdes) (version 2) | ecosystem: Environmental > Aquatic > Marine > Intertidal zone >... | reverse complement strand
CTACTTCTTCTCAGGCACAACAAGCTCCGGCTCTCAAGGAGCAAAGGGCTACGTTGAATCGACCCGTGGAACGAGGATTCCAGAGGCAACCGTGACAGCCTACTTTGACATAACGACTGTCCTTGAAGGTTTCACCAGATCAGGTACTGTCACAACCGACAACAATGGAAGCTGGTCCGTCGACCTATACGCATACGACGCGATCACCCGCATGAACAGGGTCAGGGCAACCGCATCAAAAGATGGATACGTATCCGCCTCGTGGTCTCTAACTTAACGCCCCCCTTTCCGACCTCAGAAATCCTCAGGTTCCGATCGACCAATGAAGGGGTTCGACAGAACGTATTCTCTCGGCGGTCGACGGGACCAGACCGATCGACAACACGGCTTATATACTGGCATGATCCGATATTCCAGACAGACTTCGGGATGGAAAGCAGATGTCTGGCCCCGCGGATACGTCTCGCCCAACGACGCTCAAATTCTGGAAGATGCACGGTCTCGGAAACGACTATGTTCTTGTCGATAACAGAGACCAGAAGATAAGAGAAGGGAACCTCGGACAACTGGCCAAGAGGCTCTGCAAAAGAAGGTTCTCAGTGGGCGCTGACGGGCTACTGCTAGTGTACAGCTCTACGGTGGCGGATGTGAAGATGAGAATCTTCAATGCTGACGGGAGCGAGGCGGAGATGTGCGGGAACGGCATCAGGTGCTTCGCAAAGTACTGCTATGAGAATGGCGTGGTTGACGGAACAGAGTTGACGGTAGAGACGCGTGATGGGACGAAGAACATCTGGCTTGAGCTTGAAGATGGAGAGGTCAGTGCGGCAAAGGTGGACATGGGGAAACCTGTACTAGAGAGAAGGCTCATTCCTGTCTTGGGCGAGGGAAGATGCATCGGCGAAGAGCTTGAAGTAGATGGAGAGACCTTCAGGATGACGTGCCTCTCGGTTGGAAATCCTCACTGTGTGATCTTCGTCGATGACGTCGACAGCTTTCCAGTTGAAAGGTTTGGGCCGAAGATCGAGAACCATCATCTCTTTCCCAACAGAATCAACGTCGAGTTCGCTCAAGCACCCACACGAGACGAACTGAAGGTAAGGGTCTGGGAGAGAGGGGTCGGGGAGACTTTGGCCTGCGGGACAGGAGCTTGTGCAGCCTTTGTGGCAGGAAACCTCGGGGGGAAGACCGATACCGCCTGTATTGTTCATCTCCTAGGCGGAGACCTCAACATAGAATATCAAGGCGACAGAATACTTATGTCCGGTCCAGCGGTAAAAGCGTTCGAAGGAACTGCGGTCCTGAAAGATCATTTCTAAAAGCGTGTTCATTAGCGAATGTTTATCTATCTCTTTATATCTTGAAGGAAGCGACTTACTACCTAGACTTGTCGGAGACAATTGGTAAGAAGAAAGGAGGAGCAAGGGTGAGCGAGTCACATAAGACACGTCCCAAGCCCGAAAAGGAATGCGTTCTTCAGTCTGATACAGGCAACTTGTCAAAAGAGGAGATCGAAGCAGTCTTCAACACTCTTCCAGTGGATATCACGTTTGTGGACAAGAACGATACCGTTCGATACTTCAGCCAGACGAAGGGCAGAACATTCGCGAGGAGCAAAGCAGTGGTCGGACGAAAAGTCCAGCAATGCCACCCCCAGAAGAGCGTACACATAGTTAACCAGATACTAGAAGCCTTCAGAAAAGGCAGCAGAGATGTAGCCGAATTCTGGGTCGACCTCGGAGGCAAGATGGTTCACATCAGATACTTCGCGGTCCGAGGCAAGAACGGGAACTACATCGGATGTCTAGAAGTGACCCAAGACATCACGAGCATTAAGAAGATTGAAGGAGAAAGAAGACTACTGGACTGGACTTGAATCGGAGCATCCAGCCCAAGGAAGCATCTGATGCGGCGATGTGAATATGAACAGAACGTGTCCTGGACTAGACAACCATCTAAGACCCAAACCTGAATATATTACATGTCCCAAATGCGGGAGCGATGTAGAGATATGGACGGACGAAGAAGAGGCAAAGTGTCCCGACTGCGGAATAAAGGTCTCCAGAAACATTCAGTCATGCCTCGACTGGTGCGAATACGCGAACGAGTGCAAACTCCTAGTCGCAAAGAAAAAGGCTTCGTGAGGTCCTTACATGAGGTTTCAGCCTGCTGAAAGAGTGAAGAGGCTTCCGCCATACATATTCGCAGAGCTCGAGAGCATAATAAATGAGAAGAGACGGCAAGGCGTTGACCTAATCTCTTTAAGCATAGGAGACCCCGATATTCCCCCGCCGCCTTTTGTGCTCCAAGCCTTGAAAGAAGAGAGCCCAAACCCAAGGAACCACAACTACTCGTTCAGCCAAGGCGAACCAGCGTTTAGGCAAGCAGTTGCTGACTGGTATAAAGGGCGCTTCAACGTTGACTTGGACCCGGCAAGCGAGGTAATCGCGCTCATAGGATCAAAGGAAGGGATAGCCAACATTGCCCGTGCATTCGTCAACCCCAGCGACAAGGTCTTAGTGCCGAACCCCGCCTATCCCGTGTACGCGAATGGCGCCACCATCCTGAGCGAGGGCGTACCTGTTACAGTGCCCCTGCTCGAGAGGAACGGGTTCAAGCCTGACCTCGACTCGGTAGACGGAAAGGGTGCTAAAATGATGTTTCTTAACTATCCGAACAACCCAACAGGAAGCGTGGTCGAAACGGACGAGCTGGCACGAGTTGTGGAGTTCGCTGAAGATAACAACGTGATCGTCTGCTATGATAACGCCTACTCGGAGATAACATTTGACGGCTATAGAGCGCCAAGTATACTCCAAGTTGATGGCGGAAAGGATGTGGCGATCGAATTCCACTCATGCTCAAAAACCTTCAACATGACAGGCGACCGCATAGGATTCGCCGTCGGCAACAGCCAGATCATAGAAGGCTTCCTCAAAGTCAAGAAGCAAGTAGACTCAGGTCCACCCCTGTATGTGCAGAACGTAGCCGCCAAAGCTTTGAGGAGTTATGCCAATGGCGAGCCGCCCCAATACGTGAAGAACACCGTGAAGACATACGCTGAAAGGAGAGACGAGCTTGTAGATGGACTTAGAGCGCTTGGCCTACAATGCACAAAGCCTCTCGCAACCTTCTACGTATGGATGAAGTGCAGAGAGAGCTCAATGGGGTTCGTGTCGAAGGCGCTGGAGGCGGGCGTTGTGACTACTCCGGGGATAGGGTTCGGCGAGTATGGAGAAGGATTCGTCAGGTTCTCGGTCACCCAACCCAAGCAGAGAATAAAAGAAGCATGCGAAAGAATCGCAAAGACGCTGTAGCATCACAGTTCCCTATCATCGCGTCCAGACCAGCAATCCTCTCTGCGCACCCTCAAGAGCTCGCTCGGAGACACTTGCGAAAGAGCTGCTTACGCCGTGACCCAAGAGGCAAATCAGGCTGCTCTCCCCCTGCTCCGTTGCAGTCAGCGGCTAAGCTAATCGAGTGAACTTGCCGACTCTGATCCTGATCCCCCACCAAGCCCGTGCCAAATGCTAATCTCGCCGTTCTGGGGATGTCTCACCCAAGTCCCCGCAGAAACTCTTCCGCCTTCAGCAAGAGCTTTCTGGAGTTCTTATATCTTAGCAGCCTCAACGCGTCTGCGTAGCCGAGCCATCTGTATCCTATGTGCTCTTTTGAGATCTGCACGTCGTCTCTTTTCGATTCAGCGAGGAAGTACGTGACACGTTTGAAGACAGTATCTCCCCGTAACCTATAGTGCCACGAAGCACTCTCTTCAAAGCCTTCCACGAAGATTAGGTCTTCCGCCGAGAGACCAGTCTCCTCTCTCGTCTCCCGTGAGGCGGCTTGTCTCGTTGTCTCTCCATTCTTGATATTGCCACGCGGGAAGTCCCAATAGTCACCTCTGTAGTGATAATGCAGGAGAAGATAGAGCCGCTCATCCAGAGAACTTTGGAACACGATGATGCCTGAACTGAACTCCCGCATAGTTTCACACTTGTGAACAACTAGTCACTTCAAACATATTTATAGCTATCAATCTACGACGCAAAGAAGCGGTCTTCCACTATTATCAGTGTGTTTGTTTCTCAGACAAGCTCGCCAACTCAGCTTGAAACGCGGCTAGATGCTTCCATTGTTGTTAAGAGAAAAGGCATATATCTAATATGCGCTATGTAGTCTGGGAAGGAAAAGATTGCAGTACGACTTAATAATCGTCGGAGCCGGCCCGGCAGGCATCTTTTCAGCTCTGGAACTAGCCAAGAAGGCGGATCTCAGCATTTTGATGCTGGAGAAAGGATCGGACATAGACAAGCGCAAGTGTCCGGCCAGCCGAGGTCTAGGTTGCTTGAACTGTGATCCGTGCCTTCTTCTTTCAGGCTGGGGGGGTGCAGGGGCATTTAGCGATGGGAAACTGACGCTTTCCACCTCCGTTGGAGGTTGGCTGGACGAGTACATCGGCCAAGAAGCTCTTTCTGGTCTCTTGGGATATGTTGACGGAATCTATGCGGGATATGCGAATTCCCCTCCCGTCTACGGTTACGATTTGGACGAGGTTGACAGAATCGAGACCAAGGCTGCTCTAGCCGGAATGAAGCTGATCCGGCAGAACATTCGGCACCTCGGAACGGAAAAGTGCGCGGAGGTCCTTCAGAAGATGCGTCGGGAGCTCAGCGACCGAGTCGAGGTTCGAACCAGAACCGAGGTCAAGAGCCTTCTCGTGGAGGAAGGCCAAGCCAGAGGAGTCAATACAGTGAACGGGGAAAAACTTCACAGCAAGTACGTCATTGTAGCTCCCGGTCGAAGCGGCGCGGAATGGCTGAAGAGCGAAGCACAATCCCTTGGTCTGAAGACACTCAATAACCCTGTGGATGTCGGTGTTAGAGTTGAGGTCCGCGCATCCGTGATGGAGGAACTCACACGGGTCTTGTACGAGCCCAAATTCGTCTACTATTCCAGAGCGTTCGACGATTACGTAAGAACGTTCTGCGTGAACCCCTACGGCGAGGTCATCACGGAATCCTACGGCGGCGTAATCAGTGTAAATGGGCAGAGCTATGCAGAGAGGAAGACAGAAAACACAAACTTCGCGATATTAGTCAGTACCGCCTTCACCTATCCATTCAGAGAGCCAATCGCCTACGGAGAATACATTGCAAGGCTGGCGAATCTGCTAAGCGGATGCGTGATAATTCAGAGGCTAGGTGACTTGGAGCAGGGAAGAAGATCAACGGACGAACGGATCAAGAGAAGCGTTGTGAAGCCCACGTTGAAGATTGCCACGCCGGGGGACCTCAGCTTCGTCTTGCCTTATCGCTACTTGACCGATATCCGCGAGATGCTTCAAGCATTGGACAAGGTTTCCCCGGGAATCTACAGCAAGCACACGTTGCTCTACGGTGTCGAAGTCAAATTCTACTCTTCAAGATTGGAGCTCAATGAGACGCTGGAAACAAGAATCCGCAACCTGTTCACGATAGGCGATGGAGCAGGTGTGACTAGAGGGCTGATTCAAGCAAGTGCGAGCGGCGTCATAGTGGCGAGAGAGATCGCGAAGAGAGAGAACAGCCAGCCAGCAAAGTCCTGACTGGCAAAGGACTCACGACCAGACTCACAACCGGCAATTCGTTCTTCTCGATTGTCGGGCAATGCCGTACGCCCGACGACTCTTCCGTCTCTTAAAGTCTTATAATACGAGGCTTGATACATCTACCCGTGGCAATATGAGCGGGGAAAGGTGACAGGCCATAGGTTTTCTGGTCGGGATAGTCGGCAAACCAAACTCGGGCAAATCCACTTTCTTCAGCGCGGCGACTCTTGCGACAGTTGAGATCGCAAGTTATCCATTTACGACGATAAAGCCCAACAGAGGAATGGGTTATGTCAGAACCCAGTGTGTCTGCAAGGAACTGGACGTTGAGGACAATCCTGTTAACTCGATATGCCTAGACGGCGTAAGGCTGATCCCAGTTGAGATGGTCGACACCGCGGGTCTCGTCCCAGATGCTTGGCAAGGAAGAGGACTGGGAAACCAGTTTCTCGACGAGATACATAAGGCCGACGCTCTCATCCACGTGGTGGACGCCTCTGGTTCGACAGACCTCGAAGGAAGAATCCTCAAACCCGGCACACATGATCCTTGCGAGGACGTGCGGTTTCTGGAGAAAGAGATTACGATGTGGCTTGCACAGATTCTTAAGAGGGATTGGCAAAGGATCGCGAGGACAGTGGATTCGGGCTCAACTGATCTGCAAAGCCTTCTCGAAGAAAGGCTCAGCGGCCTTTCAGTTGGAAGGAGATACGTCATTGAAGCTTTGAGAAAGACCGGGTTGAACGCTGACAAACCTACTCGATGGAGCGACGACGACTTTGTTGGTTTTGTGAATGCTCTCAGGGAAGTCTCTAAGCCAATGCTGATAGCTGCAAACAAAGTTGACATGCCAACTGCTGAAGAAAACATCGAAAGGCTGAAAGAGTCTGGAAATGCGGTTGTTCCCTGCAGTGCTGAGGCAGAACTAATCTTGAGGAGAGCCGCCGGAAAAGGACTGGTGGATTACAGGCCAGGAGACCCTGACTTCAGGATTCTGAAGGCTGCGAAGATGACAGAGAAACAGGAGAAGGCGTTGCTTATCATACAGGAGAAAGTTCTCCGGAAATATTCAGCTACGGGGGTTCAAGAGGCGATAAATGCGGCCTTCTTTGAACTTCTGAATCTCATAGTCGTCTACACAGTTGAGGATGTTGAGAGACTGTCTGATCATGACGGTAGGGTACTTCCAGACGCTAGGCTCGTACCGAAAGGCACCACAGCCAAAGAATTGGCCTACAGAATTCACACGGAGCTTGGAGAGACCTTCATACATGCAGTTGATGCTAGAAGCAGAAGGAGGCGAGGGGAAGACTACGTTCTGGAAGATAGAGACGTGATATCCGTGGTAAGCGCCAAGAGAAGAACATGAAGGCTATTTGCCGAATCGTCTTCTGCGTTTCTGGTAAGTCCTGATTGCTCTCAGCATGTCTATTCGCCTAAACTCGGGCCAATAGACATCTAGGAAGCACAATTCGCTGTAGGCTGACTGGTAAAGCAGGAAGCCACTGAGCCTCTCTTCTCCAGATGTTCTGATGATGAGGTCGGGATCCTGTTTTGGGAGGTGTGCCGTGTACAGCTGTTTCTCGAATACCTCCTCAGTTATATCATCGGGGGAGAGCCTTTCTTCTTCCACTTCCGTTGCTATCTTTCTTGCAGCGTCAATGATCTCCGCTCTTCCGCCGTAGGCTATGGCGAAATTCAGGAAATGGTCGTCGTAATCCTTCGTTGCTTCCTCGACCTTTTCGATCATGCCCTGTACATCGTCGGGCAACATGCTCAATCTACCGATGGCTTTAACTCGAACTCTGTGCTTGTGTATCTCGTCGTTCTCTAGAACCTGTTGAAGCTTCTCCCTGAAGAGCTCCATGAGCTCCTCAACTTCCTTCTCGGCTCGTTTGAAATTCTCAGTGGAAAAAACGTATAGCGTCATAGTCTTTACGCCGAGCTCTAGGCACCATCTGAGCATTTTCTCGGTCCTGTCGGCTCCGAAGTAATGACCTAAGTAGGGGTTTAGTGAGTGGTTTAGGGCCCATCTTCGATTCCCATCCAGGATTATGGCTATGTGCTCAGGTTTCGCCTCGTCCTTCACCTGGTGCCAAAGCCACTTCTCGTAAGCTCGGTAGGCGCCGAGGGCTGATAGCAGAGACTTCAGCATTTATCTGGTTCTCCCATTCTCGACTCTTTGATCGACGAACCGCATAGGCAGTGCCGGTTTTTGGGCAAAGATGGGATAGCATCAATTAAAATCTTGTGAATCTTAGACCTTACTAGTCCTGAAGTCTCTGTAACCTCTCGAGAAGAGATCCTGCCCGCTATCCCAGCAGCCATGTTAGAAACAAAACATAAAGTGGCATAACACATCCCAAGCTCGCGTGCGAGAGTAGCTTCCGGAACGCCGGTCATGCCAACGACATCGCAACCTAACGCCCTGAACATGCGGATTTCAGCTGGAGTCTCGAAGCGGGGGCCTTCAGTACATACGTAGACAGCGTGGTCTCGCACTGTGTCGACCGTTTCCTTCGCCTTTTGTGTCAAGAGCTCACGGATTTCAGGGCAGTAGGGTTGAGAGAAGTCCACATGGGTTACCGGGGCGTCTTCGTAGAACGTAAGTTGCCGTTGCCTGGTGAAGTCGATGAGGTCATGTGGAACCACCAAGTCGCCGAGCTCAAAGTCCAAGTTTATGGCGCCGACTGCATTCGTCGCTATTATCCTTTCGATGCCCATCTTGTGGAGAGCATAGATGTTTGCTCGGTAGTTCACTTTGTGGGGAGGAAGAGAGTGTCCGCGACCGTGGCGAGGCAGAAAAACGACGGCTTTCTCTTGAATCTCGCCGACCGATAAAGGAGGGGGAAGACCGTAGGGAGTTCCAACTCGAACCTCTTCGGCGCTTTCCAGCAGAGATTCTAAGCCAGTTCCGCCTATCACCGCTATTCTGTTATCCTGCGGGTGTTTGCCTTTCATTGTGATCCCTTGATTCTGGCGCCAGCTCTTCCCCTTCTTCCAGCTTCTCCTTGAAGACGTCCTGGTATTTCTTGCCAAGAAAGTGGGCGCTGAGCCCCGAGGCTACGATTACAACTATCTCGATAATCACTGACACGATCAATCTGTCAGGCGATAGGGAAGGATTGATGATTATCCGGGATATCTCGCTAAAGATCGTCCAAGACCAAACGCAGACAACAACTAAGGCCGAAGACCGCCAGAACCTTGAATCTCTGTCCAAGAGATAACCGATCGATCTGCCGGTAAACACTATGCAGACCCCGATTACCGCCATGTCCAGCGACTTCGAGATCAGCCATCCGAATATCTCCGGAGGCAATTCCAGCAGTTTTCCGATCTCGGCAGGAAATGTGATGGCAATATGAAAGTTCTCACTCACGTAGGACCCGGCTTGGTAGAATCCGATGCCGACTATCAGAATCCCAGCTATCAGTGAGAATCCCGCGACCAATCCCGAAACGGAATAGCGGTAAGCACGAGAGATCAACGATGACATCTTCTTGTCGAGTCCGTATCCCTTGCCGAGCAAAAAACTTCCGACAATCACCAGGCCAACAATGCCGGCCCACATGTAGACGTCGAACTGCACCAGAACCCGGAGCAAGGTTAGCATCCCCAGTGCTATCAGTAGTATGCCGGGCAATCCTAAAGCGATTTTGGAGTATCGGGGATCCTCAATCAGCGTTTTCAGATATCGAGAAAAAACCTCCGCGGTTTCCTCTATCGTTTCGCTGTGTTTCACGACCACCCTCCGCACAGAAGTGACAGGGACTCTTGACTGAACTAGAGGAATGATATCTTCGTCTGCGTAGCCATCGGTAACAAGTATCAGACCGTTTGCGCGGAATCTATCCAGAACATTGGCGAGTTCAGAAACTAATTTGCGATCCGCTGCGACGCCGCGTACTTCGGAACCTGCTATTGTTGCGATCTCGAACGAATCATGGGATGTTTCGTCTTTGTCTAGACTATCGTATACTCTGAGGGCTTCGAACATGGCGTTGGCGTCGGCCTCTTCGGGGTCTGCGATGATGAGTTTCAACGCTGATTCCATATTTTCCTCTTTCCCGATAACTGGCGTTTTGACCCCGGTCTTCCTGCCTATGTCGTTGTCTCTGTCAACGCACAGAATGAGTAGACGTTCTGCCTTCTGTTCCTCCGGTTTCTCCATTGCCCTTCTCTCGTTGCAGACCTAGGTAAGAAAGGGGATCTTCTTCCCAATAAACCTTTTAGATGCTGTTCTTAAGAATTCTGGACTCTTGGTATATCCGTTTCGTTCTCTTTCGTCGATTTTGCCAGCGGAGGAGACAACTATATCTTCCCTTGCTCAGCCAGGATCTTGAACTCTTCGAAGGTGAGCTTTTGTCCACGTTTCAGTTTGTCCAGCGCCTCTTTCTCGAGCTTGTCCCGGAGATGAGCTTCCTGCCTTGCTCTCTCCTCCCGCTCTCCTTCCCGCATCTTCTCACGTAGAGCCTTGATCTGTTCCAACGCCTTAACATATTCAAGATAGAGAGCCCTCGCCTGTTCTCTGTGTTCAATATATTTCTCGTGCATCTCGTCTGCCTCGGCCTTGAGCTTCCTCGCGCTCTCAAGTCTCTCGATCATCTTCTCATGAAATCGCTGGCTTTCTCTTGCCATCTCAGAGATCTTGTCGCCGTAGGACGCTCTCTCGTCCTTGAGCGTTGTGACCTCATTTTGCAGCTCTTCGATCTTGTCTTTCACGTCTGCCACCTCTCGGTAGACCTTCATCTGAGACTCGAGGGCTCTAACTTGCTCGACAAGTCCTCTCTCCTCGTCAAGAGAAAGCGATTGCGTCTGGATCTTCCACTCGATTGCTTCAATCTCGCTTTCCAAGGACTGCGCGCTTCGATTCGGTCTGCGCGACAATGCGTCTTTGGCTTTTTGTCTCAACGCTTTCAGCTGGTCGATCTTTGCGACGCGTTCCTTCCTAGCCTCTTCTCGCAAGTTCTTCAATTGATGAACGGCAGCGTTCAGTTCATCCCGCTCCTCCCTAAAGCTCTTGGCCTCTGACCTCATCTTTCGCATCTCTTCGTGGAGAAGATCTCTTTTTCCCGCCCATCTGAGAGCTTCCTCGTTGATTCTGTCGCGTTCAGCCCCTATGGCGGCGAGTTCTCGCTCAGACTCGTCAAGTCTTTGCTCTGGAGTCGCAGACATTTTCCTATCTTCGATCTATCTGATCAATGAGGATAAATAAGAATATCGTAGCGTTCTGAAAGTGCCGTCTCACGAGAGGATAAAGCTTATATTGGATGGATAGTCCATCCATGTACATGACCCGCCAGTCATGGAATACGCGAAGGCTATCGCTATTGAGCGTCTTGGCGGCTTTGTGTCTCGCCTTGCAGCTATCGCCGAGGCCGCCTAACGTAGAGTTCACGTCGTTCTTCACGTTCGTCATCGGGTTGGCTTACGGGGTTCTGGTCGGCCCGGCTTTCGGTTGTTTTGTCATGTTCGTTAACGGCTTTCTTTCGCCATATGGTTTTGCGGGTATTAACTTGCCGTTTCAGATGATCGGGATGGCGATACCGGGCATCATTGGTGGGGTATACGGCCGCAGGATGCCGGAGGAGTTTGCTGCCACGAGTTTTTGCCTTGAGACGGCTGTTATGGGAGCATTGAGTGCACTAGTCTTCGATCTGGTCACCAATGTGGGGGCGGGTCTGTGGTACGTTCTATCGGGGATGGATTTTGCTTTGGCTGTATTCACTGCAGTGGCATACGGCACGTTCTTCTCGATCATTCACATAGTGTCTAATACTGCTGTCTTCGGGATTTTGGCTCTTCCATCAGTGAAGGTCTTAGGCACTCTGGTGGAGGTGAAGAGAATTGGTTGAGAAGAGGACGCTCGCGTTCATATCGTTGGG
>Ga0209636_10007042_pt1 | contig 11476 bp, 7 predicted proteins | sample DeeMarSWOR152_54_FD_187464 | JGI IMG/M metagenome (GOLD analysis project Ga0209636, IMG submission 187464) | Marine sediment microbial communities from White Oak River estuary, North Carolina - WOR-1-52-54 (SPAdes) (version 2) | ecosystem: Environmental > Aquatic > Marine > Intertidal zone >... | reverse complement strand
GATGATCTTCATCGAAGGATGCAAGAACCCACGCTCAGTGGCTATTCTAATACGAGGCGGAACAGAACGCTTCCTTGATGAAGCTGAACGATCAGTTCACGATGCACTATGCGTGGTTCGTGATGTGGTACAAGAGCCTAAGATCCTTGCCGGAGGCGGATCTCCAGAGATGGAAATCGCTAGAACGCTAAGAGGCTATGCTGGATCTCTGCCAGGTAGAGAGCAACTCGCGGTTCAGAGCTTCGCCGAGGCCGTAGAGAGTGTGCCATTGACGTTAGGTGAAAATGCAGGTCTTGACCCTATAGACATTCTGACGGAGCTTAGAGTCCGTCATGAGAAGGGCGAAAAATGGGCAGGCGTGGATGTCTTCGCAGGAAAAATAAAAGACATGTGGAAACTAGGAGTCTACGAACCCCTCGCTGTTAAGAAACAGATAATCAAGTCTGCCACTGAAGCTGCCACAATGTTACTGAGAATCGATGATGTCATCGCCGCTGGAAAGATGAAGGCTCCACCAATGCCTCCAGGCGGTCCGGGTGGAATGCCTGGCGGCTACGGCGGTATGCCTCCGGAATACTAAGCGCCCGCTGATGATGATAGGTGTGTACATTGTGAGCATACTTTGACCATATTTTTACCGGTAAAATCGGGTGGGGGTCCCACCCCCCGCACTGAATCTCAATCGAGGGTTTAAAACCGTTAACCCTTGAAAATCTATAATTGTGGAGCTTTCACAAAAATGTCAGGGCACAGGCAATATTTCGAAATGTTCTAGATAGAAAAGGTTTTCTGCTTGTTCGCAATGGGCGGTCACTCGAGCGGAATAGTCGGTGGCATTTATGTTTTGGTATGTTGATTCAAGATGGTAGCTTCCCACAGGAACAAGCATGAATCCTGATTCGCCTTCTCTAATCTCTTCCATAAATTCAGTTGTTGCCCACTCGTAAGATCGATAGGTGGAATTGGGGCTTGGTGGCCTAAGGAAGTAGAACGTTACGATAACGTTTCTTGCAGTTGCTGTTCCATTATTTCGAATTTCAATGAGTGTATAGGTATAGGATACATAGAAGTTAGCCAACTCAAAGGATGGTTTGCCTTGCTGCCTACTGTTAATCATAATTAAATTGTACGTGGGTTGCGCAATACTGATGACAAGAGAGATTGTGCTCAAAATAACAGCAATTGTGGACAAGCTTAGCTTAGTTTTCATCCACTTAGGTCGTGTTATTTCCGTTAGCCTCACGAAAGCCAATGCACAAATAATGTCGATTGCGATGACAGCGAAGAACAAATAGTGGTAAGCCTCTGAAACAGAAGGCACCGTATGGTCAATGAGGCTGAAATTCTGGCCGCCAGCAACAAAATTCAGGAATCCAAGGTACAGAGCTAAAACAGTTATTATCGTAGCAACCAAAAGCGCATATCTCTGTTTGACCTTGAATGAAAGCAAATAGGTGAAGACCATTGCTGGAACATAGAATATTAAGACTCCCAAAGCTCCAAAAGGCCAGCCTAAAGGATTCTGCTCCGCTACGACATCCAAAAAATTAAGAACGTAGTAAGTGCTACCGACATCAAATATCCAACAAGCAAATGAGATACCATACATAGAAATCAGGATTTGCTTTAACCTATCCAAACGATTCATTTTTTCCCTTCCTGTTTTGAACTTCCAGCACTCATAGACTATGACTGAAATAGGAATTACCAAGATGAGAAAAAGAAGCAGAGCCGCCAAGGTCTTCTCTAACGAGAAAAACGTGATAGCGTTCAGAATCCAAATGATCGCTGTCATCACGAGAAAGCCCTTGGCAAAATCACCCAATAGACCCATCATGTCACCTAATTCAATTCATTCTGACCCTAAGCACTTAATTAAAAGCTGTACGTCTACCTGTGCTATGCATGGTTCGTTAGTAAGTGGAAAGCGTCTTCAAACACTAATTGAACTTGAAAGTTTTAAACGTCAGTATAAACCTAATCCCCCATACCAGAATTTTAGGTCTAATTTAGGCTTATTTCAGCTAGAAAAGCTTGATTTGACGAGTTGCGAGTGGAGGTCGAAATGTGAATACACGTCTACCAGTAAGATAAGCATTTTTGGATGATTCTTAAGGGCTTTTAGCTCAGTCCTTTTGATCATGCGTCTTTGAACTGTTTCTTATAAAGGCGATAATACATTCCTTTCCTTTTCATAAGTTCTGTATGATTCCCTTCCTCTACTATTTTCCCCTCGTTGATAACTACAATTTTATGCGCGTTCCTAACAGTGGAAAGTCTGTGGGCAATGACGAGTGACGTTCTGTTTTTCAGGAGAATCGCAAGTGCCTCCTTTATCTTCAGTTCGGTGTATGGGTCAACGCTTGATGTTGCCTCGTCTAGAATTAAAATTGGAGGATCACGTAGAAGGGCTCTTGCAAAAGACACTAGTTGCCTTTGTCCAACAGACAGCTTCATTCCTCTTTCACCAACATCAGTCTCGTATCCTTGTGGAAGACTACTTATGAATTCGTGGATTCCGACGATCTTCGCAACTTGTTTAACCTCATCGTCAGATGCGTCAAGTTTTCCATATTTTATGTTTTCCCTGATCGTTCCAGAAAAGAGGAAAGGCTCCTGCAAAACAACTCCCATCCGTTTATGAAGAGAGTTCAAGGTTACTTTTTGGATGTCGTTGCCATCAATCGTTACGGTTCCTTTCTGAGGTTCATAAAATCGGCTGAGAAGCTTCACAATAGTGCTTTTTCCTGCTCCTGTTGGACCTACAATAGCTAATGTTTTTTCCGGTTCAACGTGAATGTTTACATCTTTTATTACAGGGCGAGCTGGACTGTAGCCGAAAGTCGCATGGTTAAAAACGATTTCTCCTTTTACATGTGAAAGCTCAATTGCATCTGGGGCATCTGCAATTTCAGGTTTTGTATCGAGAGTGACAAATATTCTCTCCGCTGCAGCCATGGCTGACTGAACTGTGTTGTAGAACGTTGTCAAATCCACTATCGGTCCGAAAAATTTGTTTACGTAAAGGAGGAAGGCTATAATTATTCCCAGTGTTATCCTTCCGCCTATGATTAACGTTCCACTGAACCACAAGACAACACATGTTCCAATAGCTCCAACTATTTGCACAGCTGGCATCAAAAGAGCAAAGAACTTGCCAGCTTGAACGTTAGCTTGAAGGTTTTCTACATTTGCTTGCCTAAAATCTTTCATAGCGTCTTGCTCTCTTGTAAAAGACTGAATTTCTCTTATACCTGAAATGCTCTCTTCAAGCCTGCTTGTGACAGCTGCTATTTTCTTCCGTGTTGCCCTGTAAGCCTTTCTAAGCCTAGATTGAAAGACAAACATCAGTAATATAAGGGGAGGTATAACTGAAAACGCGGCTAAGGTGAGAGATATGCTCAGCCAAAGCATTATCGCTACGATGCCTATAAGAGTTAAAACGTCACTGATCAAGGTAACAACTCCTTGAACAAATATTTGACTTAAAGTATCTGTGTCATTAGTAACACGTGAGATTATTTCACCAGCTTCAGATCTGTCGTAGAAGCTGAATGAAAGCTCCTGAAGATGCGAAAACAATTGTTTCCTCAGCTCGTTAACCATGTTTTCTCCCATCCAAGACATCTGATATACCTGCTGATAGTCAGAAACCCAGTTAACGAGATAAATGCCCACTAGAATTACAGATATGACTGCTAGTCCGGCGAGGTCGCCGTTTGCCATGTAGTTGTCAACGGCAACTTTAAGGAGATAAGGAGGCAAAAGCCCCGTTAAAGAAACAACAATCACAGCGACCACTGTGATTATGAATCTCCGCTTATACTTCAGTAAGTACTTAAGTAGCCTCGCTATCAGCGCTCTATCTGAAATCTTTCTTGTGTATCTTTCTTCTTCGTAGTCCAAGCCAAGTCTACGCCCATGCCCAGGTCCATGCCCCACATGGTATCCAGTCATTGCTCAGTTTCCTCCTGTTTTGAGGATGCATGCTCAGGTATGGCTTCAGTAATTGGCTTCTGTGTTTCATACAGAGTCTGATAAATCTGATAATAGACACCTTTCTTCGCCATAAGAGTCTCATGAGTGCCCTCTTCCACAATCTCTCCTTTTTTAAGAACAACGATTTTGTCCGCGTTTCTGATGGTTGAAACTCGCTGAGTAATCACATAAGCGGTTCTGTTCTTAAGCAAAGCCTGTAAAGCCCGCTGAATCTCATACTCAGTTTCTACATCAACGCTTGAAGTTGAATCATCTAAGATGAGTATCCTTGGATCCATCAGCAGAGCCCTTGCTATAGCTATTCTTTGTCTTTGACCACCTGAAAGGGTTACTCCTCTCTCCCCGACTCTCGAGTCGTAGCCGCGGGGCAAGGCTGAAATGAACTCGTGAGCTCTTGCAGCCTTTGCCGCTGCAACTATTTCGTTTACTTTAGCTCTTGGTTTACCATAGGCTATGTTCTCCTTCATTGTCATGGCGAAGAGAAATGTTTCCTGCGCAACTATGCCTATTTGTTTTCGTAGAGACTTGAGCTTAACATCTCTAACATCGTAGCCGTCGACTGTGATTTTTCCTGAGGACACATCGTAAAAACGGGGGATAAGACGGATGATAGTGCTTTTTCCAGAGCCTGTTGCTCCTAGGAGGGCTACGGTTTCTCCCGGCTTTGCTTCAAAATTTATATTTTTCAAAATTGATCTATCTTTTTCGTAGCTGAAAAAAACGTTTTCAAATTTCACGTGCCCCTTTAATTTGGGCAGCGTCCGTGCATCTGGCTTCTCCTTTATTTCTCTCTCAGCGTCCATAACTTCGAAGATTCTGTCGCCAGCAGCCATTGTCAAGTGATAACCGGATATAAACATGCCGAAGAAACGCATAGGCATTACCAGCATCGCCAAGTAGGCGTTAAACGCAACTAAATCTCCAATAGTCAACGTTCCTATGATTACTTCGAATCCTCCGTACCAAAAGATTATGATTGTGCCTAATCCTATGAGAAAACCTACGAGAGGTATGTAGAACGCCCTGATTTTAGCTGAGGCTAACGCTGTTTGAAAGTATTTGTCGTTCTTAGACGTGAACTTTTTTCTTTCAAAGTCTTCTTGCGCAAACGCTCTTACAACCCTGATTCCTGCAATGGCTTCGTGTAATACAGAGGTTAAGCTGCCATATTGTTCTCTTATCTGAGTAAAAACTGGACGTATCTTTTTTCCAAATGAATAGAACGCAGCAAATATACAAGGCATTATTGGCAAAAGGAAGAGAGAAAGCATAGTGTTGATAGAAAACATCGTGTACAATGCTACAACAAGAAGAATAATGGACGTCATAAGAAAGGCTAGCTGGAAACCTAAAAACCTGCGTATTCTATCCATGTCAGTTGTTACTTTCGCCAAAAGCTGACCCGTGTGAGATTTGTCGTAAAACGCAAAACTTTGGTTTTGCAGAGAAACAAACACGTCGTTTCTGATGTCATAAACCACTTTCTGAGAGAAGTAAGTGTTTGCATACCGCTGAATGAAAGAGAACAAGCCGACTACTGCTGTGAGACCTATGATTTCCAACATTAAAACAAAAAGCATACTTTTGCCTAATTCAACATCTAACCCCTCAGCAAGCGGAATAATAACATCGTCGATGGCTGCTCTGGTTAAGAGAGGAATCTGTACGCTCACGATTGTGCCAACAAGCATGCAAGCTACACTGACTAGGAAAAGCGGCGAATTCTTTGAGATATATCGGCAGACACGTGCGAAAGTGCCCATCCGTGCAAACACCTTTTATACGTTATAGTTTTCTACCGTCGTATTTCTTTAATGTTTCACTTATTACCTATTTTTAGACTTGATGATAATTGGATTATTAGGACTCTTTGGGGCCGTTTACGCTTTCTGCAAGTTTTATCTTATTTTCGAAAAATGGGCTTGTATGGGCCGGGAGAGATTTGAACTCTCGACCTTTCGGTTATCAGCCGAACGCTCCAACCAAGCTGAGCTACCGGCCCTCTAACAGTCAAATATTGTAAGATTAACATACTGGTTTTAAGGATTTTCGGAACTCTTTTAATTGTTTTTTGGCTATTATTCTTTGGGCCCGTAGCCTAGTCTGGATTAAGGCGTCGGCCTTCGGAGCCGGAGAACAGGGGTTCAAATCCCCTCGGGCCCGCCACCTTTTGGGTTCAGAACCAATACTTTTATACGCTTCGAAGCTACATTTTAATGTATGACCCGTAAGAGAAACGCCCCCGCCCGCCTTTTCGAGGACGCTGACGTTAAACGGTGGTATGACAATACTGCCAGCGCGCGCTAACATCATCAAGCAATTTGGGTCGTCAAAGATTGGTTAAAAAAACAGTCACAAATTAAAAACGGTTTTCAACATGTTTTTTTAAAAAACCAACATTACATACCAGTAAATGAGATTGACAGACACACATTTATCAGCCTCTAAAAGCACAAAAAATTAAATTACTTAAAAGTTGCGCAAGTCTATGTGATGATAAAAACACTGAAAAAAGACCCAAAAAACCCAGATTTAACATATGAATTTTGCAAGTTGTTGGTATGTTAACCATGCCCCGCGAGCCTTTCCTCTCTTGAAGATATGTAGCGCGGCGCGCGCTAATCTTTTGGTTTTTTCTTGTTCTTATCATTCAAAAGATAGAGGATATTTGTTGGGTATCACTTGAGTGGTTGGTACTCTTCAACCATGGCGAGAAGACTTTCGAGTTGCATGAAAGTTTTAATCAAATTGTAGATACTCCTAAGCCATCACAATGACTGATAGTCAATTCCTGAAAATAGTAACTCCGTTTTACGACGAAGGAACTTAAGAATCTCTTTTGAATAGGGTTTCAGTAGCTTTTTCAATGCTTCATACTCTGCATATATCTCAGGCAGAGAATCAGACAATGATGTGTCATGAGTAGAAAATCTGTTTTTATTATTCTCCTAACACTGGGAATCTCTAGTATTATCGCCCAAACTCAGACATAGACGGCGACGGATGGATAAGCATTTACGACGTGGTAATACCGTGCAGCCACTAAGGACAAAACTGGCAGCCATAAAGAATGCTTTTTCTGAAGCATACTCAAGCATCAATCGAAAACTTCTCCACAAATTAGAAATAATGGTTACCATAAATACAAAAAGGTTAGAGATGCACCATTCAACTGAAGAGAAGGTTTTGCTCGTACTTGTTGTAGCAGTATGTTTAATCCTTTACGTTTTCATGCTATTTGCAACCACGAACACCGTTACCAGCGTCTCAGCCGTGGATGCGGATGGGATTGGGGTCTATTGGGACAGCGACTGCAGCGACAGAGTGTCTTCAATTGACTGGGAGACTCTCACACCAGGGTCAGTGAAGAGCGTAGTTGTCTATGTTCGAAATGAAAATGAAGAACCGATATATCTTAACATGTCGACGGCGAACTGGAACCCGTCAAACGCATCCCAATACATAACTCTTAGATGGGACTACTCTGAGCAATGGATGAATCCTGGTGAAGTCCTCCAAATAACGCTGAGTTTATCTGTATCTCGTTACATAGAAGGAATATCGAGTTTCAGCTTCGATATTCTCATAACTGGAAGCACTAGCTTGCCGGGCGACGTGAACGGGGATGGTGTTGTTAATGATCTAGACTTGTTCCTGTTGACGCAAGCCTATGAGAGCTCTCCAGGCGATCCCAATTGGAACCCAGACTGCGACTTTGACGCCGACAACCATGTGGGATATTCAGACCTCTTCATCTTAGCAACAAACTATGGTGGAGTTGCTTGAGTAAGACCTATGTATCCACATTCTTGTTGTTACTCTTGAGTTTTTTAATCTCCATCAAAATTATTAGTGGAACTTCTACTACTTCAATTGCTGTTAACCCCTCTTTCACGGAAGTAACTTTTGGCAGCATCTTCACGTTAGACTTGAACGTCTCAGACGTCACCGAACTTTACCTCTGGGTGGTAACTGTCGAATGGAATCCCAGTGTCATAGAGTTTCAGAATTATGAAGAGGGACCATTTCTGAAGGCTGGAGGAAATACCGCCATTATGGACGATGGAGTTTCACCTGGAAAGGTGGAGAGGCTTGCATGCACAATCTTGGGACCAGTACCAGGAGTAGACGGAGGAGGCTCTTTGGTCACTTTCACTTTTAACGCTAAGACACTGGGTAATACACCTGTTAACATCACATTCAGTGACTTATTGAATAGCAACGGAGAACACATTCCACACAACACATATGATGGCGTGGTACAAGTCACACCACTAAACACTCCTCCTAAAGCTTCCCACTTGGCTATCAGCCCATCACTTCCTTACACCACGGATGATTTGGTTGGAAACTACATATACTATGATGCTGACGGTGATCCCGAATCTGGCAGTGAGATTAGATGGTACAAGGACAGTGTACTTCAGTCAGCCTACAATGACCAACTTAGAGTGTTTGCTTCTGCTACATTTGAAGGTGACGTGTGGTATTTCACTGTCAGACCGAAGGACGGAACTGATTTAGGAGACTTGGCGGAATCAAATAAGGTGACTGTCCAATCTCTTCCAAACTATACTCTTGCAATTTACAGCTCGCCTAATGGAGTAACATTTAAAGTTGATGGTGTGTCTCGCTCGACTCCTTGGTCAGGAATCTATGATGAGGGAACATCGGTTAGTCTGGAGATGCCTGAAACTCATGTTGTTGATGAGGCAAGGTATTATTGGGACAGATGGAGTGATGAAGTTACCAGTCGGTCAAGAACAGTTACAATGTATACGGATATCACGTTGACAGCCTATTTTTCTGCACAGCCAGTTGCTCGCTTCACATGTAGCCCTGCCGTTCCCTCAGTTGGAGAGGAGATAACTTTCGACGCGTCCTCCTCTCTTGACTTAGATGAAGATATAGTATCTTACCGCTGGGACTTCTATGACGGCAACATCTCATTGGTGGCCGATTCAACAATAGTCCACATCTACAAGTTCCCAGGAAGGTTCAACGTCACATTGACGGTTATAGATAGTAAAGGCGTGAATTGCTCCTATTCCCAGACGGTCTGGGTGAGAATGCTTACATCTGTTTCGATTTCAACAAGCTGTCCACCCACGTTTGTTGGATTCACAGTAAACGTTAGCGGCACGCTTCGTGACATACATAAAAATGCTTTAAAAAATGAAACGGTTTTTCTATACTACACTCTTGGCGGAACAGGCACATGGAGTCCAATTACCTCAGAAATTACAGACAATCTTGGGAATTATTTCGCTACGTGGATTCCCCCTATAATAGACAACTTTCAGATAAAGGTTGAGTGGAGCGGAAACTCAACACACTTCGGAACATCTAACGTCACAAGTCTAAACATGCACGCACACATCTCTATTTCTCTAAGCAGTTCCACATCCTACGTAGGATTTAAAGTTGAAATCAATGGCAATTTCACCTGTAATGGAATAGGATACCCAGAAGCCCCCATACTCCTTTCCTACAGCGTCACCGGCGGAGAATCTTGGAACGACATTACGCTCGTCAATACCTCTTCGGACGGAGGCTACTTCGCCATATGGTTGCCCCCTGCCACAGGAAGCTACTTCGTAAAAGCCACATGGACTGGTAATCCCACCTATCCAGGAGCAACTACCACAGTTAACTTGGCGGTGATACCGTTTGAGGAGCAAAATGTTTTCTCAGTAACATCTAACTCAACAGTATCGGCTTTAGCCTTCAACTCTACAAGCCGAGAGTTAAGCTTCACCGTGACTGGCTCTTCAGGAACTACGGGGTATGCAAATGTGTACATCGCAAAAACCCTTGTTGAGAACATAGCAGATGTTAAGGTCTATCTCAACGGTAACCAATTAAATTATACAGTCACTTCGTTGGATGATTCATGGCTTCTACACTTCACTTATCAGCACAGCACACACAAAGTAACCGTAACCCTAGGCTATGTCTCCGCCCGGTTTATTGAAACACCTCTCGGAAAGATAATAGCAATTGGAATACCCATCATAGCAATAGTTATTCTCATCATCCTTTATGTGTTAAAAAGGAAACGAAGGAGCCTTTGAGTATTCTTGATATGCATGCGCTAGGTGTGAACGCACAGAAAAATTTAAGGAGACCTAACTTTTCCTTTTACTATACCTCGTAACTGGACCCACGTACGCGCGCGCGATTTGTTGGTTATTTACCTTTGTTTTCTTCTCGAGGCGGAAGTTTTCTAATCGTAACCTTTAGTCATAGGTCTTTTTCCCTTGTTTTCATGTACTGTGTTTCATACCTGATGATTTCCATGTCTTTTCTTTGGTGTAGGTGTCTTAGGAGTTCGTACTTGACTTTTCCGAGGGCTGTAAGTGTAACCCTTTTCTGTGTTTGTAAACGTCTTTTAAGTTCTTCTTTACATTTTCCATCGCGATCGCACATTATCAGACCTTTAGGCTTTTTGTTACGCGCGCACTTAAGTAATTAGAAGCAGCTCCGCAAGTTTTAATAGCTTTTGCGCTAATATGCTAGTATAGTTCTGGCTATTAAAAGGTGGTTAGAATGGGTCGTCGAAGGGGTGAAATTCAGATTCTAACTGATATCCTGAGCATATCTTTGAGTAGTGTAAAGATCACGCGCCTTATGTATAGGGCGAATTTAAGTTATTCAACCCTTCGTAAATATTTGTCTGCAGCTTTGGATAAGGGACTAATTAGTAACACTCATAATAGTGATGGTTCGGTTGTTTATCGCACCACAGAAAAGGGGAAGCTTCTCTTAAAGAAGTTGAGGGACGTTAAATACGCTTTGCGCGATTAGGTTATTTTGCATATGGCTATTTCCTTTTCCTTTGCCCTCAGTTTCACATTTAGTTCTAGGTCTTCTTCTGTGAAGTTTCCTATGGTTACGTCTTGAAGTTTTATTTCTTGATTTTTTGGTAGGATTATCATCCCGGTTGCTGGCTTTAAGTCTTCAATTTCTTTATCTATATTGATAAGCCATGAGGAAATCTTTACCTTTCCAGCTTGCTGATTGTATTCCACAAGGTTGTGCTCGTTTAGGTCTTCTAGGATTTTTTCCAACTTTTCAACTTGTATTTCAAGTTTTTTTGCTAGTTGTTTTACGTCGGGTGTTTTTCCTTCTTCAATTGTTGCTAGGATGTCTGTAGTGCTAAGCATAGTCTTAAATCGCTACGATTAGCTCTTAAGCTTTAGGAATTTTATGTCTATGAAAACTTTCAACTGTTCTAGGTGCCTGTTCTAAGTATTTCCTGTTCATTCTATAGAAAAATGTAATTTTCTTCTAGACAATTTGCCTAGATGTTTCATACTACACCATTTAAATACTGGTTTTCACACTAGAAGCGAAAGAGGCGAGAAAGGGGAACACAGTTGAATCATGTTTTTCTCATCCGCTTCCGTCAGGGAGGGATTAGATAGGTGGAAGCCTCAGGGCATGAGGAAATTATTAAAGAACTAAAAAAACAGTG
>Ga0209636_10007041_pt1 | contig 11477 bp, 10 predicted proteins | sample DeeMarSWOR152_54_FD_187464 | JGI IMG/M metagenome (GOLD analysis project Ga0209636, IMG submission 187464) | Marine sediment microbial communities from White Oak River estuary, North Carolina - WOR-1-52-54 (SPAdes) (version 2) | ecosystem: Environmental > Aquatic > Marine > Intertidal zone >... | reverse complement strand
GCCGTGGCTCTCGCCGAAACAGATAGTGACGAATTCTTTCCCTATAGAATTATCTCCCAACAATATTCGCTCCTAACAAACGTAAATCATCAAAGAACCTTGGATAAGATTTGTTGACGCATTCAGAATTTTGAATTTTCGTCTCTCCATCCGCGGCTAAGGCTGCAACTGCGCAGGCCATTACAATTCTATGATCATTGTGGGGGTCAATCATTGTTCCATGCATCTTGCATGATCCCCTTATAACTAAACCGTCCTCCTTCATCATAATTTCTGCGCCCATCTTCTTTAATTCAGCGTGAAGGGAGGAAAGCCTGTCAGACTCCTTGTACCTAAGCCTCTTTGCATTGTATATTTTCGAGGTCCCTTTTGAGTAGCATGCAAGTACGGCACAGACTGGAACTAAATCAGGTATGTACTTCGAATCGACGTCTATAGCGTTGAGTTGTTCCCCTTCGACTTCTATGCAATCGTCACCAACCCGAACTTTTGAACCCATTTCCTTCAATATGTCCAATATCGCTTTATCTCCTTGAGTTGTATATTGATCAAGGTTCTTCACTTTGACCCTCGATGATGTAATTGCTGCAGCGGCTAGAAGAAAGGCCGCGGATGAAAAGTCTCCTGGTGCCTCATGGTTGCACGGTTTGTAATTTTGATTGGAAGGAATTTTCAATTCTTTAAAGTTGTCTGATGCGAATATTCTGATGTCATGCTTGTCCAGGACTTCTATTGTCATTCGAACGTAGTTTCTGGACTCTAGGGGCGTGGTGATAGAGATTTCAGTGTCTTTCTTAGCCTTTGGACAGGCAAATAGTAACCCGGAGACGAATTGGGAACTTATGTCCCCTCTCATTGAAGTTTTGCCCCCCCTTATCCCACCCCCCCAAATTCTAATTGGGGAACTTCCTTCTTTCAGCTGGAGGCTAGATCCTGTTCCCAGTTGTTTTAGACCTAGGAGAAGGGGCTCTATGGGTCTCCTTTTAAGGGATGGCCCACAGGTAAAGACGGAATGTCCTGGGGCAATGGCGGCGACTGGAATCATGAAACGGAGGGTAGATCCAGACTCTCCACAGTTTATGGGATTCTTAGGCGTTCTAAGCGAATCTACCCCTCTAATTGTCCAATAATTCTCTTGCAGTTCTGCTTTTGCTCCGAAGGCTTTTATTGCCTCCAGTGTTGCGTTGGTGTCATCTGAGATGAGGGGATTTGATATTTTTGAGGCTCCTCTTGACAGTAATGCTGCTATCAGCATCCTGTGAGTGTAGGCTTTAGATGATGGTGTGTAAATCTCGCCTTCTAGGTGTTCACTTCTCTTAATGACAACATTCACCAACTGATTATTCCACCACTTTGGCTTTCTCGTTGTTAACTCGGGCTTCTATGATGTCTCCTTCATAGGTTTGCCAAGCGTCTTTAACAAGGTCTTTTTTCTCCTCAGGGACTATGGCGGTGACCGCGGGCCCGGTGCCCGACAATCCTGCAGCTAGGGCTCCTGCTATTAAAGCATCCACAGCTATAGATGGGTTGTGTCCTAACGCTGAAGAGTAAATTATCCCGTTTAGGGTTAGAGCCGCCCAATAGTTTCCTTTCAAAGCCTCTTTGTAGGATATTTTAACTAGGGATGCCACTCCTTTCATTCGATGTACGTCGGAACCAACCGTGTAAATCTTCTCGGCTGGAACGTAGAATAGAACTGTTATGTTCTCAGTTGTTTCAAAGCGTTTAACCATTCTCCTATTTATATTGTCTGTGATCACGATTCCTCCGAAGTAGGAGGCGCAAGCGTCGTCGAAGGCGCCCGTTATTGTAACCTTTGCGTCCATTGCCCCGTCTACGCCAAGTTTCACGGTGGTTAAGTCGTCTAGATCTTTTTTTAAAGCAGCAACTGTGGCTAAGGCTATGGCGTTTCCCGCGGCGCTGCTACTCTTCAAGCCTCTTGCAATGGGAATGTTTGACCACGTTTCAACTTTGGCTCCGAACTTTCCCTTAAGGTTAAAGTGCTTAAGGACTCTTCTTACTGTCTTGTTAATTAAAATTGGGTCTTCTCTTGGGTCTGACATAATTTTGCCCTCGATAACTCCAGATTTATCGGTCAGTTGAACTCTAGCTTTTGTCCATAAGTCTACTCCTATGGCCGCTCCCTTACCAGTGGCTATTGCGTTTATAATTGTGGCTGCTCCGTGGGATACTGCTTCAGCCTTTCCCCTCAATGGTGGACACCCAACTCCGAAAGCTTGTTCAAGACAGCCGCTTTCATCACTTTGATTGGAGCCTGATGATTGGTCCAGATTTCAAAGGATGTGGCTCCTTGATAGACAAGCATTTCGATGCCGGAGACTACATTTGCTCCTGTCAACCTAGCGTCTTTTGCAAGTTTGGTTTCAATGGGATTGTAGACTATATCCATCACGCATAATTCAGGTCTTAACCAACTTGGGTCAACTAGACTTCGGTCAACGTCTGGGTGCATGCCAACAGAAGTCGCGTTTATTAATATATTCGCATCTTTCAGCTCTTCCTTTATTATTTTGGTCGAAAGCTGGTTTCCATCTATTTTTTTTCTAAATTTTTTACGTAAAACTTCTGCTAATTCCTTTGCCTTCTGGGTGGTTCTGTTAAGGATTTTAAGTTCTTCTACCTCTTGCGCCGCGTAGAAGGCTATGGCCTTTCCCGCGCCTCCTGCTCCTAGTAAAAGCAGTTTTTTTACATCTAGACCTACTGTGTTTTCCTTTAAGGCTTTTAATGCGCCAGCTCCGTCAGTATTGTAACCTATCAGTCTCCCTTTGTCGTTTAGAATAGTGTTCACTGCGCTGATCGACCTTGCCGTCGGGTCTATTTCATCCAAGAACTTTATTACGGCATTTTTGTGGGGCATGGTCACGTTTAGTCCGTGAACGTCTAAGCTTCTTGCACCAAGGATGGCCTCCCTCAACTCGTTCTGTTTAACTCTGAAAGGTATATAGACAAAATCAAGTTTCAAATCTTGAAAGGAAGCATTATGCATTATTGGACTCAACGAGTGCTCTATCGGGTCTCCGATTATGCCGCAAACTCTTGTTCCTCCGGAAATCTCCATTCTACATTATCCCCAGAGCCTTGTATGCCATTCTCATTTCTTGGATGGTGAGCTGTCCAGATGCCGTCTTTCTCTCGCTCTCTAGAGCCGCTATTGTGAAAAAACCTCCGAAAACTGGAGACAGGAGCCTTGAGGGCTTCCCGAGTTCCCCCATGGAAAAGCACACTATTCTGGCTGTTTTGCATGCTTTTATCACGAAGTTTAGTATGGTTAGATTGTCCTCAACGAGTTTGGCTATGGTGACAATTTTGCAAATGTCAGCTCCACTATCAACTTGCCTTTTGAGAATTTCATTTAATTGCGACGCACTTGGAGTTTCGTTGAAGTCGTGGTACGATATTACTAGTTTTACGCCTATCTGACCAAAGTTGTTAATGGTCTCCTTCAGCTTGGGTGTTGATAACTCTACGTCGACGTAGTTAAAGCCCTTCTCTGCAGCTTCAAGTAATATTTTCTTGCGTTGAGCCTCACTTCCTAAAAATTCTCCTTGACATTGCGTGGATCTGTTTGTGGCTATGAGAGGTGTATTGCTGCAATTTGCGATATCTGATAGTTGATTATACTTATCTAGACCATCTAGTCTAACTTCGATAAAATCCACGCGTTGACCCTCAGCCTTTTGGATAAGATCTAGAGCCTCAGAAACTGTTTTAGGGGGAATCGAGACGCAGATTTTGATGGTCAACGCTCTATCACTTTTTCTTCCTTCACCAAGGTTCCGAAGTGTCGGCCTCCCTCTACTACATGGGCCAAAGCTTTATCACCTATTTTTAGTTCAGCAATCGACTTTGACCCCTCCTTGGTTACAAATCTTATAGTTTCAGCATTTTGAACGATGGTCTTTATCCTCTTTCCCCCATGTTCTGCTTCGATGAGGATCATAGGCCTCCACTCGATTTTCACCCTCGCCACATTGGTTGACCGCGCTTTTCCCTCCCTATTAACAATAAGAATTTCGTCTCCTGCCTTCAGCTCTGAAAGGTATCTCGTTTTATTGGACGAAGAAAGCGTGTACATCGAAATGGGTCCCGCGTTGACTCTGAAAGGACGAGTTTCAACGTATGGGCTCTCGTGAACCTCCGCCTGAATGAGGAACAAACCGGATGATTGGCAACCCACAAGGACCCCTTCACCTGGGATCATGAGGTCGCATGTGTCGATGCAGACTCTGGCTCCTGTTCCAATCTGCTTCAGATCAACGACTTTGGCAGCCACAAGATCAATTTTTGGAGCCTTTCCCTTGACAAGAACTGCCATTTTCGAGAGTTCATTAGGATTTAAGTTTTTCAAGACAACGCCGTCGGCTCCCAGTTCAAGGGTTTCCAGAGCCAGTTTCGCTTCTTCGACACTCGAAACTTCTGCAAGTAGCTTGCATTTTCCCCGCGTTCTAGCAATGAGGTTCTCCAGAGGTATTACCTTCCAATCCTGACAGCGGATGATTATATAGTCGGACAAAAGTTCAGCTGCTTTGATAGCGGTCTCCTGGTCTTCTCTTCCGCCTATTCTCATTTTCACGGCAACAGCTCTACCAGCCCCTTTTAACTCCTTCAATCTATCCTCATCAAAGGCTTCAAGTAGATTGATATCGCATTGACCCGAACTGGCCACTATTTTGGCTCCGGTTTTCTTAACGTTTTCCAAATCTTTCGCTCCAACCAATACGGCGTCGCAGAGCTGCACCACTGATTTCAACAGATCCTCTTTAACGTCTTCAGATTCGTCGATCTCGATCCAGAGTTCCTTCACTTGAATTCACCACAAATCTTTAAAGATTCCTCTACTGAGGCGCCTTCGTGCACAATAGCCGAGAGAGCCCTAACCATCAAAGTGGGGTTTTCATTTTGAAACACATTTCTGCCGATGGATAATCCTGCGCCGCCCACTTTTATCGAGTCGTACACCATCTGCAAAACCTCTTGGACGGTTTCTACTTTTGGACCGCCAGCTATTATGACGGGAACATAACAGCCACGAACAACTTCTTTGAAGGTGTCAACGCTGCCTGTGTAGTTTGTCTTGACTATGTCGGCTCCGAGCTCTGCGCCCAGTCGGGCAGCATGCGCCACCATATCTGCAGCATGCTCATTTTCTATCTTTGGACCCCTTGGATACATCATGGCCAGCAGAGGCATTCCGTATCTGTCACAGTCGTCGGCGACCCTGCCCAGTTTTGCAAGCATCTTGTCCTCTTGTTCAGCGCCGACATTTACATGAACGGAAACAGCGTCTGAGCCTATTCTCACGGCTTCTTCAACGGAACATACTTGAACCTTGTTGTTCGGGTCAGGGCCAAGCTTTGTGATGCCTGATAGGTGGACGATTAGGCCAGCCTTTCCAGTGTCAACGTGTTTTGCTACGCCTCTATGCAATACTACGGCGTCGACTCCGCCTGGTAACAGTTTGTCGATGATTTCTTGCATTTTTACAAGTCCTGTAACTGGACCCACCGTGACACCGTGGTCCATAGGGACTATAACGGTCCGTTGGTCGTCGCGGAAAATCCTTTTTAGCCTTCTTTTTTTGCCAGATTCCAAACCATCTCACCTCCTAGATGTATTTTTTTACCTTCAGATACTCTGCATTTAGAATACCACAGCCAGCAGCCCCTCTTATGGTATTGTGTCCTAAAGCGATAAACTTCACCCCCTCCAGAGCAGGGTCCTTCCTAACTCTACCTACCACAACGCTCATGCCGCCCCCCTCCATTCTATCCAATCTAGTTTGCGGCCTATCTTCCTCACGCCTAACCACAACAGGCTTCTCCGGTGCGGTTGGAAGCCCAAGTTTTTGGGGTTCTCCAACAAAGTTTTCCATTGAGGTTATGATAGAATCGGGGTCTGCCTCATTCTTCAACTCTACAAAAACCGCTTCCATATGTCCATCTAGCGTTGGAACTCTTTGGCAACTGGCTGAAACCTTGAAGTCAGCTGGCTCTGAGGGGGAGCCCAAAATCTTTAGGGTTTCAGTTTGAAACTTTTCTTCCTCCTTTCTTATAAATGGAATAACGTTGTCTACGATGTCAAGGGAGGCAACACCCGGATATCCGGCGCCTGAAAGTGCCTGCATTGTGGAAACCACAACTTTGTTGATGCCGAATTCATCGTAAATAGGTTTTAGAGGGAGAGTCAAAATGGTGGTGCTGCAGTTTGGATTTGTTACGATGGCTCCACTCCATTTTCTTCTCTTGCGTTGCTCGTCGATTAGGTAAATGTGGTCACAGTTTACTTCCGGGTTCAGTAGAGGCACGTCTGGATCCATCCTGTGGGCGGAAGCGTTGCTCACCACAACATATCCTGCTTTGGCGAAGCCCTTCTCTGTTTCGTCAGCTATCTCGGAGGGTAAGGCTGAAAACACTACGTCAACATCCTTAACAGCCTCCGGTTCTATTGATGTGACGTCTAATTCAGCAACTTCTTCGGGAATCGAGGTGGGTAGTCTCCATTTAGCTACCTCGGAGTATTTCCGTTCAGCGCTTCTTTCGGAGGCTGCTACAACCGAGATTTCGAACCATGGATGTCCACTTAGCAACTGAACAAAAATTTGGCCAACAGAACCCGTTGCGCCCAAGACTGCTGCTTTCATCATCTTAATCACCATTCAAAGCATTCTCAACCAGTTTTAAAGCCCTTTCCTTATCGTTCCAGTCCACAAAAAGAAGTATGCTGGATGTGATTGTCAGTAGGCCGAAAATGTTTATGTAATTTAACTGTAAAGTCCCTGATATTTTTCCTACGATTCCCGGGGTTTCCTCCAAGCCGACGCCCTTAACCTTGAGAAAGGCTAGGTTTTTTCTAACTGACATCGCCACGGTTTCCTCGTGTTTTAGAATTGTTTTATGGATCTCTTCCAGAAGTGATTTGGAGCCTCCCTCCTCTGACACATACAAAATTATCGAGTCGTAATTCAGAGACAAGCCCAACAGAGGAGTATGGGCCTTAACCCTTTCAGCTAGTTCCTTCATGATTTCGGGTTTTTCGGAAACGCCGCGGCCAACCACCGTGATCGAGGTTGCGGGAGATTGACTCGCCAAGACTACGTCTAGTTCTGTTGATAAAGCTCCCTTGATTAGGGTGCCCTCTGTGTTGAGGTTGCCGTAGGTATGGCTGATTACCCTAACCCTTACTGATGGATCCAAATATCTCAAAGCTTTTCTGTGAATGAATTTTGTACCTGAATCCGCTAATCCAACTAGAGTATTTACTTCAATGTCTCGAAGAGTTTTAGGTTTGTTAATGATCTTCGGATCAGCCGACATTATTCCATCGGCGTCTGTAACCAAGACAAGTTCATCTGCTCCTAGCGCTTTCGCTAAAATGAATGCCGTTGTGTCGCTTCCACCACGTCCAAGAGTAGTTATCTTTTTGTCAAGCGTCCTACCTACGAAACCTGCGATGACTGGTACGGTTCCGTTTTCAACGAGGGGAAGCACGTATTGCCGAATTCTTTTGTCACACTTTTCCAGAATAGGGTTTGCGTTAGAGAAAAGGTCGTCCGTTATTATGGGCCAATCGGAGTCTGACGGGTCGAAGTAACGGGATTCTACTCCCTTCGCTTTTAAGGCTACAGAGAAGATTCTGATGCTTGTTCTCTCACCCATTGCCAGAATCTCATCTAGCTCTCTTTTCCCAACTTTTCCGTTAGAGGCATTTTTAGCTGCGTGGAGAAGTATGTCTGTTGTCTTTCCCATGGCTGAAACTATCACGGCAATCTGTGTACCCTTTATGGCTTCTTTTGCCACTGCCGCAACAGCTTTTAAAATACGATCGTGATCTGCTAGGCTGGCTCCTCCGTATTTAACTATAATCCGCTTGTGGTTTTCCACATCAATCTCTTTCATAACCATAACAACCCCCAAGAATCCCCGAAAGCTAAGACACAAAAATTTGTTTTAGCTAACGGGACCTAAATATAAAAGAAATATCGGTAGCAATAGAAAGTCAGAGAATTGATCGTTGAAGTCGACGAATTTCTCTCCATAGGCCCAAATCCTTTTTTTAAAGTTACTTTTCTTGTATATAAATTTTCTTGAGATCATTTCTGTGTACGCATGTAGCGTGTAGAAAAAAGACTGTTGCTTTTCTTCAGCTATAGAAGGAGACAACAATAGGAGCCAGAGATGCAAATCGGCTCGAATCAGCTTTGCAAGGAAAACGATAACGTTTAACAATCCGAAGGATAGCTGAGTTAATCGAGCCTTCAAACGTGAGATGCGACTATCCAGAGAGGAACCTTCCTACATATGATTCATACTTCCTCTCTTAACGAATTAGGTGTAATAAATCTTTACCAAAAGATTTTAGAGAGATCTAGTAAACTAGTAATCTGTGCGGCCGTAGTCTAGTTTGGTCGAGGACATCGGCCTGCCACGCCGGCGATGGAATATTTTGATTCCACCGGACACCCGGGAGATCCAACGCTTGTTGATCCGGGAATTCGAATCCCGGCGGCCGCACCATCCAACCAATTGTTTTTCATTGCTGCATAACGTTTCAGGAGGCAGTTTAGCCGAAGGGCAAGAGAAAAAGGAATATATGCTTTTTCATGAAATGTGAGGTTCGTGGTGAAGCTGGATGAAGTTGTTAGAAACATGGGTTAAAGCACCGTTTTTGAAGGACGCGTCTCTGCTCCTTGTTGGAAAGTGTGTTCAAGACGTCTATCCAGACCTTTATGAAAGATTTGTCGAAGATTGCATAGTTTTGACCAGTTGCCCCGAGGCGGAGAGTGTTGGATCAATTATAGGCAAGCTAGCATCCATATTAACCTGCTCAAAACCAAGGGAAATCAGGGTTTTGACGATAGATGGTTCTCCCCATTGCTTCTTTTTGCACGCCGCATTGAATCAATCTCTTTTTCTAACAGGTTTAAACATTCCTTCCCAACACTTTGTTGTGGTTGATGGAAAAGTCGTGGAGGTAAGCCCAGAGAGTGTAATGTTAGGAAGATACCTACATCTGGTGCAGAGATGCATCGAAAATCATTCTCAAATCCTCGAAGAATTAGGTAACTACAGTTTAGAGCACCGCTGTTCTCTGAAGAGGAGATAAAAACTTAAACCCTGAGAAATCCTTTACCCTATGGTTTGAGTTTTTTCTGGTAGGGAGAGGGAGCGTTCGATCGAGGTCAACAAAATAAAGGATGATCGGCTGACTCTAAGTGGTTATTGTGATCGTTAGAGAAACTCATGCTAAAAGTATACTGTCCAAATCAAGAGTTTTTGATTATACCGTTAATCCTTATGTCGGTTGTGAGCACGGCTGCACTTATTGTTATGCACGATTCATGAAAAGATATACTAACCATAAAGAAGCTTGGGGCGAATTTGTAGACGTGAAAATTAATGCACCAATCTTACTGCAAAGTGAGATAAAAAGGAAACGATCTGGCAGAGTTTGGATAAGCGGAGTATGCGATCCCTACCAACCCCTTGAGAAAAAATATAGACTAACTATAAGGTGCCTCGAAATTTTATTAAAGAATAATTGGCCAGTTACGGTTCAGACGAAATCTCCCCTTATACTGCGTGATATGGAATCCCTAAGAAAATTCAACCAGGTCGAAGTCGGGCTTACAATTACGACATCTGATGAAGATATTAGGAAAATTTTTGAATCCAATGCACCGCTGATTAAAGAAAGGATTGAAGCATTGGGTAAACTGCATTCTCTAGGAATTAAGACTTTTGTGATGATAGCCCCTCTGCTCCCGAAGGCTGAAGGCCTTGTGGCGCAACTATGCGGAAAAGTGGATTATGTGCTAATCGATAGGATGAACTACCATTACGCAGATCGGGTGTACAGTAGGTATAAGTTGGAATATGCGATGACCAACGACTTTTTTGCAAAGAAGAAAATAGAGCTTGCTAACGCATTTAAAAAAGAAGGTATATCTTATCAAATGCTATTTTGATGCGCATTTTCTACGTTTGCGTTGCGGCGGATATCTGAATCTATCCTTCCTATGGATCAATAGGTATGTAAAAAGCGTTTATATGTAAAAAAAGTCAAAAATTTAAAAAGTTGATCAAATAGGCTTTTTTTAGCTATAATCTAAAAAATTGGCATCTTACGGTTAGACCGTAGAAAACCCGAGACACCATTATTTGAATATTATTAACGCCATGAAAAAGTTCCTAGAAAGATCATGGCAAGAATACGAGAGAAAAACAAAGACTGGCCAACTAGATAAACAAAACCGAAGACTAAGCAAAATCGAAGAATTTGACTATGAACCAAGCGTATACATATCGCCACCTTTATTTGATTAAAAATTTAATGTAGGCTATTAGGGTCCTTTGAGTAGGTGGTCGTCACGAAGCAGATTGCCTTGGAGCGTATTCACATTCTCTTCCGCCTCGCCAGAGAAACCATTCGCGAAGACCCTGAGTTGGCACAACGTTATGTAGAGATCGCTAGGAAGATCGCCATGAGGACTAGGGTGCGACTGCCTAGGGAGTATAGGCGGCAGGTTTGCAGACGTTGCAAGAGCTTTATCTTGCCAGGTGTGAACTGTCACGTTCGAATCCAGTCCAGAAGGGAACCACACGTGGTGGTCACCTGTTTCAATTGTGGAAAGCACACGCGCATACCCTTGAAGAGAAGGGAGAAAACATGATCACGCCTAGGATGAGGCGACGAATAAAAAGAGAGCTAAGCGGGGAGAGACCTACCGTGTGGATTGGAAAGGAGGGCGCCACCCCAAAAACAGTGAAAGAAATCTCGAGGCATCTGGAGAAGAGGGAGATGGTGAAGGTCAAGATTTTGAAGAGTGCCCTCAAAGAAGAGGAGACCAGAAGCATCGCCTCAAAGATCTCCCAGCAAACAGCCTCCACCCTCATTGACATTCGAGGCCACACCCTCATACTCTACAGGCCTCGAAAAAAGAAAAAACAACTATAAATGGAAAAAATAGTTGAATCTGTTATTGTTTCTGGTGGAATCTTTCCTCACAGACTTGTCCGTCGATGCGATTATCACACTCTATACAGTACTCGTCTTCCCCATTCCTAGGTTGAATCCATGTTTCTCTATCTACTTTCACTAAAGTTGTAAGAAAAAATTGTGGCCTTGAGCCTCCAGCACTGGTTCCAATTCACGATGAAAAAGACGGTTAGGAATAAAAAGGACCTCGCCGAAAGGATTGACGATCTAACTTAAAAACGGTCTTTCAAAACCTCGATTGAGACGGTTCCAATCATCTATTATTGACCAATCTTTCCATAAAATCAGACAACTGAACATCTGGTGATGGATGTGATCTAAATATCATAGAAAAGTTACTCTCAAAATACTCACCTAACTATTAAAAAGAAACTATTCCTAAATTTTTTCGAAAGGACTTTAAAATAGCTCCTTCACGATCTCGCAACCAAGCCAAAAAAAAAATAAAGTTCTCATCCAGA
>Ga0209636_10007040_pt1 | contig 11478 bp, 11 predicted proteins | sample DeeMarSWOR152_54_FD_187464 | JGI IMG/M metagenome (GOLD analysis project Ga0209636, IMG submission 187464) | Marine sediment microbial communities from White Oak River estuary, North Carolina - WOR-1-52-54 (SPAdes) (version 2) | ecosystem: Environmental > Aquatic > Marine > Intertidal zone >... | reverse complement strand
TACTTATTGAGAAGGGGTGGCCGGTTCGGAAAATACGGAGATCAAAAGAGACTAAAACGGTTGCGGCAGGCAAGAATAAGGCAGAACCTTCGCCTGCGGTATCAATTGAAGGCCCAGCAGCCCAAGATAGTAAGAAAGGCTGAGATTCCAGAAGAAGAGTAAACCTTTGTGGCTCAAGAAAGTCGAGCTATGGAATTATTGTCGAAAAAGGCTGTTGAGCGGCAAAGAACGACTTTTTCAGGTATCTTTCACAGTGGAAGGAGGAAGCCATGGCAGGATTGAATCCCTTCAAGATTGCTCAGGAGCAGCTGGATGATGCGGCGGAAAAACTGGGGCTAGACGCAGCCACTCACGAGCTTTTGCGGTGGCCGCAGCGGGAACTTAAGGTCACGCTCCCTGTGGAAATGGATGATGGGGCGGTTAAGGTTTTTCATGGCTACCGCGTTCAGTACAATAGTGCCCGGGGGCCGACCAAGGGAGGGATCCGGTGGCATCCTGACGAGACGATCGATACCGTCCGTGCCCTGGCTGCCTGGATGACATGGAAAACCGCGGTGGTGGATATCCCCCTCGGTGGCGGCAAGGGAGGGGTTACCTGCAATCCGAAGGAGATGTCAGAAAGGGAAAAACAACGGCTCGCCCGGGCGTACATGAGGGCAGTGGCCGGTATGCTGTCGGTGACCAAGGACGTCCCGGCGCCGGATGTATATACGACTCCCCAGATCATGGCGTGGATGATGGATGAGTATGAGACCGTGTTAGGTGAGCACCATCCAGGTGTCATAACTGGAAAACCTATTCCTATTGGTGGCTCAGAGGGGCGAGGAGATGCCACAGCCCGTGGCGGCATATACGTGACGCGGGAAGCAGCCAAGGTGCTGAACAAAAACCTGAAGGATGAGGCGATGGCGATCCAAGGGTTTGGCAATGCGGGTCAATACGCGGCTCTCCTAGGCCATCAATTACTCGGTTTGAAACTTGTTGCTGCCTCAGACTCGAGGGGGGGCATTTACAATGAGAAGGGAATGGACCCCCAGAAGGTGGTAGAATACAAGCTGAATAGTGGCAGTCTCCAGGGATTCCCAGGGGCAGAGGCGATCACCAATGAAGAGCTTCTCGAACTGGATGTGACCGTCCTCTTCCCCGCAGCACTAGAGAACGTGATTACCGCTGAAAACGCAGATAAGATCTCTTGCAAGATTTCGTGTGAGCTCGCCAACGGACCGACTACCCCGGAGGCTGATGAGATTTTGGACCAGAATAACGTGTTTGTCCTGCCCGATTTTCTCGCCAATGCCGGTGGTGTGACGGTCTCCTATTTCGAACAGGTCCAGAACACTTACAACTTCTACTGGCCCCTGGAAGAGGTCCAAGACCGGCTGGATGAGAAGATGACCAAAGCCTTTCATGGTGTCTATGAGATGTGCAAGCGGGAGGAAGTCAACATGCGGCAGGCGGCCTATCTCGTTTCGGTGGCGAGGGTGGCGGAGGCGTGCAAGCTACGGGGCTGGGTATAGGTGAACTTGTAGGGGCCTTCACAACTCATTGATTTGAGAGTACAATTAATAAATAGAGGTAGAGCTATCTTCGTCTGCCAGGTTCCTCAGGGCGATCAATCCTGGAGACAAAGCATGGATGTTATCAAGACGTATCGTCTGTACAGGAAAATGAATCAGTATCCCGAGCTGATCGGGCAGATTCGCAGCACGTTCATGGAGGTGCTTGAGCAGAGGGGGATCATCACGCGGCAACAGCTGTACGAAAAGGCCCTGGAAGAACTCGAAGCCGCAGGTCTTCCCGACACAGAGACCAACCGGCAGGAGTATGTGGAGGCCCTCACCGATCACTATTTTGCCAACAACTTGAGTCCTAACGAAATTGAAAACTACATCAATCTGGCCCGGAAGCGGGACAAATGTCGGACCCTCAGCATGGTGACCAGTCAGGACCATGCAACTTCAAAGGAGATTTACCGAGCCCTCGGAGAGTTCTGCGATATCCCGATGGGTGAGGTCTACATATCAAAGGAGGAGGCGGAGAATATCCGGGTTTCTCTGATCAACCACTTTGTCTCCGGCCAACTTCCTTTCATCAGCATCGCCAAGGACCATATCACCATCCGTGACATAGAAAGCCTCCTGCAGCGAACCCTCTGGAGCCGCCGCCACCCTGGAAACCTTGGAGGCAAGGCGGCCGGCATGATTCTGGCCGAGAAGATTCTTCTACCGATACTGGAGAAGAAAGACCCGGAGATGGAAAAGCACATCAGGGTTCCAGAGACCTGGTATCTAAATTCTGGGGTGTTTGCGGAGTTCGTTGATCGAAACAACCTCTATACCTTTCGCAGCCATAAGTATAAGGACAGGGAGACCATTGAAGAGGAGTACCTCCGCATTGAGGAGAGCTTCAGATACGCGGCCTTTGCGCCGGAGGTGCTTGACGACTTCCGAGGGATTCTGAAGGAAATTGGAGAACACCCAATCATCGTACGGTCTTCAAGCTTTCTGGAAGATAACTTCGGCCTGGCCTTTTCAGGGAAATATCTGTCGGTTTTCCTGGCAAATCGGGGAGATCTGGAGACTCGGTTGAAAAGCTTCATCGCAACCATCAAGCGGGTTTATGCCAGTATTTTTGGACCAGATCCCATTCTCTATCGGCGGGACCATGGGTTGCTCGATTTCAATGAACAGATGGCCATGGTGGTTCAGAAAGTTGTGGGAAGGTGTCTTGGAGACTACTTTCTGCCGTTCTCGTCAGGCGTCCTATTCTCGCGTAACCTCTACACCTGGAATCCAAAGATCAAGAAAGAGGAGGGCCTGGTTAGGCTGGTCTTTGGTTTAGGTACTCGGGCCGTTGACCGAGTAGGCTCTGACTATCCCCGCATGATTTCATTGAGCCATCCTCAGCTCCGTCCAGAAGTGACGGCGGATCAGATCAAGAAGTATTCCCAGAGAATGGTGGACGTGATCAATCTGAAGAAGGGGGAGTTTGAAACGATCGATTTCCGGACCCTCGGTTCAGCGATCGATCATCCGGATCTCTTTTATGCCGTTTCGGTCCAGAAGGACGGACACCTTGCTCCGCCCATGTTCAAGACCCAAAATCTCAAACAGGCAGATCTCTGTGTGACCTTTGACAACCTGTTGACCAAAACCCCTTTTGTGTCTCTGGTCAAGAAGGTTCTCTCCCGAGTTGAGGCAGCCTACGGTCGTCCGGTCGACATCGAGTTTGCCTGGGACGGAGACAAACTCTACTTACTCCAGTGCCGTCCCCTTTCGATGCGGAAGGAGCTGGATAAGGTGACGATTCCAACTGACATCGCCGAGGAGCAGGTGGTTTTCACGACTGAGGGTGGGTTGTCCAACAGCATTCTTCACAACCTTGAATACATCGTCTATGTCGATCCGAAAGCCTACGATAGCCTCGAAACATTTGACGAGAAGATGAAGGTTGCCCGGGTAGTGAACCTATTGAACAAACACCTGGCTGAAAAACGCTATGCCCTGATGGGGCCTGGACGGTGGGGCAGCAACGATATCAATTTGGGTGTGCGCGTGACTTATGCCGATATCAACAGAACCACGCTTTTAGTCGAGATTGCCTTTGCCAAGGAAGGATACACCCCTGAAGTCTCTTATGGCACCCATTTTTTTCAGGATCTGGTGGAGGCAGATATTGTTGTAATTCCCTTGTTCCCTGATAATCCCGGTGCTGTTTTCAATGAAGAATTCTTAGTGGGTGCCGAAAACGTTTTGAAATCGGTCGTTCCCGAGATCAAGGGATTCGAGAACGTTGTGAGAGTGATGCATGTTCCTTCAGTCCGAAGCAACCAGTTTCTGCACGTATATCTTGATGGTCATGGACAAAAAGGGCTTGGCTTTATCGGGCCAAAGGAGGGAGCCAGCTCGTCGTAATCTCTCCACGATTGCCGGTTTTCCCACAACAGTAGATCGATTGCCAAGCGAACAGATGTCCCCTAGACCTCGGTTCTCTGGACAATACAAGAGAGCATCTGATCAAGGCGTGATTTGTCGAATCCTATCATGACTTCCCTACAGGCGGTGATCACTGGAACCGACCGAGCCCCGCTAAGCTTGACCATCTCTTCGAGAGCCTTGGAATCTTTAGTTACATCGTAATCGGTGTATTGGATCCCCTTTTGCGAAAGATACTCTTTCGCCATTTTGCAGTAAGGTCATGTCGGACTACTGTATACTTTGACTTCTTCTTCCACGGGACTTCCTCCTTTTAGGGCTTTGGGTTTGTCTAGAACTTAGCATGCTGGTTAGGTGGCGTCAATTGGTGGGAGGGCGAATTCGTTGAGTTTTGGGGTGAAGGGGTTCCGAGCCCTTAGCCTCAGGTCCGCCTGAAGCGGGCGCTTCTCCAAACTGTAATCTCTATGGTGTCGAGCGGCTTTTGGGGTTTTCAACTTGTGCGCCATAGTATCCCGTTGAGAGATCTCAATGGTTGAGGAGACGGTTCTTGATATTGGCTCTCTTCAAAGGGGAGCTGAAGATTTTCGGTATCTCCTTGGTCGAGGCTACCCGCGTAAGAACAGCCTTGAACTGATTGGGAATCGATACGGCCTAAGAAAGGATGGGAGAGAACTCCTCCACCGGGGTGTTTTCGCTTCGGTGGATGCCGCGAGACGGAGAGAGAGGCTGGTTGGGATAGAGAGCACTCGGGATGCCTATTTGGCCGTCGATGGCCATAACGTGCTAATCACCGTCGAGGCTGCTCTCTGCAAGAAGCCTCTGATTGTGGCGGACGATGGCCTCATCAGAGACATTTCGGGGGTCTCCTCGGCGTACAGGATGGGAGACGTCACGTTCAGGGCCCTTGATCTCATCATGGAGATCCTGATGGGATCTCGTCCAAGAAACATCGTTTTTCTTTTCGATTCTCCGATCAGCAAAAGCGGTCGACTTGCCTCGGATGTGACGAATCGGCTGAGAGCAGCTGGCCTAACCGGAGAAGCACGGGCTGTGAGGGTGCCGGAGGCAATTCTCATCGGTTATGATGGCATTGTTGTCACGAGCGACTCCGTCATCATCGATAGGGTCAAACGGGTGTTTGATCTTGCCGGCCATGTCATTCGGAACAGGGTTCCAAACCCACGGCTTATTGAGCTCTGATTTGTCGAATTCGCAGCGTGATTTCAAATTGTATATCTCTCGCAGAGCACACAGAGCATCAGAGAAAACTCTCCTCTGGATTGGTGAGAGGCCAATCCAGAGGAGAGCACTTAGCCTAGTTCTTTTGCTCAAAGAATTAGGCTAAAAGTCTAAGGGATTCTCTTCGTATCTCTGCGAACTCTAGGATCTCTAGCGATCCCGCTAAGGCGGGAGAGCGGGTGTGAGAGAAAGGGTTAATCGGCTATCTTGATGTAAAGGTAGAGATCCCCCGGTGGACCGCCGTTAGGATTGGGCGCCCCTTTCCCCCTTAACCTCAGGCGGCTGCCAGACTTGGTACCGGGCGGAATTGTCACGTCCAGTTTCTCAGAAGCGTTTCCCCTATTATATGCGATTCTGATTTTCGATCCCGAGGTGGCCTCCCCCCTGGTCAGGGTCAGATGGTATGTCATTTCGGGAGCCTTGCCACTGGCAGTGGGTGTTCGAGACCGGCCGAGTAGAAGGGTTTCGATCTTGTGTCCGAGTCTTGAGAGGATTCCCCCTTTGAAGGCATTCTGTTTCCGGGTGCCGACGGTGGAGTCCCGCGCGCCCCGCTCAAAAGAGGTGGGCCTGTTAATGTTAAAACCCTGCGAAAAGGGTATTCCTCCGAAGATCGGTCCGCCGAAGAAGATCCCCCCGAAAAAGATTCCCCTGCCCCCAAAGAAAACCCGGTTAAGGAATCTCTGGTCAAACCGAACCCCGTATTTCTCAAATTCCCTGCCGAGTTCACGAAAGAGATCGCTGGCATTGGGGTTTCTGAACATGTCACGAAAGATGTCCTCCTGACGGTACTGGTATGCCCCGCCAAAAGGTGTCTGGCGGACGTCATAAGCCCTCCTTTTCTCGCGATCCATCAGAACACCGTAGGCCTCGCTGATCTCCTTGAATTGCTCCCCGGCGCGGGGATTGCCGGGATTGCGGTCAGGGTGGTATTGAAGGGCCAATTTTCGATAGGCCTGCTTGATCTGTTCATCCGTGGCGCCCCTGGCAACCCCCAGGATCTCATAATAGTCTTTTCCGGACACGGTAGAATGGTCCTCGCCTTTGAGATCATATTATCAGCCTCAGGGGGACATTTCAACGAGAGATGCCCAATTCTCTTGACATAGTGCGGCCGGTAGAGGTAGCTTGGTTCTGCATGTTCTGCTCAGAATTCACGGACCGGTCCGTGCCTGAATCTGCAGGACCAGCACGGATCATGAGTCCGGTTAGGAGCACGATGGAGGCGGACTGTGAAAGAGAAAAAGATTCGAGTTTTGGTCGCAAAGGCTGGATTGGACGGTCATGATCGAGGGGCAAAGGTAATGGCATTTGCCCTGAGGGATGCAGGAATGGAGGTCATTTACAGCGGTCTGCATCAGACAATCGACCAGATCGTAAACACTGCCATCCAGGAAGACGTGGATGTCATCGGTCTCAGCATCATGTCAGGGGCCCATCTTCCGATCTGCCAGAAACTAATGGGAAGAATGAAGGAGAAAAACATGAATGATGTCCTCGTCGTCGTCGGAGGGGTGATTCCCAAGCAGGATATTCCTAAGCTGAAAAAACTGGGAATCGAGGGGGTCTTTCCGGGAGGGACCCCTTTTGACGAATCGGTCGGGTGGATTCGGGAGCATGTAAAAAGGGCTTGAGGGGCAAGGTGCAAGGTTTAAGGCAAAAGGATATGAAAGTCGGGAGCAATAGCGAAAAGTGGCTTGTTTTAGATTAAGGGCTGTGGGTTTGAGGCGAAAGCTGAAAGCTGACAGCCGACAGCTGATTGCTGAATACGTTGGAGGTGTGTTATGGGGGTTGCCAAATACGCAAAGAACGAGAAGGATCAGATCCAGGATGTCATTTTGCAATCCGGTGTTCATGTCAAGCCGGTTTATACGCCAAAGGATTTGGAGGCGGTGGGGTTCGACTACGAAACAGACACGCCTGATCCTGGCCAGTATCCATTTACTCGGGGAATTCATCCCCTGGGGTATCGCTCCAGAGCGTGGACGACACGACAATACTCAGGCTTCGGAACCCCGAATGAAACCAATGATCGATTCAAATTCCTGATATCTCATGGACAGACTGGTCTGAATGTGGCCTTTGATCTTCCCACCCAGATGGGCTACGATTCCGATGATCCCATGGCTGAGGGTGAAGTGGGACGGGTGGGAATGGCTGTCGATTCCCTCCGAGACTTCGAAATTGCCTTTAAGGATATACCGCTTAACCGAATCGGAAGCGGTTTGACCATCAACGCCGTTGCCTCCATCATGCTGGCTATGTACCAGGCTGTCGCCGAAAACTACGGCTTCAGTAAGAACGAAATCAGTGCGACCCCGCAGAATGACATCCTCAAAGAGATGATCGGTCGTGGGGCCTGGATATTTCCAGTAGAACCCGCGGTACGCCTCATAGGGGACACCATTGAATACTCCATGAAAGAGATGCCCCGAACCAATCCGGTCAGCGTCTGCGGCTACCACATTCGTGAATCGGGAGGCACACCAGTACAGGAGATCGCTTATGCGATTCAGATCGCGAATGCCTATATCGACGAGGTCCTCCGGAGGGGTCACGATGTGGATGATTTTGTGGGGCGGTTCTCGTTCAACATCAATATCTTCGGGAATCTCTGGGAGCAGATAGCGAAATTTCGGGCCGCCCGTAAGCTCTGGGCCAAGAATCTTCGGGAACGCTATGGAGCGGGCAAAAAAGACCAAAGGGTGCTCTTCTTCCGTGGCCTCTTCGGGGGCGGAGGGTACGGTCTAACCAAGAGACAGCCTGAAAACAACATCATGCGGGGAGCCTACTATGCCCTGGCTGCGGCATTGGGAGGTGCCCAGACCACTGCGCTCTGTTCATTTGACGAAGCCTACACCATACCGACACCCAGGGCCGCTCTGCTTTCTCTGCGGACGCTTCAGCTCCTCATGGATGAGATCGGTCTTCGGGATACGGTCGATCCTCTTGCTGGCTCCTATTTCATTGAGACCCTGACAAAGCAGATGGAAGAGAAGATCCTTGAGGAACTCAAACGGATCGATAATCTGGGGGGAATGGTAAAGGGCGTCTCTTCGGGGTACGTTCAGAGGGAGGTAGCGCGCCAGGCCTATGAGTTTGAGAAGGGTGTCCAGTCTGGGGAGTTACTCAAGGTGGGAGTCAACATCTACAGCGATGGGGAAGAGGAAGAGGTCGAACTCCATGAGTACAGTATAGAGTCTGCCGAGGAGCAGATTCGGAGTTTAGCGGAGCTCAAAAGGACCCGGGATAACAAAGAGGTAACCAGAAGCCTCAAAAGCCTGGAAAAAGCGGCCAGGGAGAAACAGAACGTCATGCCCCACCTGCTCGAATGCTGTAAGGCCTATGCAACGGTTGGCGAAATGGCAGGTGTCTTCAGGGAGGTGTTCGGAGAGTTCAAGGAACCAAGCATTTTTTGAGGAACAAAAACGGAACAAGCAGAGATTAGCGGCTTCTTGAGATGCGGGGGAGTTCTTTCAGGCGGTTCTTTGTTCTGTGAACCGCCTGAATTCAGGGATTGGAGGGTAACTGAATGAAAAAAGCCGTTATTCGGCGGGGTTTTGTAGACACACCAGAGGGCCAGATCCACTACGCAATGGCGGGGCAGGGAAAACCGGTGTTGCTCCTCCACCAGACACCTCGCTCATGGGATGAATATCGAGATGTGTTGCCCATCATTGGGGAGACGTACTGGGCGATCGCCATGGACACGATTGGTTTTGGCGATTCCTACAAGCCGGAGCAGGAAGGCTCAATAGAGGAATACGGGCGAGGCGTGATCCGCTTCATGGATGCCATGTCCATCGGTCGCGCCTCGCTTGTCGGGCACCACACCGGCGGGGTCATTGCCGTGGAAGTTGCCGCCTCTTACCCTGAACGCGTGGACAAACTGGTGCTATCCTCTACCCCTTATGTTGATGCCGAGGACAGAGAGAGACGAAAGAGTCGCCCCCCCATCGACGAGGTTGAGTTCAAAGAGGATGGCTCCCATTTAACCGAGTTGTGGCAAAAAAGAATGTCATTCTATCCCAAGAACCGCCCTGATCTGTTAACACGTTTGGTCATTGATGCCCTCAAGGTTGGAGAGAGAATGGAGGAAGGGCACCGTGTGGTCGGCAAGACCAGAATGGAGGATAAGGTTCCCCTGATCAATGCCCCGACGCTCGTGCTTGCAGGCGTGGCGGATCCCTTTTCATTCCCCCGGATGAAGCCTCTTGCCGAGGCGATCAAGGGAAGCGAAACGGCAATCATAGAGGGGGGAATGGTTCCAATGGTGGATCAGATGCCGGAAGAGTTTGCTAAGGTGGTACTCGCATTTCTGGATAAACCGTAAGCTTACCATATGGAGGCGGAGATTCTATGGCAGAAAAAATCGTGGTTACTGTTGAGAATTTGAAGGGTAGGTGTCGGTTCTGGAAGCAGGGCGATAAGATCGTCCTGTGGAGAAACACAAAAACACGGATGCTCGGAGTCGACCACAAACTGAGCGACGGAAGGGCATCATGCCTGGCCGGCCTCATGTGCCTCTATCCCTATCTTCTGGGACCCATCGAGACGTGGGATGGGAAGAAGCCGTGCAACCGATTTCGATGCCCGGATGCAAGTGATGCCTATGATGGAAGGGGCGGTATTGTGTTTAGGGTGGAGATGACCGGTGAAGAGGAACGTGTAGAAGGAATCGACGAGGAACTGCATTTGACTGGGTAATTTCCAATTTGACAGTTTTGCATGTTCCTCACAGCGACGGAAGGAGGCTCCAGTGGCGGAAAGGATCGTGGCAATCGTGGAGAAGGTAAATGGAAAATGCAAATTCTGGAAAGAGGGCGATGAGCTCGTTTTTATTGTGGATCACAGATCCCGCATGATTGGATTAGACATGGAGGCAACGAAGGGCAAGGCCGCCTGTGTCGCTGCCCTAGCGACGATCTATCCCTATATCCTGACGCGAAAGACCTGGACGAGCAAGATGGATTATGACTATTACACCTGTCCGGATCCTGGTCCTGACTGGGATGGATGTGGGGGAGTCGTATTGAAAGTCGATAGGAGGCCAAGGAAAGGAGTCTGAAAGCGGTTCATTCGATAGCTTCACAGTCAGATTTCTCTTGATTCTTTCATCGAGGCAGGCTAAAATCGCTGGCCAGCAGGGGAGCCAGGTATTCTCTGAAAGACTTCTTCTAGAATTGAAGGCGTTGAGATCTCTTGGATAGAAGAGGGGAGGTGATACGAGCCTTTGAATCCTTATCATCAAAATGGCTAACCGTAAGGGAGGGAAAAAAATGAAACGACTTACTTTGGGTATTTTCATTGGAACGCTGGTTGTGGTGTTATGCCTTGGGGCAAGCACGGCTCTCTTGGCCAAACCGGTGAAACTCAAGGCCGTCTGTTTTCTGCCCAAGAATCATCCCATAGCCGCCATGGCACCCGTATGGGTCGAGAGAATCAATACAGAGCTGAAGGACCAGGCCTATATCGATTATGTCGGTGGGCCGGAGGTTATCCCGGGTATGGAACAGGCCGATGCGGTCAAGAGTGGGGTCGTCGACATCATCTTCAATGTAACGGCCTATTTTACTGCCATGTTTCCAGAGGGGTGGGCCCATTTTATGTCAAAATATACGCCCACCGAGGAGAGGACACCGGGGGGATTTCACGACTACATGGTTGGTCGCTTCGAGAGAATCAATATGATGTATCTCGGAAGATGGCACGTCATGGCCTTCTATCTCTGGACAGCCAAACCCGTCAGTCGCTTGGAGGACCTACGGGGAATGAAGATGCGCACGGCATCTCATTATGACCGCTTCATGAAAGAGATGGGGGTGATTCCGGTCACCATTATGCACCCTGATGTGTATACCGCTTTGGAACGGGGTACCGTGGAAGGATTCGGATGGCCCCTTCTGGGTCCCAGGGAGTATGGATGGACAGATACTTGCAAATACATCATCGATCATCCGTTTCATCCTCCTTCAAATGGCGTCACCTTGATGAATTTGGATGTATGGAAGAAGTTTCCCAAGGACGTCCAAAGCAAAATCATTGAGATTTCGACCATGTTTGACCCCGACATGGTGGCCCATTTTGCAAAGGCGGATCTAAGAGAGTGGAAGGAAGTGGAAAAGGTGGGTGTGAAGCGGATCCATTTCCCTCCAGCCGATGCCAAAAAGTATATCGATATTATCCACCGGACGGATTGGGAAATTTTGACGGAAAAGGTTCCTGACCTTGTTCCAGAACTCAAGCGGGTCACGGGATTCTAGTCCATCGTGAATCGTCCATCCCCACCCTAGCCTCCCCCCTTGAA